>Ga0187773_10000073_pt1 | contig 42246 bp, 35 predicted proteins | sample 0216_BV02_MP05_1_FD_133133 | JGI IMG/M metagenome (GOLD analysis project Ga0187773, IMG submission 133133) | Tropical peat soil microbial communities from peatlands in Department of Meta, Colombia - 0216_BV02_MP05_10_MG | ecosystem: Environmental > Terrestrial > Soil > Wetlands > Peat | place...
ATCGCCACCTGGTGCACGAAGTAACCAGCCCGCAGGCGTTCGAGGGATTGAAGCTTGCCGGAAGAAAACCATGGCGGATGAATTCGGTGGTAGCGACGGCAGATCACAACACGCCGACCACAGGCTGGCAGGACGGAATCAAGGACCCGGTATCGCGCCTGCAAGTTGAAACACTGGATGCCAACATACGCCAGTATGGCGCCAAAGCGTACTTTCCGTTTCTCGACCCGCGCCAAGGCATCGTGCATATCATCGGGCCGGAACAGGGCATGACGCTGCCCGGCATGACCGTGGTGTGCGGTGATTCGCACACCAGCACTCATGGCGCCTTTGCCGCATTGGCATTTGGCATCGGGACTTCGGAAGTCGAACATGTGTTGGCTACGCAATGCCTTCCACTCAAAAAATCGAAAGCGATGCAGATCTTAGTGGAGGGCGAATTAGGCAAGGGTGTTACCGCCAAAGACCTGGTGCTTACCATCATAAGCAGAATCGGCACTGCCGGGGGCAGCGGTTATGCTTTTGAATATGCCGGCGACACAATCGGTTCATTAAGCATGGAAGCGCGGATGACCATTTGCAACATGACGATCGAAGCAGGCGCGCGCGCCGGCATGATTGCGGTAGACGAAACCACGCTCGCTTACATCAAGGGCCGACCATTTGCGCCGCAAGGCAAAATGTGGGAACAGGCGATGGCGTACTGGAGAACGCTCAAAAGCGACAAGGGGGCGCACTTCGACAAAGTGGTGCGGCTATCAGCACCGGAAGTTCGACCGCAGGTGACCTGGGGCACGTCGCCGGAAATGGTAGGAACCGTGGACGACTGCGTTCCTGATCCCGAACGCGAATCCAACCCGGTGAAGCGGCAAGCAATGGAACGGGCATTGGCCTATATGGGGCTTGCTCCGAACACGCCGATCAAGGAAATTAAGCTCGATAAGATTTTTATTGGCTCGTGTACCAACTCGCGTATCGAGGATCTGCGTGCCGCCGCGCAAGTGGTGCGCGGCAGGCGTATTGCGCCCAATATCAAACTCGCGCTGGTCGTACCGGGTTCGGGATTGGTCAAGCGCCAGGCGGAAAAAGAGGGTTTGGACAAAATCTTTATCGAAGCGGGCTTTGAGTGGCGCGAGCCCGGCTGTTCAATGTGTTTGGGCATGAACGAGGACCGGTTGCAGTCGGGTGAGCGCTGCGCCTCGACCTCTAATCGCAATTTTGAGGGACGTCAGGGCGCGGGCGGTAGAACGCATTTGGTGAGCCCGCAAATGGCGGCCGCTGCGGCTATTGCGGGGCATTTTGTGGATGTGCGCGGCGACTTTGGCTAGCTCGAAAAAAATGAAGATTTTCAGCTTTATTTTGTTGTTTGGATTGCTGACTTCGCCGCTTGCTGGGTGCCATTCTTTGGCGAGCCCGTGCGATAATGCTTCCAAGCCCAACAGGATTGATGACAACGCCGAGGACGTAACTAGGTATTGATGGAAAAATTCGACCGGCTTGATGGATTAGTAGCGCCCATGGATCGCGCCAATGTGGATACCGATTCGATTATCCCCAAGCAATTCCTGAAATCCATCAAGCGTAGCGGTTTCGGCCCCAATCTGTTTGATAGCTGGCGGTACCTGGATCAGGGCGAACCGGGCAAGGATAACCGTGGCCGTCCTCTCAACCCGGATTTTGTGCTGAACCAGCCGCGTTACCAAGGCGCGCAAATCCTGCTGGCGCGCGAAAACTTTGGCTGCGGCTCGAGCCGTGAACATGCTCCGTGGGCCTTACTGGACTATGGATTCCGCGCCCTAATTGCGCCCAGTTTTGCTGACATTTTTTATAACAATAGTTGCAAAAATGGCTTATTGGCGGTTGAGCTAGACGCGGCCGTGGTATCGCAGTTATTCGGGGAAGTGGCGGAGCAGCCTGGTTATCGTCTCAATTTAAATTTGCCTGCGCAGACCGTAACTACTCCAAGCGGCCAGGTTTTTAGATTCGATATCGACCCACTTCAAAAACAGCGTCTTCTCGGCGGGCTGGATGAAATCGGATTGACATTGCAACACGCGGAAAAAATCAAGGCGTTCGAGGCGCGGCACCGCGAGTGCCAGCCATGGTTGTTTTCTGATTAACACGCGGTTGGTGAAGAGCAAGGCTTAAGTACTTTTCACGCCCTAGTCCTAGGTATTGACCACGATTATGAAAATTGCAGTTCTACCCGGCGACGGTATTGGCCCCGAAATCATGGCCCAAGCAGTAAAAGTATTACAGCGGCTGGCGCGCGACGGCCTGAATTTCGAGCTGGAATACGCAGCAATTGGTGGCGCGGGATATGACGCTTGTGGCGATCCCCTGCCGGATGCCACGCTCAAGCTCGCGCGGCGGGCCGATGCCGTGCTGATGGGCGCGGTGGGCGGCTATCGCTATGACAAACTGCCGCGCGAGCAGCGCCCGGAAAGGGGTCTGCTGCGCATCCGCAAGGAACTTGGGGTGTTCGCTAACTTGCGACCGGCACAGCTTTATGCTGAACTTGCTTATGCAACCACGTTGAAAGCGGAAGTGGTAGCCGGGCTCGACATCATGATTTTGCGAGAGCTTACGGGCGACATTTATTTCGGCGAACCGCGCGGGCGAAGAGCAAATGCCAAGGGTGAACGCGTAGGTTTTGATACTATGCTGTACTCGGAATCGGAAATTCGCCGCATCGCTCGGGTGGGTTTTGAGATCGCGAGAAAACGCCGTCGCAAGCTGTGTTCGGTCGACAAGGCCAATGTTCTGGAAACTAGCCAGCTCTGGCGGGAAGTGGTGAGCGAAGTGGCAACAGATTACCCGGATGTCGGTTTGACGCATATGTACGTAGACAATGCAGCAATGCAGCTGGTGCGAGATCCGAAACAGTTTGATGTGATATTGACCGGGAATCTTTTCGGCGACATTCTGTCTGACCAGGCCTCGATGCTGACTGGCTCCATCGGCATGTTGCCTTCGGCATCGCTGGATGAGAACAACAAAGGCTTGTTTGAGCCGATACACGGCTCCGCGCCTGATATCGCGGGAAAGAATATTGCCAACCCGCTGGCTACTATTCTCTCTGTGGCGATGATGCTGCGTTATACTGGCGATCTGGAGGAAGCCGCGCAGCGCGTGGAGCAGGCGGTAAAAAAGGTGCTGGCAAAAGGCTTGCGCACTGCGGACATTTTCCAGCAAGGCACCCGCAAAGTGAGTACCGACGATATGGGCGATGCGGTGGTTGACGCGCTTTAGTCTCACGGTGAATTGAGAGTGAACGAATGAAACAGAAATATAATGTCTGCGTATTGGGCGCTACCGGAGCGGTTGGCGAGGCGATGATTTCCATCCTGGAAGAGCGCGATTTTCCGGTGGGTAAAATTTACCCGCTGGCTTCCTCGCGTTCCGCAGGCACGACTGTAGAATTCAAGGGCCGCGACGTGAAAGTCGAAGACGTTGCCCATTTCGATTTTTCGATGGCGCAAATCGGGCTGTTTTCTGCGGGCAGCAGCGTTTCCGCAGAATATGCACCGAAGGCAGCGGCTGCCGGTTGCGTGGTCATAGACAATACCGCCCAATTCCGGTACGAAAAGGATGTTCCGCTGGTAGTGCCGGAAGTAAATCCTCAAGCCATCTCCGATTACAAAAACCGCCGGATCATAGCCAACCCTAACTGCTCCACTATTCAGATGGTGGTGGCGCTGAAACCCATTTATGATGCGGTGGGCATAGAGCGCATAAATGTCGCGACCTACCAGGCCGTATCCGGCACCGGCAAGGAAGCGATACAGGAACTGGCTGAGCAAACCCGCGCGCTGTTTAACCACAAGGAAATCGTGAGCGAGGTATACCCGAAGCAAATCGCGTTCAACGTTCTGCCACACATTGATGTGTTCCAGGACAACGGCTATACCAAGGAAGAAATGAAGATGGTGTGGGAGACTCGCAAGATCATGGGCGATGATTCGATACGTGTGAACCCGACCACTGTAAGGGTGCCGGTGTTCTACGGCCATTCGGAGGCGGTTCACATCGAGACCCGCAAGAAAATCACCGCACAGGCAGCGACTGCGTTGCTCAAAAAAGCGCCCGGAGTGGTGGTCATGGACGAGCACAAGCCGGGCGGTTATCCTACCCCGGCACTGGAAGCGGCGGGCCGGGACGCAGTCTACGTGGGGCGCATTCGCGAGGATATTTCACACCCCCGGGGTCTCGACATGTGGGTGGTGTCAGACAATGTTCGCAAGGGTGCAGCCCTAAATAGTGTCCAAATTGCGGAAATTTTAATTGAAAAATATCTGGATCCGGCCATAATGATAAGAGGCAAGTTGAGCTTGCAACTCTAACTACATGATGTTAATTTACTTATCCCCAATCAAAACCACAGGGCGGGATTGTGCGGAAATCTAGGCGCTTAGCTTGGTTAGTTGCCGGTACTTTATTTGTATGGCCTTGGGCCGCCCAAGCCGCGGGGCTTGGCAAGCTGACAGTAAATTCCAACTTGGGCCAACCGCTTTCCGCACAGATTGAGCTTTTGGGAGTAGAAAAAAAGGACGTGGACTCGTTGGTGGCGAAGCTCGCGCCCTACGATGCATTTAAGCAGGCCAATATCCAGTACGTATCCGCGCTATCCGGAATAAAATTCAACGTTGAGAAAAGCCCCAGTGGGCAGCCCTATCTCACGCTCAAAACTACGCAGCCGGTCAACGAGCCTTTTCTGGATTTTCTGATTGAGCTTAGCTGGTCATCGGGCCGAATGGTCAAAGAATACACGGTCCTACTCGATCCGCCTGGTTTCACGCCCATAGCAACGACAGCGCCGGCCGCTGCTCCCGCAGCGAAGGCCCCAGCCGCGGCGCAGGAAGCTAAACCCGCGGAAGCCGCCGCGCCGCCAGTGGAGCAAGCCGGTACCGAAGCAACTACTCAGGCGGCCGCACCGCAAGAAGCAGCACCGGAGGGTGTGCCGGAAGCGGCTCCAGCGGAGGCAGCGCAGCCAGAAGCGCCGACGCCCGTTGCGGCAGCTGGCCCTGAACAGCAAACCTACGGGCCAGTAAAAAGGGGCGAAACGCTCCACAAAATAGCTGAAAGCGTCAAGTCCTCCGAATATACGCTTGACCAAATGCTGGTCGGGCTTTTCCGTTCCAACAAGAAAGCGTTCATGGGGAATAACATGAACCGCTTGAAAACCGGTCCCGTTCTTCGCGTTCCTGATAGTAACGATTTGGCCACAATCGATCCCAACCAGGCAGTAAAAGAGGTCAAGGTCCAGGCTCACGACTGGAATGCTTACCGACAAAAGCTTGCAGAAGCTGCAAGCGCAGCGGCTCCGACTGAAACGGCGACGCAGGGCGCGACTGGCAAGCTGAGCACTCAGGTTGCGGAGCAACCCACACCTCAGGAGCCAGCCAAAGAAGTCTTGAAACTTTCCAAGGGCGAGCCGCCAGCCGGCAAACCCGGAGGAGCCGGTGAAAAGGCTCTGCAGGATCGGATTCACAGCCTTGAGGAAGAGGCCGTAGCGCGAGAGAAAGCGATAAAGGAAGCGAACGACCGCATCACGCTTTTGGAGAAAAACATCCGCGACATGCAGCATCTCTTGGAAGTTAAGAGCCAAAGCCTGGCCCAACTGCAACAACAGGCGGCAGCCGCCAAGGCGCCCCAACCTTCAGCGCAGCCGGTCCCGGCTCCAACGCCTCCCGCAATTAAAGCTCCAGAAAGCAAAGTGGCCGAGGCCAAAAAGCCTGAGCCAAAACCGGCTGTGAGCGCCCAAGCAAAACCCCCGTTGGCCCCCAAACCGATCGAAAAACCCAAACCTACGCCTCAGGCCGAAACGTCCTTGCTGGACGACATACTCGGAAATCCCCTATACCTAGGGGGAGGAGCAGGAGTGGTAATCTTGCTACTTGGACTCGGCTACATGGCCGTGAGAAAAAAAAAATCTTTAACGAGTCCTGAAGAAAGCATTGTCGATGAGGAGGCCCTGAAGGCCAGCACGGTCTTTGGAAATACCGAGGGCGGGGTGGTGGTCAACACCACCGATACCTCGATGATGACCGATATTGCCGGCAAGAGCGGTGGCGCGGTCGCGACTGACGAAGTTGATCCAGTTGCTGAAGCCGACGTTTACATCGCTTACGGACGCGACACGCAAGCCGAAGAAATCCTGAAAGAAGCTCTGAAGAAAAATCCCACCCACCACAATATTCGCGCAAAACTCCTGGAAATCTATGCTGCGCGTAAGGACCTGCCGGTATTCGAAGCACTCGCCCGCGAGCTCTACGCGGCAACCGGCGGCAAGCCGGGTACGGTGTGGGATCGAGTTGCACAGCTTGGCTACGCACTCAACCCGGACAATCCGATGTATGAATCGGCAAAAGCCGCGGCATTAGAAACACCGGTGGAGAGCCCGCCTCCCAGCCCGCCGGAAATGGATTTCAATATCGCACTTCCCGCCACCTCCGCCGAACAATTAAGCGCCGATATTGGCATGGAAAGCAATGCGCCAAGTGCCGAGAAAACATTTACCAGTTTCGATTTCGAAGTTCCTTCCGCCGAACCGTCCAAAATTACGCCGGATTTGGCGGTGGAGGTAGAGAAGCCTGTCACCAGCGGCTTGGATTTTAATGTCGGTCCGGAACCGACGGCGGGCGTATCTGCGCAAGCGCCTACCGCCAGCGAGGCACCATTGGACATGATCAGCTTCAATTTCGAGCCTTCAGCGCCCGTTGCCACACCTGCGCCTCCCGCGCAAGCGGAGCCGATTCAAATCGATCTTTCCGGAATCAGCCTGACTCTCGACGAACCGGCGGCCGGCCCAGTGGCGGAAGAGCCCCCGAAAGACCAGCACTGGTACGAGGTACAGACCAAGTTCGATCTCGCCAAGGCTTATCAGGAAATGGGCGACAAGGAAGGTGCCCGTGACATTCTGCAGGAAGTGCTGCGAGAAGGTGATGCCAAGCAGCAGGAACAAGCCAGAGACCTGTTGGCAAAGCTTTAGACCTCACCCCACGTGGTTCGGCAATTCTGCGTTTCTCCCGGCTGAAAATGTACCCGGCGCGCGGCGGCAGAAGGCGAGGAAACCTGTTGTTTACTCGGGCCGATCCCGAAATATCCATTGTGATGCTGGACTAGATGGCGAGAATCGCGCTCGGGTTGGAATACAACGGCGCGGCCTTTTGCGGCTGGCAAAGCCAGCCCGGGGGCGGTGCGGTGCAGGATGCAGTTGAGGCTGCTCTGGCCCAAATCGCTGGCGAGAAAGTCACCGTGACTGCCGCGGGGCGTACCGACGCTGGTGTCCACGCGCTGGCGCAAGTCGCGCATTTTGATTGCGGCGCCGAACGTCCGCAATCGGCTTGGGTACGTGGCGTAAACGCGTTGCTCCCACCCAATGTTGCCGTGCTCTGGGCACAGACGGTGGCGGAGGATTTCCACGCGCGTTTTAGCGCTGTGGAGCGTTGTTACAGTTACCTGCTGTTGAACTCCGCGGTACGCCCGGCACTTTTTTACAGCCAGCTCGGCTGGTTTCATCAGCCACTCGACGTGGGGGCTATGCGCGATTCCGCAAAGATATTGCTGGGTAAACACGATTTCAGTGCCTTTCGCGCGGCAGAGTGCCGCGCACGTACGCCGGAGAAAGAATTGCACAAGATTGAGATTGTGCGCCGGCAGAATTTAATCTTGTTTGAATTCTATGCTGATGCTTTCTTGCATCATATGGTCCGTAATATTGTCGGTTGCCTGGTGTACGTGGGTAGCGGCAGGTGCCCGGCACAATGGCTGGGGGAGGTTTTGGAAAGCCGTGACCGAAGTAGGGCGGCGCCCACTTTCAGCGCCGCCGGTCTTTATTTATCGGGGGTGCGCTACCATCCCAAGTGGCGGATAGCCGATTTTAATCGTAACATGCTGCTTTTTCCGTAAATGCGGTACTCGTCATGGCGACCCGGATCAAAATCTGCGGTATCACGCGCAGACTCGACGCCGTAGTGGCTGCGCGACTTGGGGCACATGCCGTAGGACTCATGTTTTACGAAAACAGCCCGCGTTTTGTGGACCTGGATACCGCGCGCGAAGTGATTGAAGGCTTGCCGCCTTTTGTTTCCCGCGTGGGTGTATTCGTCAATCCTGATGAACAATACGTGCGCGAGATACTTCGCGCATTGCATCTTGATCTTTTGCAATTTCATGGCGAGGAATCGCCCCAGTTTTGCGCTGAATTCGACATGCCATATATCAAGGCGATTCGAGTCAAGAAGGGCTTGGATTTGCTACAATACGCATCCCGCTATCGCGATGCAAAAGGGCTGCTGCTGGATGCGCACATCAATAGAGCATACGGCGGCACAGGCGAAGTTTTCGATTGGGGCTTGGTGCCACGGAACCTAAGTTTGCCAATAGTTCTTTCCGGAGGACTGAACGCCGAGAACGTCGCGCGTGCGATCAGGCAGGTGCGGCCCTGGGCGGTGGATGTTTCGAGCGGCGTAGAGTCGGCAAAGGGAATTAAGGACGCGGCCAAAATCGCCGCATTCATAAAAGAGGCGCGCGATGCAGATGTATGATCTTCCCGATGAGAGGGGCCATTTCGGAAAATATGGCGGCGTATTTGTTGCTGAAACACTGATCGGCGCTCTGGACGAGCTGCGGGACGCTTATCAGCGTTACCACAACGATCCCGAATTTCAGGCGGAATTTGCCTACGAGCTCAAGCATTACGTCGGACGACCCAGCCCAATTTATCATGCGAAACGCTTGTCACAGCAGTTCGGTGGTGCGCAGATTCTGCTAAAACGCGAGGACCTTAACCACACTGGGGCCCACAAAATCAACAACACCGTCGGACAAGCTCTGCTGGCCCGCCGCATGGGCAAGCCGCGAGTAATTGCCGAAACGGGCGCCGGCATGCACGGCGTCGCAACGGCGACAGTTGCGGCGCGCTACGGAATGGAATGCGTAGTGTACATGGGCTCCGAGGACATTAAGCGCCAGGCCACCAATGTTTACCGCATGAAGCTTTTAGGCGCGAGCGTGGTGCCAGTTGAATCGGGTTCCAAAACGCTCAAGGACGCACTCAATGAAGCGATGCGCGATTGGGTAACCCATGTCGAGAACACCTATTACATCATTGGTTCCGTAGCGGGACCGCACCCCTATCCCATGATGGTGCGGGATTTCCAGTCCATCATCGGGCGCGAAGCTAAAGAGCAAATGCTGGAAATGTTTGGACGTCAACCGGACGCGCTACTTGCGTGCGTCGGCGGCGGTTCCAATGCGATGGGCTTGTTTTATCCCTATGTCGAGGAAAAAAACGTGCGCTTGATTGGCGTAGAGGCTGGAGGAATGGGCATTGCGACCGGCAAGCACGCAGCGACGCTGTGCGTAGGCAAACCCGGTGTATTGCACGGCAGCCGCACTTATCTCATGCAGGATGAAAACGGCCAGATTCAGGAAACACATTCGATATCCGCCGGGCTCGATTACCCGGGAGTCGGGCCGGAACATGCCTGGCTCAAAGACAGCGGGCGCGCCGAGTACGTGAGCGTCACCGACAGTGAGGCGCTGAAGGCATTTCATGATCTGTGTCATCTCGAAGGAATCATACCGGCACTGGAATGCGCCCATGCGCTGGCTCATGCCGAGAAGATTGCAGCACGAATGGACAAAGACAAACTGCTCCTGGTTAATCTTTCCGGGCGCGGCGACAAAGACATGAATACCGTAGCCAATCTATCGGGCATTAAGTTCTGATTCATTCATCATGTCGCGCATTGCGGCCACGTTCAACAAATTGCAGCTACAGCGGAAAAAAGCCTTGATTCCGTTTATCACCGCGGGTGATCCGGAGCCTTCGATGACGGTGGGATTGATGCATGCGTTGGCCAAAGGGGGTGCCGACATCATCGAGCTCGGTGTGCCGTTTTCGGATCCGATGGCGGACGGGCCTACCATCCAACGCTCATCCGAGCGCGCGTTAAAACACGGCATCGGATTAAAGCAGGTTCTGAACTTAGTGGCCGAGTTCCGCAAAACCGACCCGGACACGCCGGTGGTATTGATGGGTTATGCGAACCCCATCGAGGCTTTGGGTTATCAAAAGTTCATCGATTTGGCGGAAGCGAGCGGTGTGGACGGTGTGCTGGTTGTGGATTATCCGCCGGAAGAGAGCGTTGAGTTGGCCAAGCATCTCGAGCGCCACCATATGGACCTGATTTACCTGCTTTCTCCCACTACCACGCAAGCGCGCATCGAGCAGGTGGCCAAACTTTCACGCGGTTACGTGTATTATGTTTCGCTTAAGGGCGTGACGGGGGCCAAACATCTCGATTTGAGCGATGTGGCGGAAAAGCTGCCGCAGATTCACGCGCGCACCAAGCTGCCGGTAGGCGTGGGTTTCGGCATTCGCGACGCGCAAACAGCTAAAGCGGTGGCGGCGCTCGCCGACGCCGTGGTGGTGGGAAGCCGCATAGTAGAGGAAATTGAAAATTCCCCACGGCAGGACGTCACGAACCGGGTTTCGGCACTGGTCAAAGACTTGCGCCAGGCAATAGACCAACGCTAAGCAGAATAGGACGACCGATGAGTTGGCTTCAGAAACTGCTCCCGCCGAAAATCAAGCGCAAGCTGCCCGGCACCAAAAAAACCGTACCCGAAGGCCTGTGGACCAAGTGCCAAGTATGCGAAGCGGTGCTTTATCGTAGCGAACTCGAAAACAATCTCAATGTTTGTCCCAAATGCAGCCACCATACCCGGCTTTCGGCGAGAGCGCGCTTGGATGCTTTGCTGGACGGCGAAGGCCGCTACGAGATAGGTGCTGAAGTGACGTCGTTGGATATCCTGAAATTCAAAGACGACATGCGTTACAGCGAGCGCCTAGACCTTGCGCAGACCGAGACGGAAGAAACCGAAGCGCTGGTCGTAATGCAAGGGAGCGTCAAGACGGTGCCGCTGATTGCCGTGGCGTTTGAATTCAAGTTTCTTGGCGGCTCGATGGGATCAGCCGTCGGCGAGCGTTTCGTGCGCGGGGTGCAGCTGTGCACCGAGCAGAATCTGCCCATGGTGTGTTTTTCCGCAAGCGGCGGTGCGCGCATGCAGGAGGGTTTATTTTCGCTCATGCAAATGGCAAAAACTGCTGCTGCGCTCAGCCAACTGGCTGCGCGCAAGCTGCCGTTTATATCAGTGCTCACTGATCCTACCATGGGCGGTGTATCGGCGAGCTTCGCCATGCTCGGCGATATTATTATTGCCGAACCCGGAGCTTTGATCGGGTTCGCAGGGCCGCGCGTCATCGAGCAGACGGTTCGTGAAACGCTTCCGGAGGGTTTCCAGCGCGCCGAATTTTTGCTCGAACACGGTGCGATCGATATGATTGTTGACCGCAGGCAAATGCGCGACAAGCTCGCGAACCTGATCACGCTATTATTGCGGCTCCCTGCAGTAACGGCCTGAATCGGATGACCTGAACTCCAGCAAAGTACCAGCGCAATTTACTAGTGAAACCCGAAATTCCGAACGCCAGGCAGGAAATTTTATCTGATTGGCTTACTTACCTCGAAAGCCTTAATCCGCGCGCGATTTCACTTGGGCTAGACCGAGTATTGCAAGTCAGGAACCTCCTCCACCTCGAACCCGGATTTCCTATCATCACCGTTGGTGGTACCAACGGCAAAGGTTCGACGTGCGCGTTCCTCGAGACCATTCTCAACATCGCCGGGTACCGCGTCGGCTGCTATACCTCGCCCCACCTTCTCAGCTACAACGAACGCGTGCACATTGATTGCAAGCCAGTGGATGATGCAGCCCTGGTACGAGTGTTCCAGAAAATTGAAGCAGCGCGCCATGATATTCCGCTCACCTACTTTGAGTACGGCACGCTCGCAGCAATGCAGCTTTTCATCGAAGCCGGACTCAATGCGGCAATTTTGGAAGTGGGGCTAGGAGGCAGACTCGACGCCGTCAATGCTTTCGATGCCGATTGTGCGGTGGTAACCAGCGTGGATTTTGACCATATGGATTATCTCGGCAATACCCGAGAGCAGATCGCTTTCGAAAAAGCGGGTATTTTCCGCAGCGGCAAGCCGGCAATATGTGCGGATACCGATATTCCCGAAACGCTTTCCCGACACGCAACGAACGTTGGAGCGCGACTGGTGCGCATCAACTACGATTTTGGATTTACCCCGGAGAACGACCAATGGCGATACTGGGGGCGCGGTGGCAGACAGCACACGCTGCCTTATCCCGCCTTACGCGGCGCCTACCAGTTGCAAAACGCCAGCGCCGCCCTGACCGCCCTGCACGAGCTTAGAGAAATACTACCAGTGGGGATGGGAGACATCAGACGCGGGCTTGTAGAGGTAAAATTGCCTGCACGTTTCCAAGTACTCCCCGGAAGACCCGCGGTAATTCTGGATGTGGCGCACAACCCGCAAGCCGCCGCCGCGTTATCGGCGAATCTTGCCAAAATGGGACCGTGCCGCAACACATTTGCTGTTTTTGGCATGCTCAAGGACAAGGAAATCTCCGGCGTGGCGCGGTTTCTGGTCCCGCAAGTAAATCACTGGCTCATCGCAAGCATCGGCCGGGAACGCCGTGGCGCCACGGCTACCGATGTTGCAGAGGAATTGTTGCGCGCCGGCGTCCCGCGATCAGCGATGTCGGGTTTTGCGAGTCCAGCAGAGGCTTATGATCAGGCCTGCATTTTGGCAACCGAAAATGATAGAATTATTGTTTTCGGCTCTTTCCATACGGTAGCCGGTGTGTTACGGAAACACGGCGGCGAGTGAAACCTAGTTCCAAAAGGACTTTGCTTTTATGGCGAGAACGATTAGTGACGAGCAGCTGCAATTGAAAAGACGCGCTAGAAGGCGCCTGATCGGAGCAATTGTCGTCGTTACTTTGATGGTAGTGCTGCTCCCTCCGTTCTTGGACGTCGAGCATAGGCCGGTGAAGCAGGACATCAATCTGCAAATTCCAAACCAAAATGGCGCTGGTTTTGTATCCCGTGTGATTCCGGTTCCGGAAAAAACCGGTAGCGCCGAAGCTGCGGTTAGGCAGCAACCGACCGAGACCGCGGTACCGCCGGCTCCTGTAAAACCTGCAGATAGGGAAACGGGCAAAACTGAACCGGGCAAAAATGAACAATCTGCAGTATCGGAACGCAAGTCTTCCGACTACGTGGTGCAACTCGCCACATTTGCCCACAAAGAAAACGCCAAACTGCTACAGAAAAAGCTTTCTGCAAACGGTATTCGCTCCTATACCGAGTCGCTGAAGTCCGGGCATGGCGAAAAAATCCGGGTGCGCGCCGGGCCTTATGATAGCCGAGATGATGCCGAAAAGGCGCTTGACCAGATCAAAGCACTGGGTCTCAACGGGGTGATAACAGCCAAATAGCTACCGCTCATGACGGTTTTCGATTACGCGGTTATTTTGATTGTCGTACTATCAATCATGTTGAGCATCGTTCGCGGCGCGGTACGTGAAGTACTGTCACTCGCGGCATGGGTATTGTCCTTCTGGGCCGCGCAAACCTACACGGTGGATATTGCCGACCTCCTTCCCAGCAATATCAGTAACCAGTCATTGCGCTTGATGTCCGGTTTTGCGTTGGTGTTTTTGGCAGTTCTTGTGGTGATGAGCTCGGTCGCGATTCTTTGCTCCAGGTTAGTGAAAGCCTCGGGCCTAAGCGTGGCTGACCGCAGCCTTGGTGCGGTATTCGGCCTGGCACGAGGTTTGTTAATCGTTCTGATATTGGTGCTTCTCGGAGGCCTCACCTCGCTACCCAGGCAGCCAATCTGGAAGAATTCGCTATTTAGCTCGCGGCTGGAAACAGTGGCGAACAGCGTTAAGATTTGGCTTCCCGAAAGTTTGTCTAAGCGGATTAGTTACCAATAGAGGAAAATCGCAATGTGCGGAATTCTAGGCGTCGTGGCGAAAACCCCGGTCAACCAGCTGCTCTATGACGGTTTGCTGGTGCTGCAGCATCGGGGCCAGGATGCGGCAGGGATCGTCACCGCGCAGGGTAATACCTTTAACATGCACAAAGGCAGCGGCATGGTGCGCGACGTATTCCGTACACGCAACATGCGAGCACTCCTCGGGAATATGGGCATTGCCCACGTCCGTTACCCGACTGCAGGGTCAGCAGAATCACCGGCCGAAGCCCAACCGTTTTACGTGAACTCGCCCTTTGGCATCGTGCTCGGACACAACGGCAATCTCACGAATACCGAGCAGCTAAAGCGGGAGTTGTTCCGCCAGGACTTGCGTCATGTCAATACTAATTCCGACTCCGAGGTTTTGTTGAATGTACTGGCTCACGAACTGCAGGAATCTTGCGGTAATCATTCGCTGGATGCGGCGACCATTTTTGACGCGGTTACCGGGGTCTACCGCCGCTGCCGCGGCGCTTACGCAGTCGTGGCGATGATAGCCGGCTATGGTTTGCTGGCATTTCGCGATCCCTTCGGCATTCGCCCGCTTGTGGTGGGGCAATGCCGCAGCGAACGCGGCATAGAATATTTGGTGGCGTCCGAAAGCGTGGCGCTGGATACCTTGGGTTTTGAGCTGAACCGGGATGTCGGTCCGGGCGAAGCGATTTTCATAGACGACGCCGGTAATTTCTACAGCAAACAATGTGTAGCGAACGCAATTCGCAGCCCCTGCATATTCGAATACGTTTACCTGGCGCGCCCGGATTCGGTGATTGACGGCATTTCTGTATATGAAACCCGCCTGCATTTGGGCGAAAGCTTGGCTGATAAAATCAAGCAACACTATCAGAACTTGGACATAGACGTGGTGATCCCCATACCCGACTCGAGCCGTCCGTGCGCGATGCAGCTTGCCAATCGCATAGGGATTCCCTACCGCGAGGGGTTCATTAAAAACCGCTACATCGGGCGCACTTTCATCATGCCTGGTCAGGTGCAACGGCAAAAATCGGTACGCCAGAAGCTCAATGCGATGAGCGTGGAATTCCGCGGTAAGAACGTGCTGCTGGTGGATGATTCCATAGTGCGCGGCACCACCAGCCGCGAAATCGTGCAGATGGCGAGAGAGGCGGGTGCACGTAAAGTCTATTTTGCTTCATCGGCGCCGCCGGTACGCTTTCCCAACGTTTATGGCATCGACATGCCGACGCGTCAGGAGCTAATTGCCAACGGCCGCAGCGACGATGAGATTGCCCGGGAAATTGGCGCGGACAAGCTGATTTACCAGGATTTGGGTGCATTGCTGCACGCCGCGCAGCAGGTGAATCCAAAGATCACCCATTTTGAGGCCTCCTGTTTCAGCGGCGACTACATAACTGGCGATATTTCTCCGGAATATTTGGCCTACATCGAAGCGCAGCGTAGAGACGGGGCGCGCCGCCAGAAAGAAGAGGCGATTTCCAGCAACCAGCTCGATTTGAATTTGCTTACGGTGGATTGACAAGTAAGTTCCGGCAGAGTATTTTAACAACTGCGCCGATTTGATATCAGCTTGCGGGCGCGTTATAAATTCCGCTAAAGCGAGGCCAAACCCGGTCCGCCCAAGGCGGAACGGGTTTTTGTTTTTTTAACGGGGATGATTATGGCTGACGCTTATCAACTGGAAACACTGGCATTGCGTGCCGGCACGCACCGCAGCCAGTTCAACGAACACTCAGAGGCCTTGTACCTTACTTCGAGCTTCGTGTTTGAAAATGCCGCGCAAGCGGCGGCGCGCTTTGCGGGAAACGAGCCCGGGAACATCTATTCCCGGTTTACCAATCCCACGGTCACAGCGTTTCAGGAGCGACTTGCCGCTCTGGAAGGCGCCGAAGCCTGTGTGGCTACCGCTACTGGGATGTCGGCGATCCTTGCTTGCGTGATGGGATTGCTCAAGAGCGGCGACCATATTGTCGCTTCGCACAGCATTTTTGGCGCTACGGTGCAGCTCTTCAGTAACATTTTCCCGCGCTTTGGGCTAAAAACCACTTTTGTTTCGGCGACCGATGTCAGTGCATGGCAGGCGGCAGTGACACCAGACACCAAGATGCTTTTTCTGGAAACGCCTTCCAATCCGCTTACTGAAATTTCCGATATTGCTGCGCTAAACAAGGTCGCAAAGAAAGCCGGCGCATGGCTGGTAGTTGACAATTGCTTCTGCACACCGGCACTGCAGCGCCCGCTGGATTTTGGAGCCGACATCATCATCCACTCGGCCACCAAGTATATCGACGGACAGGGCAGGGTGCTGGGGGGCGCGGTGCTTGGAAAACACGATCTCGTCATGGACGGCGTGTTCGGTTTTTTGCGGACTGCGGGGCCAACACTAAGTGCCTTTAACGCCTGGGTGCTGTTGAAAGGGCTGGAGACCCTGAAAATTCGCATGGAAGCGCATTCGGCGAACGCGCTAGAGCTGGCACGCTGGCTGGAGAAACAACCCGTGGTGGAGAAAGTGTATTACCCGGGATTGCCCTCCCATCCACAACATCATTTGGCGTTGCGCCAGCAAAGAACCGGAGGAGGCATCGTTTCCTTCACGGTCAAAGGCGGTAAACAGGCGGCGTGGAAAGTGGTGGATGCGACGCGAATGATCTCAATCACCGCCAATCTGGGCGATGTGAAGAGCACGATCACCCACCCCGCTTCTACGACGCACGGACGCATATCCCAGGAAGCGCGCGACGCTGCAGGGGTAGTGGATGGTTTGCTAAGGATTGCAGTTGGATTGGAAGCCCTGGAGGATATCAAGTCCGACATCGCGCACGGGCTCAACGCGATTTAGTTTGATCGGGTACGCAGATAATCGATTTGGAGCGAAACGTCCTACAGTTTGATGGCGCTGCAGCCGGATTCGTCGCAGCGCAAATATTCACCGTGCTTGTACCAGTCGCTCAATACAAAGCGTTCGCAGGTTTTGCCGTCTAGCTGGTGCATATGCTTGGCAGGGCGGTGGGTGTGGCCGTGTATCAGCCGAGGATAGTTATACTCGCGCAACAGTTTCTCCACCGCGCCGATATTCACATCCATGATACTTTCGCTTTTTTGGGTTTTATCTTTCTCGCTCTGCGCGCGCACTTTTTCAATTGCCACCTTGCGCTCGGCAAGCGGCTGGGCGAGAAATGTTTTCTGCCAGGCCGGGTTTCTAACCTGAGAACGGAACGCCTGATAGGCGGTATCATCGGTACAAAGCGTGTCCCCGTGCATCAACAAGGTGGATGTGCCGTAGAGGTCTATCAGACTGGGATCGGCTATGAGCTGCGCATTACAGGCGCCGGCGAAGGCTTCACCCATGAGGAAATCGCGGTTGCCGTGCATGATACAAAGAACCACCTGCTTCTCGGTGAGGCTTCGGAAAGCGGAAATGACCTGCGAATTAAAAGTGTCAGTAAGGTCATCGTCACCTGCCCAGTATTCGAACAGGTCGCCCAGCACATACAATGCCTGCGCCTTGCTGGCAATGCGTTCCATAAAGGTAAAGAAAACGCGATTGATGTGTGGACGGCTCAGGCAGAGATGAAGATCGGAAATGAATAGGGTAGGTTTCATCGGAATTCAGGTTTTATGCTGCCCACGGAGGATTTGCAGGAACGGGCTAACCCGTTAAGAATTCTGAGTCCGGCATCAAACTACTTCCGCGCTACGGATAATCACGTCTTGTAGCGGCACATCCTGATGCCCGGCGCTGCTCGCAGTTTTGACTTTCCTAATCTTGTCGACCACTTCAGTTCCCTTCACAACCCGGCCGAACACGCAGTAACCGTAACCTTGCGCACTGGGCGCGGCGAAGTTTAAAAACGGATTATCGGTGACATTGATGAAAAACTGGCTGGTAGCAGAATGGGGTTCAGAGGTACGAGCCATGGCAATCGTGTAGGCCTCGTTTTTGAGACCATTATCTGCTTCATTTTGAATTTTCGTGGACGTTGACTTTGGTTTCATGCCGGGCTCAAATCCGCCGCCCTGTATAATAAAGCCGTCGATCACGCGGTGAAACAGTGTGTTGTTATAAAACCCCTCTTCCACGTACTTGAGAAAATTAGCCACCGAAATGGGGGCTTTGTCTGCGTCCAGTTGCAAAGTTATGGTGCCAAAGTTCGTGTGCAGATTAACCATTTGTATCCTTGTAGGTCCGAGGTTTAAGGCTGTGGCTTGCGAATCGATGTGTCACGACCGTTTTACCCGGCGCCTTCGTAAATAATCTTCCAATGCTTATTTTCGTTGATCCAGTATTGCCGTTTTTTCATTCGGGTTGAGAGGTTGCTGCTTGAATAATCCTGATCAAAATTCACTACCGCAAGATTTCCATAGCCTGGGTAGAGAAACATGCTTACATTGGAAATCCTTACGGTGATCCACGATTTGGCCTGGTTTACTCGCCGTTTCTGATCAGTCCACTGAGCCAAGGTTTGACCGTTGGCATTAAAGCTCTTTGCGTAGTAGCCGAGATAGGCCTCGGTGTCGCGGTTTTCCCATTCGCGCCGCCAATTCTCGATTTGGTTCGACAACGCGTCGCGTTCAGTTCGCCAGCTTTCCGCGCTCACCCATTCGACGTGTTCGGCAATTATGACCGGCGTCAAGCCGACCTGCAGGGTTTTTCCCAGCGTGGCGAGATCCTGGTTGGTGAGCACCACGCAGCCATTGCTCGAGTGCGGCGGTCGGCTGTATGTGTCGCTCGGGGTGCCGTGCAGCCAAATGCCGTGGCCGTTGCGCCCGTGTTGGCGATCCCATTCATTCGGATAGCTGATCGGGTAGGCGCCCGCACCGTAGAAGTCTGAAAGCTGCGATTTGGGAAGATCGGCTGTGACATAATACACCCCGAGAGGAGTTCTCTGGTCGCCTTCCTTCAGTTTTTCCGCGCCGTTCTTGCCACTGCTTATGTAAAAATCGGTCACATAACGTGGCTCGCCGTTCGCGTTCTGATATACATATAAGGTCGAGAGGGACACATCCACGACGATGGCGTAATGCTGTTCGGGTTGCATTTGCAGCAGGTATTTCGGTATCTCGCCGAGCGGCCGATTCTGGCTGCGGCGTTGCAAACGGGCCTTGGCTTCCTCGCGCAAATCCATGATTCGCTGCCGCGGGGCGTTGGGCGCATCGCCTATGGTGTTGATAGGGCGGGTGTGCGCGAGCAGCAGGTCACCTTTGATTAGGTGCGCCAGTCGAAAATTGGGATAAGCTTTGATCGCATTGTCGATTTCAATCATTGCCGTGTCCAAATGGCTGTGGCTGATTTCCAGCAAACCGTTGACCAGCAGCGCTTCAGGTCCTTGCGGCGCGCGAGCGAGCGCCGCCTGCACGGCTTGGTCGTTTATGGGGGAAACATCGCGGGCGAGTCCCAATGTCAAGCCAAGCGCAGCGCAGCATGCGAACTTGAGCAACGCGCGTCGCTTGTTACAGTGGGTGGAACTTCGCTGTTTCAACGGCCTGCTTGTTCCATTTGAATTAGCCATTTGTCGCCCGATTTGACCAGGTGCAGGGTTTTTGCCGACGTGCTTTTCAAGATTTTCGACTGATAATCCTGTTTGAAGCTGGCCTTGGCGTGCGTTGGGTCACCGAGCGTGACTTTGGGATCGATGATTGAGACTTGTATGGGCATGGACATAGCGATGCGTTCCTTCCGCGATTTTTCCCACAGCTCGCGTTTTTCGCCGTTGGGTGTTTTAAAGTCAGGTGCATAGTACGCTAGATAGGCCGTTACGTTCCCTTCCGACCAAGCCTGGGCCCAGCCGTTTACGGTGTTAAGCACATCTTGAACATTGTCGCTTGGAGTTGTGGCGGCGACGGGCTGGTTTTCTCTGGCAAGATTCTCCGCTTTTACCTGTTGCGATGCAGGAGCTGAAGCGGTGGCCGCGGAGACCGTGTCCGTGTTTGCAGCTTCCGTTTTCGCGGCTGCTTTTGCGACGCGCGGGCTGCCCGAAAACAATTCCTTGATCAGCTCCAATTTGGTCTGAGCGGTGGTATTCGTTTTGTCGAATTGCAGGGCTTTGTCGTACGCTTGGGTCGCCAGCTTGGCATAGATATCGCCAAGGTTTTCGTGGGCAATGGCATAGCTGGGATGGGTGCGAATCGCGGTTTCCAGCGCGATCCGAGCTTTATCGTACTGGCCCTGGGCCGCGTACAACACGGCTAGATTATTATATGGCTCCGGTAGCTCGGGATAGTCCTGGGTGAGCGCGGTGAAGACCTTGATTGCTTCCGCAGATTTATTTTGCTCGGTATATATCAGGCCTAGAAGAAAGCGCGCTTTGGCGTCCTTGGGATGATCAGCGAGATAGCTATTAACCTTATCCAGCGCCTGGGCGTTGTCGCCCTGCTTGAACAGCTTATCCGCATCCTGCAGATCGTCGGCCGCTGCCTGCAGGCCAAAAACTCCCAGTGCCAGCAGTAAAGGCAAGGCTGCAATGTCGCACTTTTTCATTGTGGTATACTTTTTCGCCTTTATTCAAAATTGCTTAAGGGATTCTACCAAGAAGCCCGCTTGATTCACAATCGTCCGGTGCTTGGCGGGCAGACCCGTTTTGTAGCCATAGGCTGGCCGATGATCTTGCGCGCAGCCTTTCCCTCAAAAATATGTTGAAAATCTACAACACCCTGACTCGCGATAAACAGTTATTTGTGCCGATTACGCCAGGCAAGGTGGGCATGTATGTCTACGGCATGACCGTTTATGACTACTGTCACCTCGGGCACGCACGCGTAATGATCGTGTTCGATATGGTGCAGCGCTGGTTGAGGGCATCGGGATATGGCGTGGACTACGTGCGAAATATTACCGATATTGACGACAAGATCATAAAACGCGCCGCTGAAAGCAACGAGCCGGTCGCGACGCTTACTGAACGCTTCACCCAAGCCATGCACGAGGATACCGCCGCGTTGGGGGTGGAAAAGCCGAACTTCGAGCCGCGCGCCACAGCGTATGTTCCCGACATGGTGCGGATGATCAAGAAACTTATTGACAAGGGCTTTGCTTATCGCGCCGCCAATGGTGATGTGTATTACGATGTGCGCAAGTTTGCTGGTTACGGCAAGCTCTCTGGAAAATCGCTCGATGACCTGCGCGTCGGTGAACGGGTGGAAATCGGAACAGATAAGCGTGACCCACTGGATTTCGTACTGTGGAAAGCAGCCAAACCCGGCGAGCCTGAATGGGAATCCCCATGGGGCAAGGGACGCCCCGGTTGGCACATCGAATGCTCGGTGATGAGCGAAAGCCATTTGGGAAGCCACTTCGACATACACGGCGGCGGTCAGGATTTGCAATTTCCTCACCATGAAAACGAAATCGCCCAGTCGGAAGGCGCCAGCGGCCACACTTTTGTGAATTATTGGATGCATAATGGTTTTGTGCGGGTCGACGAGCAAAAGATGTCCAAATCGCTCGGCAATTTTTTCACGGTGCGGGAAATTTTAAAAAAATACGACCCCGAAGTGGTGCGCTTTTTCATTCTGCGCGCGCATTATCGGAGTCCCGTGAATTATTCCGATCAGCACATCGATGACGCACGGCATGCCTTGACCCGTCTCTACACTGCTTTGAAAGACGTTCCAACGGTAGAGGCGCAAATAAATTGGCAGGAATCCTACGCGGCGCGGTTCAGGGAGGCGATGGACGATGACTTCAATACGCCCGAAGCCGTGGCAGTGCTCTTCGATCTTGCTAACGAACTGAACAGGACGCGCGCGCCGCAGCAGGCGGGCCTGCTCAAGACCTTGGCTGGATTTCTGGGTTTACTGCAGCGCGAGCCACAACAGTATCTGCACTCAGCGCCAGGCGAAACCGAAGCGAGCGCCCGTGCGGCATTGAATGCTGCGCGTATCGAAGAACTCATTGCTTCGCGTGCCGCCGCCCGCAAAGCCAGGGACTTTGCCGAATCTGATCGCATTCGCGAGGAATTGCAGAGGCTGGGAGTCATCCTTGAAGACACACCGCGAGGCACCGTCTGGCGGCGCGCCTGAAGGCGTAAGCGCTGAAAAGTTCACGGCCGCGGCTCGGTTCTTAATTCTTAAAACCGCCTCTCTCATCCACCATCGCCGCGGGTTCGTGATCAAGATTCAAAAATCTTTTTGAACTTGTGGCTTCGGCCGCCGCTTGGCGGCTTAACATGCGCTGCGCTCATGTTAGCCTTCGCCTCAAGGTTCGCGGTTAAGATTCAAAAAACTTTTTGAACTTGTGGCTTCAGCCGCCGCTTGGCGGCTTAACATGCGCTGCGCTCATGTTAGCCTACGCCTCAAGATTCGCGCTCAAGATTCAAAAAACTCGCGAACCTTGTCCATCCAGGATTTGGCGCGCGGATTGTGGCGCCCGCCGTCACGTTGGTTGATGCTTTCCAGTTCGATCAAGAGTTCGCGCTGGCGCGAAGTGAGATTTACAGGTGTCTCCACCACGACATGGCAGAGCAAATCGCCGTAGGATGAATTGCGAACGCCCTTGATGCCCTTGCCGCGAAGACGGAATACCTTGCTGTTTTGCGTCTCGGCCGGGATTCTTAACTTGGCGGAGCCATCCAGTGTGGGAATTTCAATTTCTCCACCTAGCGCAGCCACGGTGAAGCTAATTGGCATCTCGCAATGCAGGTCACTGTGGTCGCGCGTAAACACCGCGTGTTCCTTGATATGGATTACCACGTATAGATCCCCAGGGGGCCCACCCCCATCGCCCGCCTCGCCTTCGCCGCTCAATCGAATGCGGTCACCATCGTCTATTCCAACCGGAATTTTCACCGACAGGGTCTTATGCTGCTTAACGCGGCCCGCACCGTAGCACGCGTGGCACGGTTCTGGAACAACTTTGCCGCTGCCGTGACATTTCGGGCAGGTCTGCTGGATTGAGAAGAATCCTTGCTGCATGCGCACCTGACCGTGGCCGCCGCAGGTGGAGCAGGCGACGGGCTTCGTTCCAGGCTTGGCGCCGGAACCGTGGCAGGTCTCGCATGACACCATGGCAGGAATCCGAATGCGCGTTTCGGTTCCACGTGCTGCCTCTTCCAAAGTAATTTCCAGGTTGTAACGAAGATCGGCGCCCCGGTACACACCAGAGCGCGAACGTGCCGCGCCGAAGATATCGCTGAAAATATCGCCGAAGGCGTCGGCAAAGCCGAAACCGGCACCCATTCCTCCCATTCCCGCCTGCGTATCAAAACCCGCGTGGCCGAACTGGTCGTAGGCGGCCCGCTTTTCCGGGTCGCTGAGAATTTCGTACGCTTGTTTGGCTTCCTTGAACTGCTCCTCGGCCCTGGGGTTGTCCGGATTGCGGTCCGGATGATGCTTCATCGCGAGCTTGCGATAAGCTTTCCTGATTTCCGCCTCGGAAGCATCGCGGTTGACGCCGAGCACATCATAAAAATCGCGTTTGGCCATGTTTGGTATGCGGCGCTCCGACGCAGCGCCGCAGAATGAATTAAATAATTACGGGGTCGAATTTGATGATTCTAAATTTTCATCGCCCGTTTTAAGCGCACCAAACGCCGAAAAGTCTCCACTTCCCGGCGTTGCTTTGCCCCGCGCTTAGAAACTTGTCATTTCTTAGCGTCTTTTACCTCTTCGAACTCCGCATCCACTACGTTGCTCTCGTCTGATTTTTTTCCGCTCTCTGCGGAAGCGCCGGCGGTCGGACCCGGTTGCGCCTGCTGCTGCGCCTGAGCCTGGGCGTACATATTCTCAGCAAGTTTGTGCGCCGCCTCGGCCAGTGCCTGGCTTTTGGCTTCGATCCTGGCCTTGTCGTCGCTCTTGAGAGCAGCCTCGGCATCTTTCAGCGCAGATTCGATCTTGGCTTTTTCATCGGAAGAGAGTTTATCGCCGTAGTCCTTGAGCGATTTTTTCACTGAATGGATAAGGGAATCGCACTGGTTGCGCGCGTTCACCAGCTCCACCGCTTTCCGGTCCTCTTCTGCATGCGCTTCGGCGTCCTTGACCATGCGCTTGATTTCTTCTTCCTTTAACCCGGAACTCGCCTTGATGGTGATCTTATTTTCCTTGCCGGTCGCCTTGTCCTTGGCCGAAACGTGCAATATGCCGTTAGCATCGATATCGAATGTGACCTCGATCTGCGGAAGTCCGCGCGGCGCAGGCGGAATGTCGGTCAAGTTGAACTGGCCGAGGCTCTTGTTGCCCGCAGCCATCTCGCGCTCGCCCTGCAGCACGTGGATGGTCACCGCAGTTTGGTTGTCGTCTGCAGTCGAGAACACCTGCTGTGCCTTGGTCGGTATGGTGGTATTTTTCTGGATGAGCTTGGTCATGACCCCGCCCAGGGTTTCGATGCCCAGGGAAAGTGGGGTGACGTCCAGCAGCAGTACATCTTTGACTTCGCCCTGGAGAACTCCGGCCTGGATGGCCGCGCCAACGGCAACGGCCTCATCCGGGTTGACGTCCTTGCGCGGTTCTTTGCCAAAGATCTCTTTTACTTTTTCTTGCACCTTGGGCGTGCGTGTTTGGCCACCGACCAGAATTACGTCCTCGATTTCAGAGAGTTTGACACCCGCATCTTTAATAGCAATTTTGCACGGCTCAACGGTTTTTTCGATCAGGTCTTCGACCAAGCTCTCGAATTTGGCACGGGTGATTTTGATATTGAGGTGTTTGGGGCCGCGCGCATCAGCAGTGATGTACGGTAGATTGACCTCGGTCTGTTGCGTGCTGGAAAGCTCGATCTTGGCTTTTTCAGCCGCTTCCTTAAGGCGCTGCAATGCCAGCACGTCGTTGCGCAGGTCAATGCCTTGCTCTTTCTTGAATTCGTCGGCCAGGTAATCGATCAAACGCTGATCGAAATCCTCGCCCCCGAGGAATGTATCGCCGTTCGTGGACAGAACCTCAAACTGATGCTCGCCCTCGACCTCGGCAATTTCAATGATGGAAATGTCGAACGTGCCTCCCCCGAGGTCGTACACCGCGATTTTGCGGTCACCTTCTTTTTTGTCCAGCCCGAAGGCGAGCGCTGCAGCGGTCGGCTCGTTAATGATGCGCTTCACTTCCAACCCGGCGATGCGCCCGGCATCCTTGGTTGCCTGGCGCTGCGAATCGTTGAAATAGGCTGGCACGGTAATAACCGCTTCTTCCACTTTTTCACCGAGATAGTCCTCGGCAGTCTTTTTCATTTTTATCAATACCTGTGCGGATACCTCGGGCGGCGCAATCTTTTTGCCTCGCACCTCGATCCAAGCATCGCCGTTGGTGTTCTCGACGATCTTGTAAGGCATGAGATTAATGTCTTTCTGCACTTCCTTTTCGCTGAAACGCCGGCCAATGAGCCGCTTGACCGCGTACAACGTGTTTTTCGGATTGGTTACGGCTTGCCGCTTGGCTGGCGCGCCGCACAAAATCTCCTCATCATCCATGTAGGCGACGATCGAGGGCGTAGTGCGCGAGCCTTCTGAATTTTCGATGACCTTGGGCTTGCCGCTTTCCATCACGGCAACACAAGAGTTGGTCGTTCCCAAGTCGATTCCGATGATCTTTGCCATGTTGATTCCTTAACTGAGTAGATATTTGTTAATGTGCAATATCGGGTCGCAGTTGGCTAACTTCAAGCTTTCTTGGGCTTGCCCACGACCACCAGCGCCGGCCTGATGACCCGGTCGTTGAGGGTATAACCTTTTTGCATCACGCTGATTACCGTGTTCGGTTCGCCCGCTGACTCCACCGTGGTAATCGCTTGGTGCCGGTGCGGGTCGAATTTTTCGCCCAGCGCTTTGATCTCCTGAATATTGAATTTTTCGAATATCGAAGTCAGTAGTTTCAAGGTCAGCTCCACGCCACTTTTGAGACTCTCCAAGGTGGCATTTTCACTAGACAACGCGGCTTCCAGGCTGTCCTTTACGGCGAGTACGTGGCTGGAAAAATTTTCTACGGCATATTTGTGAGCGTTGGCAATATCCACCTGGGCGCGCTTGCGGATGTTGTCTGCTTCAGCGCGGGCCCGAAGCCAAGCATCGTGATGTTCTTGTGCGGCAAGCTCGGCTTTTCTCAGCATTTCTTCCAGGCTTGGAGTGGATTCCAGCGGCGGCTCTGCGGCGGCTTGTTCCGCAGCTTGCACTACTGGTTCCGGCTTTTCCTGGATGAGCTCAGGTGTCTGATTTCGTTGCGAATCTTGCATTATTTCCTCCAGCGTTTTCGAAACCTAATTGGGGCCGGTTTCGGCTTTTTCAAGATATAACGTTTTAGGATTTTGCGCCCAAGGCGAGCGCCCGTTGGCGAGTCATGCGGCCAGAAGTTTGAGCCGCTTGGGCATCGTATCGCACCGACACCCAGCCGTGCAGATTTTCCAGCGCTATTTCGCAGAGCGCATGCACCCAGTCGGCGCGCTCATTGAGGCAAGGGATGTAATGAAATTCCTTGCCTCCACTGTTAAGGAAAGAAGCTTTGGCCTCGATGGCGATTTCCTCGAGGGTTTCAAGGCAATCGCTTACGAAACCCGGACATACCACATCGACCCGCGTAATATGTTCTTTGCCAAGCTTCTGCAAGGCATCGATGGTGTAAGGCTGCAACCATTCTGCGCGGCCAAAGCGCGACTGGAAACACACTTGATAGCGCGGTTCCTCCCACCCCAGCGCTTCAGCCAGAAGCCTGCCGGTTTTCTGACATTCGCAATGGTAGGGATCGCCTTTGTCCAGCGCGGAGCGCGGCACGCCGTGAAAACTGATAATTAGCTTTTCGGGACGGCCATTATTCATCCAGTAATCGTTGACGTTTTGTGCGAGCGCCGCAATGTACGCAGCATGGTCGTGATAATGTTTGACCATGCGCACTGCCGGCACGTTACGCAGGTGTCGCAACTCCTGGAACACGGCATCAAAGGTGCTTCCCGTGGTGCTGGCGGCGTACTGTGGATAGAGTGGCAGCACCAGAATGCGCTCGCAATGCCGGAGACTTGCGAGCCCCGAGGCGATCGACGGCTTGCCGTAGCGCATGGCGTATTCAATAGTCAACGGCGATTTGATTCGCTCCCCTAAATAGCCGCGCAACAATTTTGTTTGGCGTTCGGTGTGCACTTTCAGCGGCGAGCCTTCGCTCATCCAGATCTTGGCGTATCTTGCTGCGGATTTTTTCGGGCGTGTATTGAGGATGATGCCGTGCAAGATTGGCAGCCAGATAAGACGCGGAATCTCGACGATCCGTGGGTCGGACAAGAATTGTTTGAGATAGGATCGCAATGACCCGGTGGTCGGTGCATCGGGAGTGCCGAGATTGACCAGCAGAATTCCGGTTTGCGCTGGGGTGCCGTGCTGATACGGGGGTTCGGCCCGGTAAAATGACATTGTGTTAATGCTGCGACAACGCGCTGGTAAGGAGTTTCGCAGTTATGTCCACGATGGGAATGACGCGCTCATAAGCCATTCGCGTCGGGCCGATCACACCCACGGTGCCTACGACTTGCCCTTCCACTTCGTACGGTGCAGTGACCACGCTGCACTCGTCGAGCGGCACCAGGCCGGACTCGTTGCCGATGAAAATCTGCACACCGTGAGCGCGGCTGCTGATGTCGAGGAGCTGCAACAGCGCGGTTTTCTGTTCAAACAGATCGAACAGCTTCCGCAGGCGCGACATATTCGAGGACAAGTCTTGCACGCGCAGCAGATTATGTTCGCCCGAAATGACGTAATCGTCCGACGATTCCGAGGCTGCTTGGCTGCCAGCCTCCAGCGCGGCGGTCATCAAGGCGCTCATATCGCTGTGCAGCTGTTGCAATTCTTTTTGGAGGTGCTGCCGTATCTCTTCAAAGGTGCTGCCAGCAAAATTCTGATTGAGAAAATTGGCCGCCTCGGTGAGCTCAGCGGGGGAATATCTTTTTTCGGCAAGGATGATCCTGTTCTGAACATCCCCTTCAGGTGTGACGATGATGAGAAGGATACGTTTGTCGGCGAGGTTGAGGAATTCAATATGGCGGAACGTGGGGCTGCGACGTTTGGGGTTTACGACCACTGCGGCAAAATGCGTGAGATCGGAGAGCAAATGCGAGGCGGAATGCACGAGTTTTTGAGTATTATCGGTCTGCAGCTGGCCTTCCAGCTGGTTGACTTGAACCATGTCGAGAGGTTTGATCGTGAGCAGTGTATCTACGAAGAAACGGTAACCAAGCCGCGTAGGCACACGTCCGGCAGAGGTATGCGGACTGGCGATGAAACCCATATCCTCGAGATCGGCCATGATGTTGCGGATGCTGGCGGGACTTAAATCCAGGCCGGAATATTTCGAAAGCTCGCGCGAGCCGATCGGTTGGCCTTCGCCGATATAGCGTTCCACCAGAGTTTTTAGCAAGATCCGGGCGCGGTCGCTGAGCATGAATTTATTGTACACAAAGAACTATGTACGGTGTGAGGAGCGAGAAACAAGTATCGACGCCAATTAAGTTTCCGCGTCCGTCCCTTGCCCTTCGCCCCGTTACGCATCTTTTTATGGTTTAATTTGGGCATGAACGGAACTTTTAAAACGATCGCCCTCATCGGCAAATACAAAAGCCCGGAAATTGCCGGACATTTGCAGATTTTAGCGCGCTTTCTTGCTGACCGAGGCGTGACGGTGCTAATGGACAGGCTGACCGCGGCGCACCTCGAAAACAATCCGTATCCGGTACTGGCCCTCGAGGACATCGGCAAGCGCGCCAATCTCGCGGTGGTAATCGGCGGTGATGGCACCATGCTCAATATCGCGCGCACTTTCGCGCCCCACAACGTAGCGCTGGTTGGTATCAATCAGGGACGGCTGGGATTTCTCACCGATATTTCGGTGGACACGATGCTGGAAACCATCGGCGCGATTCTCGAAGGCAAGTTTGTCACCGAGGAACGCATGCTGCTATCCGCGGAAATCTTGAGTAGCAACCAGAGCGTGCTGAAAGTGCTGGTATTCAACGACGTGGTGGTAAGCAAGGGAGCCAAGGGGAGCCTGATTGAATTCGATGTCCATATCAATCAGCAGTACGTGTATACTTTGCGCTCCGACGGTCTGATTGTCTCCACCCCCACCGGCTCTACCGCGTACGCACTGTCAGCCGGCGGGCCTATCGTGCATCCTTCGCTAAGCCTGATCGCTTTGGTTCCGGTCTCTCCGCACACACTGAGCAACCGCCCGATCATAGTGAGCGGTGATTCTGTGGTAGAAATCCTGATGCACGATTCCAGCGACGCGCGTGCGCACTTTGACAGCCATTCGCATTTTGATTTGCGCGACGGGGATAAGATACAGGTGAGGCGGGCTCCCTGCACGATCCGGCTTCTACACCCTGTCGGGCACAACTACTACCACATGCTGCGCGAAAAGTTGCACTGGAGTAAAACCGCATAACATGTTGCAGTCTCTCGGCATCCGCGACTTTGTAATCGTCGACCAAATGGATCTCGAATTCAAACCGGGCTTTACGGTTTTGACGGGAGAAACCGGGGCGGGGAAATCCATAATGATCGACGCGTTGGCGCTTGCCCTGGGCGAACGCGCCGACGGTCTCGTAGTGCGTGCCGGCGCTGAACGTGCCGAGATCGCTGCCGAGTTTGAAATCCGGAAATTGGCTTCACTGTCCGCTTGGCTGCGTGAAAACGAACTTGAAGGCGACCCCGGTATTTGCATGATGCGCCGGGTGATTGACGCCAGCGGCCGCTCGCGCGGATTTATCAACGGACATTCTGCGACGGTGCAGCAACTGCGCGAAGCTGGAGAAAAACTGGTCGAAATCCATGGCCAGCATGCACATCAGTCCCTGCTCAAGGCCGAATCGCAGCGCGAGTTATTGGATGCATATGGCGGCCTAAGCGGGCTGGCCTCGCAGGTCGCCGAGCATTATCACCAGTTGCAGGGTCTGCGCAAACGGCGACAGGAATGGGAGACCAATGCCGCCAACATCGCCGCGGAGCGCGATCAGCTGGATTGGCAAGCGCGCGAGCTGAAAGCCCTGAATTTCTCACCAGAGGAATGGCAAACGCTTCAAGACGATCACTCACGCCTCGTGCACGCGGCGACGCTGCTGGAGGCCGCGGGAACTGCGCTCGATGCGCTTTCGGAGAACGATGCCGCGCTCGTTCCACAGCTCAATTCGCTGATTTCCCGCTTCCGGAATTTGCTTGAGCATGACGCAGGTCTGCGGGAAATTCTGGATATTCTGGAACCGGCGCAAATCCAGCTGCAGGAAGCGGTGTACAGCATCCGACATTATCAAGAAAAGCTCGATCTCGATCCCGACCGTTTGCGGGAAGCCGAGCAGCGCATGGAGGCGATTCATTCTGCTGCCCGCAAGCATCGTCTACCGCCTCAGGAAATTCCCGAGCTGTTGCAGAGGTTCGAACAACGCTTGCAGGAAATCGGTGGCGCGGCAGGCGTAGAGGAACTAAGACAATTGGAAGATGCAGCGCACGGTGCGTATTTGGCCCAGGCCAAAAAATTAAGCGCGGCACGCAATAAGGCCGCGAAATCGCTTTCTCAGGAAGTCACCGCGATAATGCAGAATCTAGCCATGGTCGGCGGCGAATTTTCAGTGGTATTAAATGCGCTCGACGAAGGTTCGGTCCACGGCCTCGAGAACATTGAATTTCTGGTCAGCGCTCATAAAGACATGCCTTTACGACCGCTTGCGAAAGTCGCTTCGGGAGGCGAATTATCTCGCATCGGTTTGGGGATCCAAGTAGTCACCAGCACAATCGGCACTGTTCCTACCATGATTTTCGACGAGGTTGATGCCGGAATCGGCGGTCGGGTCGCGGAGATTGTTGGCCGGCTATTGAAAAAACTCGGCAAAGAACGCCAGGTGCTATGCATCACTCATTTACCGCAAGTTGCGGCTGCCGGCGATCAGCAATGGCAGGTGAACAAAACTTCGGTAAATGGCTCGATCCTCAGCCGCATCGAGGTGATGAATGACAAGGCGCGGATCGAAGAAATCGCCCGCATGCTGGGCGGCGTCAAAATCACCGAGACAACGCGCAAGCACGCTGCTGAAATGCTCAATTCCATTGCCGGCACTTCCGCGAAGCGCTAGCTTGGTGTTCCGCTGTGGATCGGTCCTAGCGAAAGCGTGATAAACAGACAGTTACACTTAATGCCGCTTTCCGGCGCAAACACGGGCAAAGAGGGAATAATTTTTGACGGCTTGCCTAATGGCTTCCCATGATCCGTGGTGCTGCTCCGCAACAGGAAGATTAGTCCATGGATAAAGTGATCGTCATCACCGGCGGCAGTCGAGGCATAGGGGCCGCCACCGCGCAGCTGGCCGCGCAACGCGGCTATTCGGTGTGCGTCAACTATATTCGCAACCGGGCAGCCGCCGACGCGGTCGCTGACACAATCAAGCGCGCGGGCGGAAAAGCCATAACCGTGGCCGCCGACGTCGCATCCGAAAGCGATGTGGTCCGATTGTTCAATACCGCGGACAAGGAATTGGGTCCAATCACCGCACTTGTCAATAACGCCGGGATTTTGGAGCAGCAGATGAAGCTCGAGAATATGAGCGCCACTCGTCTGGAGCGTGTGTTCGCAACAAACATTACCGGTTGTTTCTTGTGCGCACGCGAGGCCGTACGGCGCATGTCCACCAAACATGGAGGCGCCGGAGGGGCCATAGTCAATGTGTCATCGTTTGCGTCGCGGCTTGGCTCGCCGGGAGAGTACGTGGATTATGCCGCCTCCAAGGGGGCTTTGGACACCATGACGATAGGGCTAGCGAAAGAAGTCGCGGAAGAGGGTATTCGCGTTAACGCGGTGCGGCCTGGCTTTATCTACACCGATATCCATGCAAAAGGCGGCGAACCGAACCGCGTGGATCGCGTCAAGGTTTTGGTGCCGATGAAACGCGGAGGCACTGCTGACGAGGTGGCAAGAGCGATCATGTGGCTGCTCTCCGATGAATCGTCCTATACGACCGGCGCGTTCATCGATGTCACTGGCGGCAGATAGCTGCTGGCCCGAGGGCTTACGTAGGTTTATACGGGCAGTTAGCCTTGGTGCAATCGGCGTAAAGGTGGAGCGAATGCTCGTGGATTGTGAATCCGCGCTCGTTGGCAATTTTGACCTGGCGGCGTTCGATTTCGGCGTCGAAAAACTCTTCCACTCGCCCGCATTGGATGCACACCAAATGATCGTGATGTCCACCCTGATTTAATTCAAAGACCGCTTTGCCGCTTTCAAAATGGTGGCGTATCAACAATCCCGCGTGCTCAAACTGGGTGAGTACGCGATAAACCGTTGCCAGCCCAATATCCAGGCCTTCCTTGGTGAGGACCTTATAGACATCTTCTGCCGTCAAATGACGTACCGAGCTGTTTTCGAACAAATTAAGAATCTTGAGGCGGGGAAGCGTGGCCTTGAGGCCGATGGTCTTCAGATCGCTGGGCGAACTCATGATTTTGCTGCAAGCCATGGAGTGGCACTATTTGAGCTATTATAGTCATATAACAGCCCTCTTTGAACGGCAATTTTTGATGCGATTCGGCTTTTTCCTGTTCGTTCTTTTCCTCGCTGCCTGCTCACCGAAGGCGCTCGTCACCCCGTACACAATCGACGTGCAGCAGGGTAACGTCGTGACGGACGATATGCTGCGCAAGGTCAAGCCCGGGATGACCAAAGCCCAGGTGCGTTTTGCACTGGGCACGCCGCTGATAATAGATCCATTTCACTCCGACCGATGGGATTATGTTTATCGCATGAGAAAGGATGGCGAACTGGTCGGGCAAAGCAAGCTCACGGTCATCTTTGAGGGCGATAAGCTGAAGGCCGTGGAGGGAACCGTGCTTCCGCCGGGCAATCATATAGCCGGTGTGAAGCCTTTTGCGCCGCTTCCCGTTCCGGCCATGGCGCTGGCTCCGGAACAGCATCAAGCCGATAAACCACCAGTGCTGGACCTGAGTAAGGAAGAAAGTGTGCTCGGCGTTGTATCGCAATCGCCTCCTCTAGCGACCGAAGCAGCGAAACCGGCGCCGGGTGAGTCCCAGGCCGAACAAGCAAGCCAAGCCCATCCGCAGGTCGAACAAGCGAGCCAGGACCAAGCGCAAGCCGAAAAACCCAAACTGAGTTTCGGTGAGCGATTTATGCGCTTAATCGGCTTTGGCAAGAAAGATGAAACACAGCAGCCCCCAGCCCAAGAAAAGCCTGATGCACAACTCGTACAGCAAGCCGATCAGTTTCATGAGGAACCAGCGGACCAAGCGCAAGCCGAAAAACCAAAACCGAGTATTGGCGAGAGGTTCATGCGGTTACTTGGCTTTGGCAAGAAAGACGAAGCGACACAACAGGCGAAATCAGAAGAGAGATCGGCGGCGGAGCCTGAAACGCAGTCTGAATCGCAACCGGATGCGGAAGCGCCCACCAATACTGTGGTGACCGCGGATCGCAGCCCTCCGCCGAAGCGTACTGTAGGCGAGCGCTTCATGCGCCTGATCGGCTTTAAGAGTAACGAAAGTAACGAAGACCCGGCACCACCGGTGCACACCGAGGTCAACAGCAGCGTTCCCAAACTAAGCAGCCTAAGCTTCAAACAGGTAATGAGGCAGATCCTGGGTCTTGAGAATGACAGTGATAAAGAGAAAGCCGCCGCAGCGGGGGACATTGAGCCGGGCGAGAAAGTAAAGACGGCGCCACAGGGTACGACTTGGCAGCGCTTCAAGCGTCTGATCGGCGTCGATAGCGATGAAACAGAAGTAACGTACACGGTGGACCAGCAGCCCAAGCAGGCAAGCAACGAGTCAAAATCTAACACCGCGCCACCCGCCGCGGCCAGACCGGACGCGCCCAACCCCGACACGTCCAGCCCTGACGCGCCCAGGTCGGAGGCGCCGAAACCGTGAAGCGCCAAGCCAGCGCAGACGTTTAGGCAAATATGCTTTCGCGCTTTGAACCGGGCGCCAAGGACGTTGGCGGTGAGTGGCGAAGGCGCGAGCGCCTGAAAACTACCCAAGAGTTATCATGAGCAAACTTAACATTGCAGTTGCCGGAAGTTCCGGCAAGATGGGCCGCGCGCTGATCGAAGCGGTGCTGAAGGCAAAAGACCTGCGATTGCACGCCGCGTTCGACATCTCAGGCAGTCCGTATCTGAATAAAGATGCAGGCGAGCTTTGCGGCGGCCCATGTACGGTGTTCATCACGGACAATGTCTCCGATTCGCTGAAAGGCACTGATATATTCATTGACTTTACGCGTCCCGAAGGCACGCTGCAGCACTTGGAGCTGTGCCGGAGCCGTGGCATAAAAATGGTGATTGGCACGACCGGGTTGACGTCGCAGCAGGAACAGAAAATCGTCGGAGCGGCAAAAGACATCGCCATTGTTTTTGCACCCAACATGAGCGCCGGAGTGAATCTGGTGTTCAAGCTCCTGGAAACCGCTGCGAAGACGCTGAATCATGACTATGATATTGAAATTATCGAAGCGCATCACCGCCATAAAACCGATGCGCCGTCCGGTACCGCTCTGCGCATGGGTAAGGTAGTCGCAGATACCTTAGGGCGGGAGTTCTCCAAATCCGCGGTGTACGGCAGGCAGGGGATAACGGGCGAGCGCTCCGCTTCCGCAATCGGTTTTTCCTCGGTGCGCGGCGGCGACATCGTTGGCGAGCACACCGTGTTGTTCGCCGGCATGGGTGAGCGCGTTGAAATCACCCATAAGGCAACCAGCCGCTCTACGTTTGCCATGGGTGCCTTGCGTGCCGCGCGCTTCCTCAAGGACAAGAAAAACGGGCTGTATGATATGCAGGATGTTCTTGGCCTTCGCTAGCCATCCGCGTTGATAGCCGGGCCGCGATTGAGTATAATTTCGAAGTCTTAGAAGCGGGATGGGCGCGAAAGCCCGTCCCGCTTTGTGTATCCACCTGCCGTAGGAGTTTTTCGTGCCACAATGGAAGCCCGCCATACTCGCGCTCGCAGATGGCACCATTTTTCGCGGCACGGCGATCGGCTGCGACGGCAGCGCTGTTGGTGAAGTGGTCTTCAATACCGCTATCACGGGTTACCAAGAAATCCTCACCGATCCTTCTTATTGCAAGCAGATTATCACGTTGACTTACCCGCACATCGGCAATACCGGAGTCAACCCGGAGGATGCCGAATCGCGCCGTGTATATGCGAGCGGTCTGGTGATCCGCGATCTGCCACCGGCTTCCAGCAGTTGGCGCGAAGTGCAAACGCTGCCGGTGTATCTGGAGAGTCAGCGCGTGGTGGCAATTGCCGGGATAGATACCCGCAAGCTCACTCGCATCCTGCGCGAAAAAGGCGCGCAAAACGGCTGCATCATGGCCGGCAGGATTGATGAACAAGAGGCGCTCAAACAGGCGCGTGCATTTCCCGGCCTCGCCGGAATGGACCTTGCCAAGGTGGTGAGCTGCGAGCGGCCTTACACGTGGAACGATGGAGAGTGGAGTCTCGGCGCGGGCTACGCTAAACCGCAGAGCTCGAAATACATGGTTGCGGCCTATGATTACGGAATCAAGAACAACATTCTCAGGAAGCTGACTGCTCGCGGCTGCCGCGTTACCGTGCTTCCGGCGCAGACCAGCGCCGGCGATGCGCTGGCGCTCAAGCCGGACGGGATCTTCCTGTCCAACGGCCCGGGCGACCCCGAGCCGTGCGATTATGCCATCAAGGCCATTCGCGAATTCCTCGACACCGGTATCCCCATATTCGGTATCTGCCTTGGCCACCAGTTGCTGGCGCTCGCCAGTGGGGCGAAGACGGTGAAAATGAAATTCGGCCATCACGGCGCAAACCATCCAGTGGTGGAAGTAGCCACCGGTCACGTCATGATTACCAGCCAAAACCACGGCTTCGCCGTGGATGCGGCAAGCTTGCCGACAAATCTGCGCGTGACACATGTTTCGCTCTTCGACGGAAGCCTGCAAGGGCTCACGCGCACAGACAAACCGGCTTTCTGCTTTCAGGGACACCCGGAAGCAAGTCCCGGCCCGCATGATGTGGATCCCTTGTTCGGCCGTTTCATCAAACTGATGGAAGAACGTAAGCTGGGCGGCTGAGGCGATGAGGCATAGGGTTGGCAAGAATTATTTTCCGGGCCGCTCAGCCTGTCTGTGGTCAGTTAGGCATGCCAAAACGCACTGACATTAAAAGCATCCTGCTCATCGGCGCGGGGCCGATTATCATCGGCCAGGCCTGCGAGTTTGACTATTCCGGCGCACAGGCGTGCAAGGCGCTCCGAGAAGAGGGCTATCGCGTAATTCTGGTGAATTCCAATCCCGCAACAATCATGACCGACCCGGAAATGGCCGATGCCACTTACATCGAGCCGATCAACTGGCAGATGCTGGAAAAAATCATCGCGGTTGAACGTCCCAACGCACTCCTGCCCACCATGGGCGGGCAGACGGCATTGAATTGTGCGTTGGATCTTGCCCGGCACGGGGTGCTGGAAAAATACGGCGTCGAAATGATCGGGGCTTCACGCGAGGCGATCGACAAGGCGGAAGACCGGGAGAAATTCAAGCTTGCCATGACCAAGATCGGACTCGCCACGCCGCGTTCGGCCATTGCGCACAGCATAGAAGAAGCGCTGCAGGTCCAGCCTATGGTGGGATTCCCGACGGTGATTCGGCCTTCTTTTACTCTGGGTGGTACAGGTGGCGGAATCGCCTATAACCTGGAGGAATTCCTGGCCATTTGCGAACGTGGCCTGGAAGCATCCCCCACCAAGGAACTGCTGGTTGAGGAGTCGGTGATCGGCTGGAAAGAGTTTGAGATGGAGGTGGTACGCGATAGAAAGGATAACTGCATCATTGTCTGCTCCATCGAAAATCTCGACTCGATGGGCGTGCACACCGGCGATTCAATTACGGTGGCCCCAGCGCAGACACTTACCGACAAGGAATACCAGATGATGCGCGATGCCTCGATCAAAGTGCTGCGCGAAATCGGGGTGGATACCGGTGGCTCCAACGTGCAGTTTGCCGTCAATCCCACGAACGGACGCATGCTTATAATCGAAATGAACCCGCGCGTATCGCGCTCGTCAGCCTTGGCGTCAAAAGCCACTGGTTTTCCCATTGCCAAAGTGGCGGCTAAGCTGGCGGTGGGGCATACGCTTGATGAACTGAAAAACGAAATCACCGGAGGCGCGACGCCGGCCTCGTTCGAGCCAACCATCGATTACGTAGTCACCAAGGTTCCGCGCTTTGCTTTTGAAAAATTTCCCCGGGTCGACGACCGGCTGACTACCCAGATGAAATCGGTCGGCGAAGTGATGGCAATCGGCCGCACCTTTCAGGAATCGCTGCAGAAAGCACTCCGGGGACTGGAAACCGGGAGCGATGGACTCGACGAAAAAACCGTCGACCGCGATGTGATTGAAAATGAATTGGGCGATGTCGGACCTGAACGCATCTGGTACATCGCAGACGCTTTCCGCTGCGGCATGAGTATCCAAGCGGTGCACGAGCTGACAAGCATCGACCCCTGGTTTCTCGCCGAGATCGAAGACTTGGTGAAGCAGGAACTGGCCCTCAAAGGAACAAATCTCGACACATTGGACGAGATTGAATTGCGGCGTCTGAAGCGCAGCGGCTTTTCCGACGCGCGTCTGTCCAAGCTACTGGGGGCAACAGAAGCGGCCGTCAGACAAAAGCGCTGGCGGCTGGCAGTCCGCCCGGTCTATAAACGTGTCGATACCTGCGCGGGCGAATTCGCCACGCGCACCGCCTACATGTATTCAACTTACGAAGAGGAGTGTGAGGCGCAGCCGACCCAAAAAAGAAAAATCATGGTGCTGGGAGGAGGCCCAAACCGCATCGGCCAGGGAATTGAATTTGATTACTGCTGCGTGCATGCGGCGCTCGCGCTGCGCCAAGACGGTTTCGAGACCATCATGGTGAATTGCAATCCCGAGACGGTTTCAACCGATTACGACACCTCCGACCGGCTGTATTTCGAGCCGCTCACGTTGGAGGATGTGCTGGAAATAGTGCATGTCGAGAAGCCGCAAGGGGTCATCGTGCAATACGGTGGCCAAACACCGTTGAAGCTTGCACGGGACCTGGAGGCGAATCATGTCCCCATCATCGGCACGACTCCGGACATGATTGACTGCGCCGAGGACCGCGAGCGCTTCCGCAAGATGCTCAACGAACTCGACCTCAAACAGGCACCCAACCGCACCGCGCGCGCGCCACAGGAAGCGCTGCGCCTGGCCGAAGAAATCGGTTACCCGCTGGTTGTGCGGCCGAGTTACGTGCTGGGGGGACGCGCCATGGAAATCGTGCACCAGCCCGAAGATCTCGAGCGCTATATGCGCGAGGCAGTCAAGGTGTCCAATGATTCGCCGGTGCTGCTGGATCGGTTTCTCAATGATGCGATCGAGGTGGATGTAGACGCGGTATGTGACGGGGAGCAAGTGCTTATCGGAGGCATAATGGAGCATATCGAACAGGCCGGCGTACATTCCGGCGATGCGGCTTGTTCATTGCCGCCTTTTAGCCTCTCCAAGAAAATGCAAGACGAACTGCGCCGGGAGACCACGGTGCTGGCCAACGCGCTGAAGGTGGTGGGGCTCATGAACGTTCAGTTTGCGATTCAGGGGGAGACCGTTTATGTGCTCGAAGTCAATCCGCGCGCGTCGCGCACCGTGCCGTACGTATCCAAGGCCACCGGATTGCCGCTCGCCAAAATCGCCGCACGCTGCATGGTCGGGCGCACTTTAAAGCAGCAAGGCGTGCAAACCGAGGTGCTACCCCGATACTTCTGCGTCAAGGAAGCGGTCTTCCCCTTTATCAAGTTTCCTGGGGCCGACACGATACTCGGTCCAGAAATGAAATCCACCGGAGAGGTCATGGGCGTAGGTGCGACATTTCCCGAGGCATTTGTGAAGTCGCAGATTGCGGCGGGTGAAAAACTGCCGACTTCGGGAAAGGTGTTCATCAGCGTGCGCAACGCCGACAAGCCGCGCACCGTGGAGATTGCAGGTACCTTGCAGTCGCTCGGCTTCAGCTTGGTGGCAACGCGCGGCACTGCAACGGTTCTCGCTGCCGCTGGCATCGCGGTGGCGCCGGTCAACAAGGTGGCCGAGGGACGACCGCACATAGTGGACATGATTAAGAACGGTGAAATAAGCCTGATCATCAATACTGTTGAAGACAAACGCGCAGTGCACGATTCATATTCAATTCGCCGCGCTGCGTTACAGCGCAAAGTCACCTACTACACTACTCTCGCCGGAGCGCGCGCCGCGTGCGCCGGGATTGCGCAAATGGCCGAGCTGTGTCCGTATGAATTGCAAGCATTGCACCGGGGCATAGCTCGGCAGCAATAGCTGGCTCTGTTCAAGGCTATTTATTTTTTTCCGCAGCAGCGATATAAAATAGGCGATACTGCGATCCAGTTGATGGGGCCAATACCGAGATCAGCATGATGAGTAAAATTCCACTGACCGTGAACGGGGCAGGAAAGTTGCGCGTTGAATTACAGCAGCTCAAAACCGTCCAGCGGCCGGCTGTAATTGCCGCGATTACCGAAGCGCGCACCCATGGTGATCTCGCCGAGAATGCCGAGTATCACGCCGCAAAAGAACGGCAAAGTTTCATTGAAGGGCGCATCGCGGAGCTGGAGAACAAGCTCGCCAATGCCCAGATCATTAATCCCGCGCTGCTTGACGCAGATGGTTCGGTGGTGTTCGGCGCCACGGTAGAACTCAAGGATGCGAGCGGCGGGGAGACGTTCACCTATCAAATTGTCGGTGACGATGAAGCGGACATCAAGCAGGGCAAAATCTCCATCAGTTCGCCGATCGCGCGCGCCCTGATCGGCAAGTATGCGGGAGATGTGGCCGAAGTACAGGCGCCCAGTGGAACGCGCGAGTATGAAATCTTGGATGTAAAATATATATAATGGGTTACATGGCATATCTTGCAGATAGCTTGCACTGGATCGCAGTGACCTTGTGGACCGGCGCATTGTGGGCGATTGGTCTTATTGCCGCACCGCTAATCTTTGTCACGCTTGAAGACCGCGCGCTGGCGTCGATGCTCGCCGGGAAAATGTTTGCCGTGGTGACTTACATCGGGATGGGCTGTGGAGCCTACCTCATTTTATTTCGTATTATCAGGCAAGGAATCGTGTCCTTCAGGCAATCTTTCTTCTGGACCGTGGTGCTGATGCTGCTATTGACCCTGCTGGGCCAATTCGGAGCGCAACCCGTGCTCGACCTCGCTAAGAATTGGACGCAGACGAGGCAGGTTTTGGAAAGCATACTGCAGGACCGATTCACGACCTGGCACGGCATCTACAGCGCACTCTACGTGGCGCAAAGTGTGCTCGGTTTGCTATTGGTAGTGCAGCAGCCGACCGCCGCTCCGTAATTTTTCCTTTGTGGGAACCGTTGAAGGTGGCCTTTCACGGGTTTCCGCGCCTAGAATCGACCCGATGAGCCGTTCGAAAGCTAGCAGTGCCTGGATGCGCGAACACGTAAACGATTTTTACGTGAAAAGCGCAAAAACGCGAGGACTTCGTTCGCGCGCCGCATTTAAGCTGATGGAAATCAATCAACGCGACCGACTATTGGCGCCGGGAATGCGGGTGATTGACCTGGGGGCCGCGCCGGGAGGTTGGTCGCAAGTCGCCGCCGAAATCGTCGGCACGCGCGGGAAGGTCATCGCCCTGGATACGCTGGAAATGCAGCCGATTGCCGGGGTGGATTTCGTTCGCGGGGATATGCGCGACCCGGTTGTTTTGAAAAAGCTGCATGACAAGCTTGAGGGAGCAAGCTCGGACCTTGTAATTTGCGACATATCGCCCAACATTAGCGGAATAGCGAGCCATGACCAGGCACAGACCGTGGAACTTGCACAGCTTGCAGTGGAGTTTTCCATGCGAGTACTGAAACCGCAAGGCGGACTGCTGGTCAAAGTTTTTCAGGGTGTCGGTTTTGAAGATTTCTTGAAAGGCATGCGCAGGCATTTCAAGCAGGTCATTTCGCGGAAGCCCAAAGCGTCGCGCGGAAGAAGCAAGGAAATTTACCTGCTAGGCAGGGGCTTAAGGCAGAACGGGCAGGGCTAACACAAGGCGATAAATAAGGATAAAATATGTATTTAAGGCGGTTTTCTTGTTTGGGTGATCAGGAGTGAATTTGAATAATTTGGTGAAAAATTTGGTGATCTGGCTGGTGATTGCACTGGTGCTCATGTCGGTATTCAACCAATTTAGTGCGCGGCAGTCGGTGCAGGCGCCGATGGAGTATTCCCAGTTCATAGACGAGGTGAAGCAGGGCCACATTGCCAAAGTCACCATTGAAGGCCGCACTCTGAAAGGGGTTAAGACCGACGGCAAGCGCTTCATCACCTATTCGCCGTCCGATCCTTGGCTGGTGAGCGACCTTTTGAAAAACGGCGTAATCATCGAGGCCAAGCCGGATGAGGAACCTTCGCTGCTGGTGAATATTTTCGTTTCCTGGTTCCCCATGCTGCTTCTAATAGGCGTGTGGGTATTTTTCATGCGCCAGATGCAGGGAGGGGGGCGCGGTGGCGCGTTCTCATTCGGAAAGAGCCGCGCGCGCATGATGGATGAATCGAACAACCAGGTGACGTTTGCCGATGTGGCCGGCTGCGAAGAGGCAAAGGAAGAAGTTGCCGAGCTGGTGGATTTCCTGCGCGATCCGGGCAAATTTCAGAAACTCGGGGGGCGCATACCGCGAGGGGTGCTGATGGTCGGCAATCCTGGAACCGGCAAGACCTTGCTCGCGCGCGCCATTGCGGGTGAAGCCAAGGTGCCGTTTTTCAGCATCTCGGGCTCGGACTTCGTCGAGACGTTCGTCGGCGTCGGCGCGGCGCGGGTGCGCGACATGTTCGAGCAGGCAAAAAAACATGCACCGTGCATCGTGTTTATCGATGAAATCGACGCAGTCGGGCGCCAACGCGGCGCGGGGCTGGGTGGAGGCAACGACGAGCGCGAACAAACGCTAAACCAGCTGCTGGTGGAAATGGACGGATTCGAGACCGGCTCCGGCGTGATCGTGATTGCAGCAACCAACCGTCCGGATGTGCTTGACCCGGCGCTGCTGCGTCCCGGCCGCTTCGACCGCCAGGTCGTGGTACCGCTTCCCGACATTCGCGGGCGCGAGCAAATTTTATTGGTGCATATGCGCAAAGTGCCGATTGCGCCCGACGTGCGCGCCGACATCTTAGCGCGCGGCACTCCCGGCTTTTCCGGCGCCGATCTGGCGAATCTCGTCAACGAAGCGGCGCTCTTCGCTGCGCGCTTTAACAAGCGCCTGGTGGACATGGTCGACTTCGAGCGCGCCAAGGACAAGGTCATCATGGGTACGGAGCGCCGTTCCATGGTAATGCCGGAGCACGAGCGCCGCAACACGGCTTATCATGAAT
>Ga0187773_10000078_pt1 | contig 41575 bp, 34 predicted proteins | sample 0216_BV02_MP05_1_FD_133133 | JGI IMG/M metagenome (GOLD analysis project Ga0187773, IMG submission 133133) | Tropical peat soil microbial communities from peatlands in Department of Meta, Colombia - 0216_BV02_MP05_10_MG | ecosystem: Environmental > Terrestrial > Soil > Wetlands > Peat | place...
CCGCGGCGTCGCCGTAGAGAAAGGAGACACAGCAGGGCAGGAGCATGGAGAGCGCGAAGAGCACCACCAGCACGCCCAGCACATGGAGCACGGACACCGGTCTGACCACGTGCGCCCGCCGCTCTAGACGAAGCCGACGCTGACTTCGAACAGCTTCTCCACCTTGGGCAGCTGATTCTTGTCCGTGACGAATACGATCGCGTGATCCTCGGCCTGGACCACCGTGTCATGGTGGGCCATGACAACCTCGTCGCCGCGCACGATGGCCGCTATGCTCGCGCCCTTGGGCAGGTCTATCTCGTCGATCCGCCGGCCAACGCAGCGGGAGGATTCGCGGTCCCCGTGGATCACCGCTTCGAGCGCCTCGGCCACGCCCCGCCGCAGGCTGTGCACCCGGGTGACGTGACCCCGACGCACGTGGGCGAGCAGCGTGCCGATAGTAGCCTGGGCAGGAGAAATCGCGATATCGATCTCGCCTGCATGCAGGAGGTCGACGTAGGAGCGACGGTTTATGAGGGAAACGACACGGCGCGCTCCCATGCGCTTGGCGAGCAGGCACGACATGATGTTGTTCTCGTCGTCGTTGGTCACCGCGACGAACAGATCCATGTCGGAGACGCTCTCCGCGTCGAGCAGGGTTTCGTCGGTGACGTCTCCTTGCAGCACGAGAGCGCGATCCAGGCGCGTGGAGAGAATCTCGCAGCGCCGCTTGTCGTATTCGATGATCTTGACCGAGTACTCGCGCTCCAGTGCACGTGCGAGTCGCAGCCCGATATTGCCGCCACCGGCGATCATCACCCGGCTGACCGGCTTGTCCATGCGCCGAAGCTCGTGCATGACCTGACGTATTTCCTTCGTCGCGGCGAGGCAGAACACCTCGTCGCCCGCCTGTACCACGGTGTCGCCGTCCGGGCGGACCGGTGTATCGCCCCGGAAGATCGCCGCGATGCGCGCGTCCACCGAGGGAATGTGCTTCTTGAGGTCCTTGAGCGGATGGCCGACCAGCGGGCCGCCCTGGAAGGCCCGCACCGCGACCAGGCTTACCTTGCCGCTGGCGAACTCGAGCACCTGGAGTGCCTCGGGAAACTCGATGAGCTTCACGATGTAATCGGTCAGGACCTGCTCTGGGCAGATCGCCAGGTCCACGTCGAACCCGTCTGGGCCCAATACCTTTTCGTTGGAGAGGTAGTCGGTCGCACGCAGCCGCACGATGCGGGTCGGGACGTTGAAGAGCTGCTGCGCGAGCTTGCACGCGACCAGGTTGGTTTCGTCGCTCTGCGTCACCGCGATCACCATATCGCAGTCTTCGATGCCGGATTCCGCAAGAACCGATGGATGCGCAGCGCTGCCCACCACAGTACGCACGTCGAGGTGATCCTGGACGTTGCGCAACCTCGCTACGTCGATGTCGACCAGCGTGATGTCGTTCGCCTCGGACACTAGGCTTTCGGCGACCGAGGAGCCAACCTGGCCCGCGCCGAGGATCACGATCTTCAAATCGGAAGTCCGGGCGAAAAAGGACGCATTCTATGCCGAATCCCCAGCCCACCCAAATCCGCCGTCACTCGTCCTTTCGCCGGGCTAGAATGCCGAGCGCTTTGAGCTTTCGGTATACATGCGTTCGCTCGAGGCCGCTGCGCTCGGCCAGGCGCGCAATCGATCCGTTGGCCTGTGCCAGATGATGTTCGAAGTAAGTCCGCTCGAACGCCTCCCGAGCCTCGCGTAGGGGCAGATCGAAGGAAACCTCGGGCTCGGCTGCGCGTCGAGCGAACTGCGGCAGCACCCGCTCTGCGTCGCCCACTCCTATCTCCTCCTCTAGGCTCGTGAGCGCGAGCGTGCGCACCGCGGCGGCAAGATCCTCGAGATTGCCCGGCCAGGCGAAATAGCGCAGGACGTTCAAGGCGCCCGTCGAGAAGATCCGCGGGGGGCAGAAACGCGTTTCCACGAGCTGGGCGAGCATAAGCGCCGCGACCTCGGGGATGTCTTCGGGATGCTCGCGCAGAGCGGGAAGGGCGATGACGATTCCCGAAAGCGACTGCATCAACGCCGGGTCGAATCCCACCACTTCCACGAGGCGCTTGGGCTCCTCGGCGGTGAACGAAACCAGGCGCACGTTGCTCTTCTCGGCGCGCGCGACGACGAACGCGAGGTGCTTCTGCTGGTTCTTCGAAAGCGCGGCGAGCTCGGCTATGAACAAGACTCCGCTCGAGACCTGCTGCAGGAGATCCTGGGAGGCATCGTTGAGGGCGTGGGCGCCGTCGAACCAAGGGGTACCGGGCTGCTGCAGATAGCGCGCGTAGAGTTCCGGCATCACGCCCTTTTCGCCGCGCATCAATACCGCGGCGGTTGCGGTGGAAATCTTCGACAGGCGCTTCTTCAGCTCCGTCATGGCCACGGAGCGGCCGAAATTCGCGATGCTGAGCGGCATGGCCGCGCGCGACTCGCCAGCCCTCAGCGCGCGCTTCACGGTCGCGAGCAGCTTCTGCAGCGCGATCGGCTTCTCCAGGAAATCCATCGCGCCGATGCGTGTCGCTTCCACGGCTGTGTCGATCGTGCCGTGGCCCGACATCATGATGACCGGCATATTGAGATGCCCCGCGGTCGCCCATTCCTTGAGGAGCGTGATGCCGTCTGCGTCGGGCATCCAGATGTCGAGCAGAACCAGGTCCGGCCTTCCGCGAGCGCGCAGCGAGCGCGCAGCCGTGGCATTTTCGGCCAGCTGCACCGTGTGCCCCTCGTCGGAGAGGATTTCCGAGAGGAGCTCCCGGATCCCGACCTCGTCGTCCACTACGAGTATCTGGGCCATCGCGGTCTACGCGGCGAGCGGCAGCGAAATCTGCACTGCGGCGCCGCGCCCCCCGTCCCTATTTCCCCGGTTCACTATGGTCACCGTTCCGTGATGCTCGTCGATAATCCGCTTGACGATGGCGAGGCCCAGGCCCGTTCCCTTGGGTTTGGTCGTAACGTAAGGCTCGAAAGCGCCCTTGATTATCGCGTCGGGGAAGCCGCACCCGTTGTCACTGATTCGCAGCCATATCTGTCCGCCGGCGAGCTCGGTCGTCACCTCGATCTTCGGATCGCTGTTCCCCGCCAGGGCGTCCTGAGCATTTTGCAGCAGGTTGTGAATGACCTGCCGGAGACGGTCCGGGTCGCCGCGCACCAGCGGCAGGTTCTTGCCGAGGTTCGCCTGTATGCGAGTCCCCGACTGCTCGTATAGGGCGAGAACCTCGGCCAGCAGCCTGTTCAAATCCAGCCCTCCGAGCTGCGGGGCCGGCGTGCGGGCATAGTCGCGGAACTCGTCCACCATGTTCTTCATCGCCGTCACCTGCGCGACGATGGTCTCGGTGGCGTGATCCAGAGCGCGGGCAGCCTCCGGGGCGAGCTTGTCGGTGAGTTTCGCCTGGAGCCGCTCGGCGGCCAGCTGGATCGGCGTGAGCGGATTCTTGATCTCGTGCGCGAGCCTGCGTGCAACCTCGCCCCAGGCGGTCGCGCGTTGCGCCGCGATCAACTGGGTTATGTCGTCGAACACGACGACATAACCCCCGCCTCCGGCGGCAGGTAGCGGCGAGCCCCTCACCAAAATGACCGCGCCCCGGTCGCGCATCTCGATCTGCTGCTGCCAGGGCACCTCCCTGTGCTCGGCGAGTTCCGAGCGCAGGGTCCGTGCGAACTCAGGGAGCACCGGCCAGTCGGCGAGCGTGAGGCCCGCAAGGGACACGAGGTTCTCGTGCAGAATGCGCCCCGCGCCGCTGTTCGCGATCCGTAGCGCCAATTCCTCGTCGAAGACCAGCACGCCCGCGGACAGATTGGCGAGGATGCTCTCCAGATAAGCCTTGGCGGTTTCCAGCTGCGCCTGATTGAGCTGAGCGGCACGCTGCGCCTCGCCAAGCTGTTCGGTCATGCTGTTGAACGAGCTCGTGAGTATGCCCAGCTCGTCCCGGCTCGTAACCTGCGCGCGACGCGAGAAGTCGCCCCGCGCGACAGCTTGAGTGCCCTCGGCAAGCACCGCGAGAGGACTGGACAAGCGCCGCGACAGGAGAAAGGCCAGCGCTATGGCCGACAGCAGCGCGAGGAGGAGCGTCAGCGTCAACGTGAGGATATAAATCTCCTTCAGGCCCTGACGCGACAGCGACAGCTCCTTGTACGCGCGATATACGCTCTGCACCGATTCGCCCTGCTCCGCCAAAGCTTGCGGGACCCAGTGGGTCAGCTGCAGGAAGCGCGCGTCGCCTCGCCTGCTCGAGCTTTCGAGCGACACGATCACCCGCAGCAGGAGCCCCTTGTCGCCTACCGGCTCGACCGCACCGTATCCCCGGACCTGGCGGGCGTCGCGCAGGGCCTGAGGTCCCGGAGCCGGCGCCTCCATCTTCAGCCCCTCGCGGTGGGCCACGGCCACGACGCCGCCCTGACCGTCCAGCAGCGCGGCCTCCTCGACATACGCCTGCTCGCGCACGCGCGCCAGCAGCGCGGGCTGCTCGCGCGCGGAAACTTCAGACAGGTCGAGCGCCATCACGTGCGCCTTGAGGAGAAGCTCGTTGAGCATGACGTCCAGCGCTGCGCGCCCCAGGTTGAGCCCGCCCTCCAACGCCCGCTCGACACGAACGTCGAACCAGGATTCGATGCTCTTGGAGAGAAACTGCAGTGACACGGTGTAGACGAGCAGGCCGGGAACGACCCCCACCAGGGCGAACATGACCAGCACGCGGAATGTCAGGAGCGAGCCGAATACCTTGGCGCGGCGCTGGCGCGCGAGCTTTGAGAGCTGGAATACGACGAGGCCCAGCAGCGCCAGGGCGATGGCAGCATTCAACCCGAGGAGCAGCGGGTAGTGCTCCGCGAACAGGGGTGAGTTCGCGGTCGCGGCGGCAAGCAGGAAAAGCAATATGCCGCCGAGTGCCGCGCTTGCGATCAGCACATAGGTCATCGCGCCTCCCTCACCGGAGCGAGGGGAGTGAAGGGAAAGCGCTTCCACTCCGACGCGAGCGTCCATTCGCGATTGGTGACGCTGCTCACGCGGAACGGCGTCGGCAGTTGTGCGGGGTCGAGTCGCAACCGCACCGAGGCGACGTAGGTTCGACCGTTGTCAACCTGGTCCTGACCCAGGACCGGCCAGCCGTGGACCCGACCGAGCGCCTGTAGCGCCTCGGCGAGCGTGGGGAAGTTCTGATACAGCGTTCCGCTGGAAAGGCGGTATTGCTGCGCGAGTGGAAGATACGAGAGCCGCAGCTCGAGTTTCTCGGATGCCGTCTTCTCGTCGAACCAGTACCAGCGCGGACGCGTCAGCTCGAACTCGATCAGAAAACCGAGCGAGACTCCGTTGTTCAGCGCCTCCAGCAGCGGGCCGGTAAGATCGAGGTGGAAATCCGCGTTCAGCACGTAGCGCGTTTCGGAGATCTCCATGCCCGCATTGTTTACCTGGATGGGCTGCGCCTGTGCGGACGCGAAGCACAGCGCCAGGATTACTCCAACCAGACGGCAGCTTGCGTTCATCTTTCGGCCCGGGGACCCGGTTTTCTCAGCAGGGCGTAGTAGAAACCGTCACTGGCGGCACTCGGCAGTATCTGGCCATCGGTGTCGTCGTCCCATCCGGGGAGCTTTGGGAGCGGCAATCGCTCCGCTTGAGGTTGCCGCACGCGGAATTCCCGCACCTGGGCACCGTTCTCCTCGGGGAAAACCGAGCACGTCGCGTACAGCAATTTACCACCCGGCACGAGCACCCGCCACAGTGCGTCGAGCAGTTGCGCCTGCACGCGGCCGAACTCCGCCAAGTCGCTGCGGCGCCGCAGCCACTTGATGTCGGGGTGGCGTCGCACGACGCCCGAAGCCGAGCAAGGCGCATCCAGCAGGATGCGGTCGAAGAGCATGCCGTCGGAGAACGATTCCGGCTCCCGGCAATCGGCCACGACGACCTTCGCCGGCAACTTCAGCCGGCTTAGATTCTCCGAGATGCGCCTCGCCCTCTCCGGATCCGCGTCGGCCGCCACGAGGTCGAGGCGCGCGATCTCCAGAAGGTGGCCAGTCTTCCCCCCCGGCGCTGCGCACGCGTCGAGCACCCGCATGCCGTCTCTTGCGTCGAGGAGAAACGCGGCGCGCTGTGCGCCGAGATCTTGCACCGAGACCTCGCCGTCCGGGAAGCCTGGCAGGCGCTCGACGCGACAGGGCTTTCCGAGAAGCACCGCTTCGCGTCCCAGCGCGCGGGCGGCGATGCCGGCTTGCGCGAGCCGCTCCAGGTAGGACTCTGCGGAGCGACGGCGCCGGTTGACGCGCAGAATCATGGGTGGGTGCAGGTTCGACTCGAGCAGCATCGATTGCCACCGCCCCGGGTACGCGGCACGCACTTCGTCGATCCACCAATCCGGGTGACGGTACCGCCCGGTCTCGGTGCGCTCGATCTCCGACAACAGCTCATCCCGTCGGCGCTGAAAGTTGCGCAGCACCGCATTGACCATGGCCTTGAGGCGTGCTTTCCCGAGCAGAGTCGCCGCTTCGACGGACTGGTGCACCACGGCGTGCGCCGACTGGGGCCGCGAAACGAGCTCTGCCAGAGCCGCGAGCAGCAACCCGCGCACGGGAAGATCGGTGAGCGGTTTCTGCAGCAACCGGTCCAGAGCCGCGTCGATGAGGCCGTAGCCGCGCAGGGCGTTGTAGCAGAAGTCCTGCGCTGCCGCGGCGAGTTCCGGCTGCGCGGCGCGGCTCTTGAGATCGGCGAGGGCGTCGCTCAGGCTCTGTCCGCCCAGCACCCTTCCCAGCGCGCGCGCTGCGGCGGCAAGGGCTTCCGCGAGAGAGTGTCGGGCGGCGACCGTGGACAAGGACGTGCTGCCGAAGGTGACGGGCGTTGCGCGCATTATAGGCGCGACAACGCCCGGCGCATCTCGCGCCTAGACGTCGAAGCGTTCCCCAGGGGAGGCTGCAAACCCGCGCAGGAAGTCAGCCGCCTTCAGCCGCTTTCCCCCGGGGCGCTGCAACTCGGTTATGACGACCGCGTCCCCTCCGCAGGCGACGCGCAATCCGTCCTTGTCCGCGCTGAGCACCTCGCCGGGCTCTCCTTTCCCGGCGGCGATGTCGCAGCCCCAGATCTTGAGATCGACGCCGCGGAGGCGCGCCCCGGCGCCGGGCGAGGGGTTAAACGCTCGCACCCGCCGATTCACCTTGCTTGCGCCCTCTCGCCAGTCGATCCGGAATTCCGGCTTGCCCGGCTTGGACGCATAGGTCACGCCCTCGGTCGGCTGAGGAACACCCCGGAGCTCGCCTCCCTCCAGCCCGTCCAAGGCGCGAACGGCGAGCGTGCCGCCGAGCTGCGCGAGCCGGTCCGTCAGGGTGCCCGCCGTGTCCTCTCGCGAGATCGGAACGCTTTCCTGGAGAAGCACAGGACCCGTGTCCAGCCCGGCGTCCATCAGCATGATCGACACGCCGGTCATCTCGTCCCCGGCGAGCAGCGCCCTCTGCACGGGCGCCGCTCCACGCCAGCGCGGCAGCAGTGAGGCGTGGACATTGAGTGCGCCCCGGGGCGCCATGTCGAGCACCTGCTGTGGAATGAGCAACCCGAAGGCGGCGGTGACGAGGGCCTCGGGCCTGAGCTGCCTGATCTCATCCCGGGCGGCCGCGTCCCTGAGCGTCGGCGGCTGCAGGACGGGAATCCCGCGACCGGCCGCGAGCTTCTTGACAGGCGGCACCGCGGGAGCGAGGCCGCGCCCGGCGGGACGATCGGGCTGGGTCATCACTCCGCACACCTCGTGGCGCGACTCGAGGAGCGCCGCAAGGCAGCGCGCCGCGAATTCAGGGGTGCCGGCGAACAGGATTCTCACGGTGCGCCCGCCCTTAGAGAGCCGCGACGTGAACTCTCAAGCCGTCTGGCGGAGCTGTTTTTGAAGTTTCGCCTTGATGCGCTGCTGCTTGAGCCGCGAGAGATACTCGACGAAAACCTTGCCTTCCAGATGATCCATCTCGTGCTGGATGCACACGGCGAGCAGCTTGTCCGCGGTCATCGTGAAAGGCTTGCCGTCCAGCCCCAGCGCGCGCACAGTCACGCGCTCGGCGCGCTCCACCGCTTCGTAGATGCCGGGCACTGACAGGCACCCCTCCTCGCAATACTGCACGCCCTCGCGTAAGACGATCTCTGGATTGATCAGAACGAGGAGCTGATCTCGCGTCTCCGACGCATCGATGACGATGACGCGCCTGTGCACGTCGACTTGCGTCGCCGCGAGCCCCATGCCGGGCGCCGCGTACATGGTCTGAGCCATGTCGCGGACAAGCGCGCGGATCGAATCGTTCACCTCGGCGACGGGCTCGGCCTCCCGGTACAGCCTCGGATCAGGGTAGCGAAGTATATCTAGGACCGCCATAAATACTTGCAAATTGAGAGCATTAGATGCAGAATTTAATGCAGACTGTAATAAGCGAGCCGCAGCAGCTAATATGGGGACAGCGGCGCGCCAATCCAAACGAGGCGGTCATGCAAAAGTCTATCACAGCTCTCCTCGTGCTCAGCCTCGCGGGCACGGCCTGGGTCGCGCTCGCGCAGGGCGACCTGCAGGTGAAAGACGTGAAGGACACCGCGCCCGATCGCTATGTCGTGCAGAAAGGGGACACGCTCTGGAGCATAGCGAGCAAGTTTCTCAACGACCAGTGGCGCTGGCCGCAGATCTGGCGCATGAACCAGGAGCAGATTCGAAATCCGCACCAGATCTCCCCGGGTGACGTGCTCGTGCTCGATCGCAGCGTGTCCCCTCCGCAGCTTCGCCTGGGGGAGGGCGGCCCGGCGCGCGCAGGGGGCGAGGGCACGGAATCGGTCAAGCTTGTGCCGCGCGTGTACACCAGTCCGGTGGCCAGCGGGGCCATTCCCGCCATTCCGCCGCGGGCGATCGAGCCGTTCCTCTCGCAGCCCCTGCTGATCGAGGAAGGTGGGCTCGACCGCGCCCCGCGCATCATCGCCACCGAGGAGAACCGGGTCAATCTCGGAGCGGGCAACCTGGCCTACGTCAGCGGGTTCGGCAGGGCCACAGACCCGGTGTGGCAGGTCTATCGCACCGGAGCGCCCTTGGTCGATCCCGAGAGCAACCTGACCCTGGGCTACGAAGCCGTTTTCCTCGGGACCGCGCGCGTCACGCGTTCGGGCGAGCCCGCGACCGTGCAGATCGTGAATTCCAAGAAAGAGATTTCCGCAGGCGACCGGCTTGTTCCCGCGCCACCCCCCGTCATTCCTCAATACGTTCCGCACGCGCCGGAGGCCAAGGTCAGCGGACGCGTCATCGGGCTCTACGACGCACTCTTCACGAGCAGCGGGGGACGCGATTCGATCATCTCGATCAACCGCGGCAGGCGACACGGGCTAGAGGCCGGAAACGTGCTTGCGATCTACCGCAACGTGGTGGTGTACGACCAAAAAGACTACCTCACGTCGCGTGATCGTTCCCAGGCCATCCAGCTGCCTCCGGAACGCTACGGGCTCGTATACATTTTCCGCACATTTAATTCCGTCTCCTACGGTCTCGTGATGGAGAGCTCGAGGCCGGTTCAAGGCGGCGACATCGTTCAGAATCCCTGACACAGGCGGAAATCTTCCGGGAACGCTCCAACATGAACGATTCGGGCGATCTGGCCGCCTGGATCGAGCTGAGCCTGGTGCCGGGACTCGGTGGCGGGCGGTTGCGTTCACTCCTTTCCGCATTCGGCCTTCCTGCCAACGTTCTGCGGGCGACGCGTCCCCAGCTGTGCCGCGTCGTTCCCGAGCCGCTCGCCGAGAGCATCCTCGGGCGCAAGCGTGGCGCCGAAGTCGACAAGGCGCTGAGATGGGCGGACAAACCCGGGCATGCGGTGCTCACGCTCGCTGACGGCGCTTACCCCAAGCAGCTGCTGGAGATACCCGACCCGCCGGCGCTGCTCTACGTCGTGGGCGAGTCGCAGCTGCTGTCTTGCCGGGCGCTTGCTGTCGTAGGGAGCCGGAACGCCACGCCCCAGGGTCTCAAGAACGCCCACGCCTTCGCGCGCGCTCTCAGCGACGCGGGGTTGGCGGTCGTGAGCGGTCTCGCGCTCGGTGTCGACAGTGAGGCACACCGTGGCGGACTCGAGGGCCGTGGCTCGACGTTTGCCGTGCTCGGCACGGGCGTGGACATCACGTATCCGCGGCGCAACGCGCCGCTCGCGGGCGAGATCGCGTCACGGGGAGCGCTGGTGAGCGAGTTTCCGCTGGGGACGGAACCCTACGCCGGCAACTTTCCCCGCCGCAACCGGTTGATCTCAGGTCTCGCCAAGGGCTGCCTCGTCGTCGAGGCCGCGATGGATTCCGGATCGCTTATTACCGCGCGCTTGGCCGCCGACCAGGGCCGCGAGGTGTTCGCCATTCCCGGATCCATCCACTCGCCTTTGTCGAAGGGCTGCCACGCGCTGATCAAGCAGGGCGCGAAGCTGGTCGAAAGCGCGCACGACGTGCTGGAGGAACTCGGTCTCGCGGTGCGCCCGCCGGAAGAAGCGCCGGACGCCGGCGTCGGCCACGATCTGCTGGACAAGATGGGCTACGACCCCTGCGACATCAACGAGATCGTCGCGCGCAGCGGTCTGCCCGTGGAAGCGGTTTCCGCAACGCTGCTCCAGCTGGAGCTCGACGGGAAGATAGCGGGCCTCCCCGGAGGCCTATACCAACGCGTCCGCTGAGGAAACATGTTCGACATACTCGTTTACCTGTTCGAGAATTACTATCAGGCGCAGGCCTATCCGGACTATGACACGCTGGAGCGGAAGCTCCACGCCGCAGGCTTTGAGAACGACGACATTCACGACGCTCTGGACTGGCTGGACAGCCTGACGCGCCACGCCGACGAAGGCATTCCGGAATCACTGGACACGCGCACTTCCTTCCGGGGCTACACCACCGACGAATCCGCGAAGCTGCCTCTGGAGAGCCGCGGCTTCATCGCCTTTCTGGAAAGCGCAAAGATCCTCACGCCGCTTCTGCGCGAGCTCATCATCGAGCGCGCGATGAGCCTTCCGAGCGAGACCGTAGGGCTCGACAAGCTCAAGGTCATCGTGCTGATGGTGCTCTGGACGCGGCGCGGCAACGTCGACGCGTTGGTGCTCGACGAGCTCATCCCGGACGACGAGAAGCGTCAGATGCACTGACGCGAGCGCGTCGCTCGCTCCGGGAAGCGGCCGCAGTTCCTTGCCTCGCTTTCCGATTCCACTTATGATTCTGCGCTTCGCGCTGCGCCGGACAGAACGCGGCCTCCGGCTGCTTGCGGTGTTCGCTTCCCCGTGACCAAGAAACTCATCATCGCCGAAAAGCCTTCCGTGGCGAATGACATCGCCCGCACTCTGGGAGGCTTCACGCGCCATGGCGACTACTACGAAAGCCGCGACTACGTCCTCTCTTCAGCGATAGGCCACCTGCTCGAGCTCGTCCCGCCCGAAGGCGTCGAGGTAAAGCGGGGCAAGTGGTCTTTCGCGCACCTTCCGGTGATTCCTCCGCACTTCGATCTCAGGCCCATCGAACGCACCGAGGAGCGCCTCAAGCTTCTCGTGAAACTGCTCAAGCGCAAGGAAGTTTCCGGCCTCATCAACGCTTGCGACGCGGGACGCGAGGGCGAACTGATCTTCCGCTACATCGTCAGACACGCGCAGAGCAAGAAACCCATCGAGCGCCTGTGGCTGCAGTCGATGACCCCGGGCTCGATCAGGGAGGGCTTCGAGCAGCTGCGCAAGGACCGGGAACTGCTTCCCCTGGCCGACGCGGCCTTGTGCCGCTCCGAATCGGATTGGCTCGTCGGCATCAACGGAACGCGCGCGATGACGGCGTTCAACTCCAAGGAAGGCGGCTTCTACAAGACCACGGTCGGTCGGGTGCAGACGCCGACGCTGGCGATCCTGGTCGAGAGGGAAGAGCGCATACGCGCGTTCAAGCCTCGCGATTATTGGGAGCTCCACGCCACCTTCGCCGCGGCGGCCGGAGACTACGTCGGCCGCTGGTTCGACGAGGGGTTCCAGAGGCCGAAGGATGACAGCGAAGCGAGACCCGACAGGCTCTGGGACAGGAAGCGGGCCGACGCGATCCGCGAGAAATGCCTCGGGAAGACCGGGGTGGCGACTGAGGAATCGAAGCCCGCTTCGCAGCTCTCACCAACGCTCTACGACCTCACCAGCCTTCAGCGGGAGGCGAACGGTCGCTTCGGGTTCTCGGCAAGGACCACGCTTTCCCTCGCGCAGGCCCTGTACGAGAAGCACAAGGCACTCACCTATCCGCGCACCGATTCGCGCGCCTTGCCCGAGGATTATCTCGGCACGGTCAGGAAGACGCTCGAGGTCTTCACCAGCCAGAAGAGCCAGGGGTACGCGCTCCACGCCGGGCGCATCCTCAAGCAAGGCTGGGTCAGGCCGAACAAGAGGATCTTCGACAACAAGAAGATTTCGGATCACTTCGCGATCATCCCGACGATGCAGCCGCCCCGGCATCTCTCCGAGGCGGAAGGGAAGCTCTACGACATGGTCGTCAAGCGCTTCCTTGCGGTGTTCTTTCCCGCGGCGGAATACCTCGTGACCACGCGGATCACGCGCGTCGAAGGCGAGGCGTTCAAGACCGAGGGCCGAGTCATGACCGAGCCAGGCTGGCTCCAGGTCTATGGTAAGGACGCCGAGACCGTGGAGTCTCCCAGCTTGGTCCCGATCAAGAACGGCGAGAAGGTCCCCACGCGCGAGATCGAGGTGCGGGCCAGCCAGACGAAGCCGCCGGCGCGATTCACCGAGGCGACGCTCCTGTCGGCGATGGAGGGGGCGGGCAAGCTGGTCGAGGACGAGGAATTGCGCGAGGCGATGAGTGAGAAAGGCCTCGGGACTCCGGCCACGCGCGCGCAGATCATCGAGGGGCTGATATTCGAGGACTACGTGCACCGGATCGGGCGCGACCTTCACCCGACGCCCAAGGCGTTCTCCCTTCTCTTCGCCCTTCGCCACTTCGGCGTGACCGAGCTTTGCTCCCCGGAGCTCACGGGCAACTGGGAGTTCCAGCTCAAGCAGATGGAGCACGGCGCGCTCCCCCGCAGCGCGTTTATGGACCATATCGTCGATCTCACGCGCGAGATGGTTTCACGCATCAAGCGCGGCGATATTCCCGATACCGCGTTTCTCACGCTGAAGACGCCATGCCCGAAGTGCGGTAGCACGGTCACGGAGACCTACCGCAAGTTCAAGTGCACCAAATGCGATTTCTCGATCTGGAAGGTCGTATCCAGCCGCGAGTTCGCCCCCGAGGAGATCGAGACCCTGATAGACAAGAAATCCGTCGGGCCGCTCACCGGATTCCGCAGCCGGATGGGAAAGCCGTTTGCCGCGGTGGTGCGGCTGACCCCTGAATTTCGCGCCGAGTTCGATTTCGGGAGAGCAGCTCAAGGCGAGGGCGCGGAGAAGGTGGACCTCACGGGTCTGACGCCTCTGGGTCCGTGCCCGAAATGCGGCGGCCGAGTGTTCGAGCAGCCTATGGCGTATGTCTGCGAGAACAGCGTCAACGACCCCCGCACCTGCGATTTCCGCTCTGGCCGGGTAATCCTCCAGCGTCCGATCGAGCGCGAGGAGATTCAGAAGCTCCTCGCGACCGGGAGGACCGACCTCCTACATCGCTTCATTTCACGCAAGGGAAGGCCGTTCTCGGCGTTCCTGGTGCGCGGTGCTGACGGCAAGGTGGGTTTCGAGTTTGCGCCGCGGGCGGGAAAGCTGGCCACTCCCGCGCCGAAGAAGGAAACAGCGGCGGAACCGGCCAGGACCAAGACTCCCAAGCTGCGCGCTAGGCGCACCGCCGGGCGCGCCAAGCCACGCACCCGAAAGGCCGCCTAGCTCAAACGTCCAGCTTGGCGACCAGGGCGTTTTCCTCGATGAATACGCGCCTGGGCTCCACGTCGTCGCCCATGAGCTTGGTGAAAATGCGGTCGGCTTCGATCCCGTCCTCGATCTGAACCTTGAGCAGGCGCCGCGACTGAGGATCCATCGTGGTTTCCCACAGCTGCTCCGGGTTCATCTCCCCGAGCCCCTTGTAGCGCTGGATACTCGCGCCGCGCTCGACCTCGCCGAGAAGCCATTTCATCGCGTGAGGAAAATCCGCAATCGCTTCTTCCTTGTTCTCCCGCTTGACGACCGCGCCGGGGCCGATCCGGCCAAGGAACTGAGCGGCGCGGCTGAGATGCTGGTAGTCCTCGGAAGAGAGAAAATCCTCGTCCAGCACGCTGGTCCTAACGTTCCCGTGGTGTGATCGTTCGATGAGGAGTTGGTGGCGTTCGTTTCGCCCGTCGTAGCGCGCGCTCACGTTCACGCCGTTGCCTTTGGCAGCCATCGCCTGCTTAAGTCGCAAGGCACTCGCGCCGGCCGACTGCGGGCTTGAGAGATCGACATTGACCCCACGCATGAGTGCGTTTAGCGCGTCGGCATCGATCACTTTTGACGCCCGCGCCACGATCGACTCGGCGAACAGATAGTACCTTGCGAGCTGCTCCAGGGTTTTCCCCTGTATCGGTTGCTCGTCCTTCTTGGGCGTCAGCGAGGCACCCACCAGCGCCTGGTCGAGCATGAACTGGGCGCGCTCGTTCTCGTCCTTGAAGTACCGCTCCTGCTTGCCCACCTTGATCTTATAGAGCGGTGGCTGTGCGATGTACACGTGACCCTGCTCCACCAGCTCGCGCATCTGCCGATAGAAAAATGTGAGCAGCAGCGTACGGATGTGGGCGCCGTCGACGTCCGCGTCCGTCATGATGATGATGCGGTGGTAGCGCAGCTTCGAGATATCGTACTCGTCCTTGCCGATCCCGGTTCCCAGGGTCTGGATCAGCGTGACGATCTCCTGCGACGAGATCAGCTTGTCGAAGCGCGCCTTCTCGACGTTCAGGATCTTGCCCTTTAGAGGCAGGATCGCCTGGAACTTGCGCTCGCGCCCCTGCTTCGCCGATCCGCCGGCGGAATCGCCCTCGACGATATAGAGCTCGCACAGAGCCGGGTCCTTTTCCTGGCAGTCGGCGAGCTTGGCCGAAAGACCAAAAGAGTCGAGCACGCCCTTGCGACGTGTCATTTCGCGCGCCTTGCGGGCCGCCTCGCGGGCGCGGGCCGCCTCGACGATCTTGCTGCAGATGATGCGGGCGTCGTTGGGGCGCTCGAGAAGGAAGTTCTTCAGCTTTTCCCCGACGAGCTCCTGAACGACCGGACCGACCTCCGAGGACACGAGCTTGTCCTTGGTCTGCGAGGAGAACTTGGGCTCCGGGACCTTGACCGAGAGAACGCACGACAGGCCTTCGCGCATGTCGTCCCCGCTCGTCTCGACCTTGGCCTTCTTCGCGATCTCGTTCGACTCAATGTATTGGTTCAGGCTCCGGGTCATCGCGGCGCGCAGGCCCGACAGGTGAGTGCCGCCGTCTCGCTGGGGAATGTTATTGGTGAAGCACAACACCTGCTCCTGGTAGGAATCGTTCCACTGCATCGCCACTTCGACGGTGATGCCTTCCTTCTGCGCAATCGCGTGGAAGGGTGTCGCGTGGAGCACGTTCTTGCTCTTGTTGATGTACTCGACGAAGCCCCTGACGCCGCCGCTGTGGGCGAAGTTCTCCTCCTTGCCGCTGCGCTGATCGACCAACTGGATCTTCACTCCGTTGTTCAGGAAAGAAAGTTCGCGCAGGCGCCTCGCGAGGATGTCGAAATGGTACTCGACGACGCCGAACGTGTCGGCGCTCGCGAGAAAGTGCACCTCGGTGCCGCGCCGTTCCGTCTTGCCCGTCACCTTCAGCGGCGCCGTGGCGACACCGCGGCGGAACTCCATAAAATGGGTCTGCCCCTCGCGCCGGATGGTCAGCCGCAGCCAGTCCGACAAGGCATTGACGACCGACACGCCCACGCCGTGCAGTCCGCCCGCGATCTTGTAGGAGTTGTTGTCGAACTTGCCGCCGGCGTGCAGCTCGGTCATGACGATCTCGGCGGCCGAGCGCTTGCGCTCGTCCTGCTCGTGCACGCCGGTGGGAATTCCGCGACCGTTGTCGACCACGCTGATCGAATTGTCGGTGTGGATCGTGACCGTAATTTCGTCGCAGAATCCGGCAAGCGCCTCGTCGATCGCGTTGTCCACCACTTCGAACACCATGTGGTGCAGGCCGGTGCCGTCCGAGGTATCGCCGATATACATGCCCGGGCGCTTGCGCACGGCATCGAGGCCTTTCAGGACCTTGATGCTGTCCGAATCGTAGTGCTCGGGAGAATTACCGCTCTTTTCCTCAGCCATTGGACTCGCTTCCTCAGATCCGCATCGGCATCACGACGTACTTGAAATCGCTGCGGTCGGGCAGCGTGAACAACGCGCTCGAGTTGGCGTCGCCCAGGCCGCACTCGACTTCGGCGACATCCAGGTTGTTGAGGACGTCGACCAGGTAGCCGACGTTGAATCCGATGTCCAGGGCCTCCCCCTTGTAGGGAACGTCGAGCTCTTCCTGAGCCTCTTCTTGCTCGGTGTTGCTGCAGCTGATCTTGAGGCTGCCGTCCGCGAGCACCCAGCGGACGCCGCGGAACTTGTCGCTCGTCAGGATGGCCGCCCGCTGGAGGGCCTGCAGCAGGGCGATCCGGTCGAGCCTGAGCTTCTTCGGCTGGCTTTGCGGAATGACCCGGCCGTAATCAGGAAACTTCCCGTCCACCAGTTTTGACACGAGCACGACGTTGCCGAACTTGAACCGCGCCTGAGCAGTCGACAGGTCGATCGCCACGGGATCGTCGCTGTCCTCCAGCAGCTTCGAGAGCTCGATGATCGTCTTGCGGGGCAGGATAACTTCCTGGCGCGCGAGATTCTTGCCGGCGACCTTGCGACTGACATAGGCAAGGCGATGCCCGTCGGTCGCCACGAGCTTGAGCTGCTCGTCCTCGATGACCATTAGAAGGCCGTTTAGGTAGTAGCGGATGTCCTGCTGCGCCATTGCGTACTGGACGAGGTTCAGGAGAGATCGCAGAAGCTTCCGCGGGACCGCGAAGCTCGTCGTCGCGGCTTCGGCCAGAGCGAGCCTCGGGAAGTCCTCGGCGGCGAGAGTCTGAAGGTTGAAGCGACTCTTCCCCGATTTCACCTGGAGGCGGCGGTCCTGGAGCAGCAGCTGGATTTCCGCCCCTTCCGGAAGAGCCCTGAGTATGTCGACCAGCTTGCGTGCGCCCACGGTGATCTTCTTGTCCTCGCCGGGGCCCTCGACAGGCATGCTGGTCGTGATCTCGATTTCGATGTCCGTGGCGACGAACTCGATGCGGGAGTCCGTTCGTGACAGGAGAACATTCGAGAGTATCGGCAGCGTGTGGCGCCGCTCGATGATTCCGGCGACCGCCTGCAGAGGCTCGAGGAGCGCTTCGCGTTTGGTCTTCAGCAGATTCATTTTATTTCCCTTGGTGATGATGATGAGCGCGGCTTGTTGCGTGAATAACACGCGCGGACGCAGCGTTCATGCGGCGAGCCGATGCGGCAAAGGCTGTGAGTAACTCTGTGCACGATGATGCGGGAGGACTGGACAATATTGCATATCGATTCGCTGCGTGCGTTTGCTCACAAATCGTCCACGGCTTTTGCGCAGCTTGATCACCCTTTCAGAACCTGCTCGAGCACATGGTAGTCGCGGTTGATCTCGTGGTTCTTCTCCCGCAGTGTCGCGATGGTGCGGCACGCGTGGAGAACGGTCGTGTGGTCGCGGTTGCCGAAGGCGTCCCCGATATCCGGGAGACTCATCTGCGTTAGGTCCTTAGCGAGCGCCATGGCGAGCTGTCGCGGGCGAGCAACGCTCCGGCTGCGCTTTTTCGAGTGCATGTCCGAAACCTTGATCTTGTAGTACTCGGCGACCGTTTTCTGGATGTTGTCGATAGTGATCTGGCGGTTCTGCGCGCTGAGCAGGTCCCTGAGGGCCTCTTTCGCCGTATCGAGCGTGATATCGCGCCCGTTGAAGCGCGAATAGGCGATCACGCTCTTGAGGGCGCCCTCCAGCTCACGCACGTTCGAGCGGATGTGCTTGGCGATGAAGAACGCCACCTCCTCGGAGAGCTTGAGCGACACGGCCTCGGCCTTCTTGAGGATGATGGCCACGCGCATCTCCTGCTCGGGAGGCTCGATGGCGACCGTCAGGCCCCACGAAAACCGCGACTTCAGCCGCTCGTCTATCCCGGCCAGGTCCTTGGGATAGGTGTCGCAGGTGATGATCAGCTGCTTGTGCGATTCGATCAGCGCGTTGAATGCGTAAAAGAACTCTTCCTGCGTGCGGTCCTTCCCGGTGAAGAACTGGATGTCATCGATGAGCAGCAGGTCGAGTGAGTGGTAGTAGCGCTTGAACTCGTCGAAGGATTTCTGCTGATAGGCCCGGATCACGTCCGAAATGTATTGGGCCGCGTGGAGGTAGCGCACCCGGGCGTTGGGATGCTGCTGCAGCACATGATTGCCCACGGCGTGGATCAGGTGGGTCTTGCCGAGGCCGACCCCGCCATAGATGAATAGGGGGTTGTACGAAGTGCCCGGGTGCTCGGCGACCTGAAGGGCTGCGGCGCGGGCGAGCTGGTTCGCCTTGCCGGCGACAAACCCGTCGAAGCTGAATTCCTGGATGAGACTGGAGCGATCGTGAACCGGCTTGGCGGCGGGACTCTTCGGGGCGCGCGCTGCAGGCGCGGCCGGTGCCTCAGGCTCGGAGTGCGCGGCGGACTCGAGTGTCAGGCATACGCGAATCGGCGAGGAGAAGAACTCCGCTCCGAGGGCTTCGATTCGCGGCGTGAACCGCTCTTTCACCCACTGGAGCACGAAGCGGTTGGGGGCGAGCAGCCGCAATTCCCCGGAGGGCGCTGCGGAAGCGTCCAATTTTAGCGGCCGAATCCAGGTATTAAACTGCTGAGCCGGAAGCTCTTTTTCTAATCGGCTCAGGCACGAAGCCCAGAAACCATGCATGAACTTTTGTCGGCTGGATTCGAGGAAAACTGCGCTCGTATTTTACTCGCTTCGGGAGGAGTTATCCACAGCTAAACCCGCTCATTTTCGCGAGCCATCTCGCTCGCTTGCCTGCGCGCGCGTCGTTGACAATCCCACTCCATATCCAGTCTAATCGAAGGTTCTTTTCGCCATAGAAATCTCTCGTCGATGAAGCGTACTTTCCACCCTTCCGTCGTTCGCAAGAAGCGCACTCACGGATTTCTCGTACGTATGCGCACGCGCGGAGGCCGCGCCGTGATTCGGGCCCGCCGTGCCAAGGGCCGCGCCCGGTTGAGCGTTTGAGCGTTCGCAGTCGGTACAGCCGAAAGCTGCGGCTCGGGACGGCCGATATCGCTGCCCTGCTCGCTGGCGGGCGAGCGCTCAGGCGTCCAGGATTCAGCGTGCTTCTGCGGACGAATCCTCTCGGAGTGCCCAGGCTGGGCCTGATTGTTCCCAAGCGCGTTTTTCCTCGCGCGGTTGACCGCAACCGGATGAAGCGCGTGCTCAGGGAGCTGTTTCGCGCGCGGCAATCACGCCTCGGCAGCCGCGACATCCTGATTCGCGTGAACTCGGGGAGGCTTTCCCTGGCCGAAGTCGAACAATGCCTCGTGGGACCCCAATGAGCCGGCTGCTGTCGCTTCTGGTCGCCGGTTACCGGTACGCCGTAAGCCCCTTGCTAGGGATGCACTGCCGTTTCCACCCGTCGTGCTCCGCGTACGCGCTCGAGGCGCTGGAGCGGCACGGCGCCGCGCGCGGCGGATGGCTGGCCCTCAGGCGGCTCGCGCGCTGCCACCCGTGGCACCCGGGCGGACACGACCCGGTCCCCTAGATCGAAGCGCAATGGATACCCAGCGCCTCATTCTCTTCATCGTATTCTCCTTCTCCCTGCTGCTTCTCTGGGAGGCCTGGCAGAAGGAGTCAAAGCCGCCGGCCCAAGTGGCGTCGATGGGTCAGAGTGCCGTTCCGACCCCGAGCGCACGGGGCGACGCGCCCGCGCCAGGTGCGCGGGCGGACGTTCCGGCGGCGGCGACATCAGGGGCCGGGCCCCGGGAGCGTATCCGGGTCGTGACCGACATGGTCGTCGCCGAGATCGACACGCTGGGCGGCGATATCAGCTACCTGGAGCTGCTTCAGCAGAAGGATTCCCGTGACGAGGCGAAGAACATCGTCCTTCTGGGTCCCGAGCATCACTACGCTGCGCAGAGCGGCCTGATCGGTGCAGGGCTGCCCAATCACAGGACGGTATTTCGCGCGCACGGCAAGGAGTTCGTGCTCGCGCCAGGGCAGGACAGGCTGGAAGTCAGGCTCGAGGCGGCGGCCCAGGGCGTCAAGGTCACGAAGGTCGTCACGTTTCACCGCGGAAGCTACCGCATCGATGTCGCCGAGGAAATCGCGAACGGAACGTCGGTGCCGCTGTCCACGGACGCATACTTTCAGCTGACCCGCGACGGCGAGTCGCCGGGCGGCGATCCGTACATGACGCGGACCTACACCGGCGCCGCCGTATATACGGAGCGCGACAAGTTCCAGAAGGTCACGTTCGAGGATATCGCCAAGGGCAAGGTCGCGTACTCGAAAACCGCCGACAACGGCTGGATCGCGATGATCCAGCACTATTTCGTCGCGGCTCTGCTTCCTCCGGAGAAGGCGCAACGCGAGTACTACACGCGCAAGCTGGGCGCTGATCTCTACTCGATCGGCGTAATCGTCCCGGTCGGCCCGATCGCGCCGGGCGCCACGGCCCGGGTCGACGTGCCGCTCTACGCCGGACCCCAGGACCAGGATCACCTGCAATCGGTCGCTCCGGGCCTGCAATTGGTGGTCGACTACGGCTGGCTTACCGTCATTGCCGCGCCGCTGTTCTGGGTCCTCAAGCTCTTTCACGGCTGGGTCGGGAACTGGGGCCTCGCGATCATTCTGCTCACCGTCGTGATCAAGCTGATCTTCTTTCCCCTGTCGGCGGCGAGCTATCGCTCGATGGCTAAGATGAAACTCGTCACTCCGCGCCTTATGAAACTGCGCGAGCAATACGGCGACGACAAGGTCAAGATGAACCAGGCGATGATGGAGCTGTACAAGACCGAGAAGATCAATCCCCTCGGAGGATGCCTCCCGATTCTGGTGCAGATACCGGTGTTCATCTCCCTCTACTGGGTGCTGTTCGAGAGCGTCGAGCTCCGGCACGCTCCGTTCTACCTGTGGATCAGGGACCTCTCCGCGCCCGACCCTTGGTACGTGCTGCCGACCCTGATGATGGTCTCGATGATCGTTCAGACGAAGATGAACCCCACTCCGCCCGATCCGGTTCAGGCCAAGGTCATGATGATCATGCCGCTGGTGTTCGGCGTGATGTTCTATTTCTTCCCGTCCGGCTTGGTGCTCTACTGGTTCGTCAACAACATTCTCTCGATCCTGCAGCAGTGGCAGATCACCCGGATGATCGGGGGAGGTAAGACCGCTGCAGGCGCTAGGCGCTGAAGCGCGTCCCGCACGGGTCGAGAGGGGTGGACGAGTAGCGACCCATGGCAGCACCGTCCGATACCGATGTCATCGCGGCGATCGCGACCGCTAGCGGCAGGGCCGGCATTGGGATCGTTCGCCTTTCGGGAAGGAACCTGAGACCGCTCGCAACGCAGCTCCTGGGCGCTGTGCCCCCCCCGCGCGTGGCGACGCGAGCCGCTTTCAGGGGGCGGGGTGGGGAACCGCTCGACGACGGCATCGCGCTTTTTTTCCCTGAGCCCGCTTCGTATACAGGCGAGGACGTGCTCGAGCTCCAGGGGCACGGCGGTCCGGTCGTGCTTCAGCTCGTCCTGCGCCGCTGCGTCGAGATGGGTGCGAGACTTGCCGAGCCCGGGGAATTCAGCCGGCGGGCCTTCCTGAACGACAAGCTCGACCTCATCCAGGCCGAGGGGGTGGCGGACCTCATCGACGCCGCGACCGAGGCCGCGGCGCGTTGTGCGCTGCGGTCTCTGCGTGGGGAATTCTCCGAACGCATCCGTGCCCTGATACGCCAGCTCGTCGAGCTTCGCGTGCTGGTCGAGGCGACGCTCGATTTCCCCGACGAAGACCTGGATCCCGTGGACCGCGAGGATGGGCGCTTGCGTCTTACGCGGCTGCAGGAGGACCTGGGACGCGCGCTCGCCCTAGGGCGCCAGGGGAGCGTGCTGCGCAGCGGCCTTCAGGTGGTTCTCGCGGGCCAGCCTAACGTCGGCAAGTCTTCGCTTCTGAATCGGCTGGCCGGGGAGGATCTGGCCATCGTCACTGAGATCCCGGGAACGACGCGCGACGCGGTGCGCCAGACGATCCAGATCGAAGGTGTTCCCATGAATATCATCGACACGGCCGGGCTGCGCGACACCGACGACCCTGTCGAGGCGATCGGCGTCGCGCGCGCATGGGAGGCGATCGCGCAGGCGGATGCGATGCTGCTGGTCGTCAACGCCCGCGAGGGGGTGACCGCGGCCGACGAGACGATCACGCGAAAGCTCCAGGGCAGGCTCACGCCGGTGACGGTGTTCAACAAGATCGATCTTTCCGGCGACGCGCCCGGCGCGGAAGAAGAGAATGATCGCTGGCGCATTTATCTCTCCGCCAAGACCGGAGCGGGGATCGACAATTTGCGCGGCACGCTGCTCAGACTGGCCGGATGGCAATCGGAAGGCGGGGATGCCTTCATGGCGCGCGAGCGGCATCTGGTCGCGCTGGAGCGTGCCGCGGCTGCGCTACGGCGAGCAGGGCGCGGGTCCGCTCGCACCGAGCTCTTCGCGGAGGAGCTGCGGCTCGCGCAGCGCGAGCTCGGCGCAATCACGGGTGAAGTATCGGCCGACGACTTGCTCGGGGAGATCTTCGCGCGTTTCTGCATCGGAAAGTAGGCGAGCCGATGAGATCGCGACCTGTGCTCGGTGCGCTTGCGCTTTGTGCCACGAGCGGCGCGCTGTTCAGCGTGCTGCGCGCGCCGCTGCCGTGGATGCTCGGGCCGCTGTTCGCGATGGCGCTGGGCAGATTTGTCGGCGCGGGAATCGCGGCTCCCCCGGGGGGAAGGGCGGCGGGGCAGCTGATCATCGCCTGCGCGCTTGGGCTGTATTTCACCCCGGCGGTCGGGACCCAGGTCCTCGCGCATTGGTACCTCCTGCTGGCGGCCGCGCTGCTTGCGGTGCTGCTCGCCTATGCGAGCGGATGGTTTCTCGCGCGGAGCGCGGGGCTGGACGGCACGACGGCGCTGTTCGCGAGCGTGCCGGGAGGCGCGGCGGAGATGACCATACTCGGGGAACGGTTCGGCGCGCGGTCCGACCGCGTGGTGGTTGCGCAGGCGCTTCGCGTGCTCATCGTGGTGCTCGTCGTGCCCTTCGGCTTCACCGCCCTCGGGTTGCACGGCGCCGATGTCTATCGGCCCGCGCGGTACGCGGTCGACGGGCTCGGCCTTGCGGCCCTGCTCGGCGCCGCTGCCGCAGGGGGCGCTGCGCTCGCGAGGCTTCGCATCCCGAATGCGTGGATGCTCGGGCCCCTCGGAGTGACCGTGGTGCTGACCCTGGGCGAGATCAGCCTCTCCGCAGTTCCGACCTGGCTGTCGAACGCGGCCCAGCTCCTCCTCGGTTGCGCGCTCGGATCGAGCTTCGAGCGCGAGTCGCTCAGGACATCGCCACGCTTCATCGGCTTTGTCTGTATCTCGGTAGCGTTCGCGATGGCGGCATCCGCCCTGGCGGCGTGGGGCCTGGCTTTGACAGGAACGGTGCCCGTCGCGACCATGGTGCTTGCGACAGCGCCCGGCGGAATGGCGGAGATGTGCGTCACCGCCAAGGTCCTGCAGCTGGGCGTCCCCTTGGTCACGGCCGCACACGTGACGCGGGTCATCATCCTCGTGACGACCACGGCGCCCATGTTTCGCCTCGCTAAGCGGCTGAGGCGAGCCTGGAGTTGATCGGAATGAGCATTGATTGTAACTAATTGTTTAACATCGGCTTGTTACTATGTCTGCGGATCATGCTAAAGTTCGGTCCCTTACCCAATTCTGTTCGGCCGAGGGTGCGCCTCTGGTCACCCCAAGCCGCTATCGCGAGGCCCCAGGAATGAACCAGCCATACGTTGCCGCTATTGATATCGGCGCACCCGCCTACGTACAGCACGCTGGCGTCAAGGAATGGGTGGCGCGTATCGCTGCGCTGACGAAGCCGGACCGGATTCAGTGGTGCGACGGTACCAAGCAGGAGTACGACCGACTGTGTGCAGAGATGGTGCAATCGGGCATGCTCAAGGCGCTCAATCCCAAGCTGCGCCCCGGTTGCTTTCTCGCGCTGTCAGATCCGAATGACGTCGCGCGGACCGAAGACCGGACGTTCATCTGCTCCGAGCGCAAGGAAGATGCAGGGCCGACGAACAACTGGGTCGATCCGCAGGAGATGCGCGGTACGCTGGACAAGCTCTTCGATGGCTGCATGCGCGGCCGGACGCTGTATGTGGTTCCGTTCTCAATGGGGCCCCTGGGTTCGCACATCGCCCACATCGGGATCGAGCTGACCGATTCTCCGTACGTGGTCGTCAGCATGCGCATCATGACGCGTATGTCCAAGAAAGTATGGGAGATTCTCGGAAAGACCGGCCAATTTGTTCCCTGCATCCATTCGGTCGGCGCCCCGCTCGCGCCCGGCCAGAAGGACGTGCAGTGGCCGTGCAGCAAGGAGCACCGATACATCGTCCATTACCCTCAAACGAAGGAGATCTGGTCGTTCGGATCCGGGTACGGGGGAAATGCGCTCCTCGGCAAGAAATGTTTTTCGCTGCGCATCGCGTCGATCATGGGACGGGAACAGGGCTGGCTCGCCGAGCACATGCTGATCCTCGGTGTGACGCCGCCATCCGGAGAGAAGATCTATGTGAGCGCTGCTTTCCCTTCCGCATGCGGAAAAACCAACTTCGCGATGCTGATTCCGCCCGAGGCGTTCCGCGCTTGGCAGGTTTCTACGGTTGGGGAAGACATCGCGTGCATCAAGCCCGGCAAGGACGGTCGCTTCTACGCGATCAATCCGGAGTCTGGCGTGTTTGGAGTGGCACCCGGAACCTCGGCGAAGACCAACCCTAACTGCATGAAGATGATCGAGAAGGATACGATCTTCACGAATGTCGCATTGACGCCCGATGGGGATGTCTGGTGGGAAGGCATGACCGAGACACCCCCTGCGCGCCTGATCGACTGGCAGGGCAAGGAGTGGACGCCCGATTGCGGCCGTAAGGCGGCGCACCCCAATGCACGCTTTACCGTGCTGGCGTCGCAGTGCCCGTCGATCGATTCCGCCTGGGAAGATCCCCAAGGCGTGCCGATCTCGGCTTTCGTGTTCGGGGGTCGCCGCTCGGATACCGTTCCGCTCGTAGCCGAGACCTTCGACTGGGATGCGGGGGTCTACGCGGCCGCGACAATGGGCTCGGAAACCACCGCTGCCGCGACCGGCAAGGTCGGGGTTGTGCGCCGCGATCCCATGGCGATGATCCCGTTCGTGGGATACAACATGGGCGATTACTTCAACCACTGGCTCAAGCTCGGGCGCAGCGTACCCAAGCGTCCGCGCATCTTTTGCGTCAACTGGTTCCGCACCGACGCATCAGGCAAGTTCGTGTGGCCGGGGTTCCGCGAGAACATGCGCGTGCTGAAGTGGATCGTCGAGCGCTGCCAGGGCAAGGCGGGCGGCGTGAAAACTCCGATCGGACACGTCCCGGCGTTTGCCGACCTCGAGTGGAAGGGACTCGAGGGCTTCACTGGGGACAAGTACCAGCGCGTCAGCTCTGTGGATGCGCCCGAGTGGAAACGTGAGTTGAAGCTGCACGACGAGCTGCTGAGGATGTTGGGGAACCGGCTGCCTTCGGAGCTGGCCTCGCGGCGTTCGGAGCTCGAGCGCTCCCTGAACTGAGCCTAGCCAGGCGCGCGAAAGAGCCGTCTTCATGGCGGCTTTTCCTGTTGGGTGGAGAAACTCTGGGCTCCCTGTGCACGGCCGGTGGATGAGCTGTGGATGTTCCACGTGAAACAACGCCTTCCACGGCAGAGCCGAGTTTTCCTTCGGTCGAAACTGCTATTTTCCGGCCGCATTTGGCCTTAGAATTCGTTCGTTCTCGGATGCGAATCCCCAATCATTTCGATGTGATCGTTGTCGGCGGTGGCCACGCCGGCACCGAAGCCGCACTCGCGTCAGCGCGCAGCGGGTGCAGCACGCTGCTCGTGACGCATAACCTTGAAACTTTGGGACAAATGTCCTGTAACCCCTCTGTTGGGGGCATCGGCAAGGGCCACCTCGTCAAAGAAATAGACGCGCTGGGCGGAGCCATGGCGATCGCGACCGACGAGGCCGGCATCCAGTTCCGTATCCTCAACTCATCGAAGGGGCCGGCAGTGCGCGCGACGCGGGCCCAAGCCGATCGGCTGCTCTATAAGCGCGCGATCCGTTCGCGCCTTGAGAACCAGCCGAACCTGACTTTGATCCAGCAGGCCGTGGACGATCTGGTGCTCGAAAGCGACCGGGTGGGCGGCGTCGTGACGCAACTGGGCGCTCGATTCAGCGCGCGTTGCGTGGTCCTCACGACGGGCACTTTTCTGTCCGGCCTCGTGCACATCGGCCTGTCCAATTACGCGGCGGGCCGCGCGGGCGACCCGCCCTCGCTCAGCCTTGCCGGGCGCCTGCGTGAGTTGGAGCTTCCGGTAGGGCGACTGAAGACAGGGACGCCGCCGAGGCTCGACGGCAAGACAATCGATTTCTCGGTGATGAAGCCGCAGCCCGGCGACGAACCTGTGCCGGTGTTCTCGTTCCTCGGCACGCGGGAGATGCATCCGAGCCAGCTGCCCTGCTGGATTACGCACACGAACCCGCGCACGCACGACATCGTTCGGGGCGGGCTCGACCGCTCGCCGATGTATACCGGCGTGATCGAGGGGATCGGACCGCGTTACTGCCCGTCGATCGAGGACAAGATCCATCGCTTCGCCGAGAAGTCCAGCCATCAGATCTTCCTCGAGCCCGAGGGCCTGACGACCAGCGAGTTCTACCCCAATGGGATCTCGACGAGCCTCCCCTTCGATGTGCAGGTCGACCTGGTGCGGAGCATTCGCGGATTGGAATGCGCCCACCTGCTGCGGCCGGGATACGCGATCGAGTACGACTACTACGATCCGCGCAACCTGAAGTCGTCGCTCGAGACCAAGCCGATTTCCGGTCTGTTCTTCGCTGGGCAGATCAATGGCACGACGGGCTACGAGGAGGCCGCCGCGCAGGGCCTTCTCGCCGGGATCAACGCTGCGCGCCTCGCGAAGAGCGAGTCCGCGTGGTGTCCGAGGCGAGACGAGGCGTACCTGGGCGTTCTTGTCGACGACCTGATCACCCGCGGAGTCAGCGAGCCCTACCGCATGTTCACCAGCCGCGCCGAATATCGTTTGATGCTCCGCGAGGACAACGCGGACCTGCGTCTCACCGAGACAGGGCGCAGGCTCGGAGTCGTGGATGACCAGCGCTGGGACGCCTTCAACCGCAAGCGCGATGCGGTCTCGCGCGAGCAGGAACGGCTGAAGTCCACGTGGGTTGGCCCGAAGACGATGGCGCCCGGCGTCGCCGAGCGCGTGCTCGGCTGCGCACTCGAGCGCGAATACTCGCTGATGGATCTGCTCAGGCGGCCCGAGGTGAGCTATACATCCCTTGGCGAACTCTCGGGAGCTGCGGGTGCCGTGGACGATGCCGTGGTCGCGGCGCAGGTGGAGATCGAGGCCAAGTACCAGGGCTACGTGGCGCGCCAGCGCGAGGAGATCGCGCGTCACGAACGCTACGAGTCGCTCGCTCTTTCTTGCGATCTCGACTACGACCAAGTGCGCGGGCTCTCGATCGAAGCGCGGCAAAAGCTCAAGCAGCACCGGCCGGAGACAATAGGCCAGGCCTCGCGGATCTCGGGAATCACGCCGGCCGCGATTTCCCTGCTGCTGGTGCACCTGAAGCGGAGCGCGGGAACGCGCGAAAGAACCGCGGCATGATGGCTCTCGCCGCGGGATCGCAGGACGCGCTGGACAAGCAGCTTGAGCAGGGCATGCGAGCGCTCGGGCTCGAGGCGAGCAGCGAGGTCCGGGAACGCCTCCTCCGGCACCTCGAATTGCTGGAGAAATGGAATCGAGTTCACAACCTGACCTCCATACGGGATAGCCAGAAAGCAGTGAGTGTGCACTTACTTGATAGCCTGGCCGTCGCGCCTTATTTGAACGGCAAGCGACTGCTGGACGCCGGCAGCGGCGCAGGATACCCGGGCATTCCCATCGCTCTGCTCAGGCCGGAAATTCAGGTGCATCTGCTCGACAGCAATCACAAGAAATGCGCTTTTCTCAGGCAGGCGGTCGCGGACCTGGGATTGAGGAACGTACAGGTCGTCTGCGAACGACTCGAGTCGTGGCGCCCCTTGGAGCGTTTCGACTGCGTCGTCTCGCGCGCCCTTGCCGAGATCGCCGAGATCATCGGCCTCGTCCAGCATCTGCTCGCGCCCGGAGGCGTGATCGCGGCGATGAAGGGCTTGCATCCCTTCGAGGAGATCGAGCGGATTCCGCCCGGGTATCGCGTGCGCCAAGTCCACGGCCTCGCCGTGCCGGGCCTCGACGCCAAGCGGCACCTGGTACTGGTCGAACGCGCATGACGCGGATCCTGGCAGTCACGAATCAGAAGGGCGGGGTTGGGAAGACCACGACCAGCGTCAATCTTGCGGCGGGACTGGCGCAGTCCGGACTGCGCGTGCTGCTCGTGGACCTCGATCCCCAGGGCAATGCCACGATGGGCAGCGGCGTCGACAAGCGCGGGCTGAAGACGTCCGTCTACCAGGTGCTCCTCGGCCTGGCGACCGCCGAGTCAGCGCGCCAGAAGTCGGAGGCCGGCGGCTACGACCTGATTCCTGCCAACCGTGATCTCGCCGGTGCGGAAGTAGAGCTGGTCGATCTCGAGCATCGCGAGTCCCGGCTCAAAGGCGCGCTCCGCTCGATCGCCGATCAGTACGATTTCATCCTGCTCGATTGTCCCCCGTCGCTCAGCATGCTGACGGTGAACGCGCTCGTCGCGGCTCACGCGGTGATGATCCCGATGCAGTGCGAGTACTACGCTCTCGAAGGGCTGTCCGACCTCGTCAACACCATCAAGAAAGTCCGCCAGGGCCTGAACCCGACGCTTGAGATCGAAGGGTTGCTACGCACGATGTACGACCCGCGCAACACGCTCGCGCAGCAGGTGTCCGCCCAGCTGCAGGAGCATTTCGGCGACAAGGTGTACGCCACCGTGATCCCGCGCAACGTCCGCCTCGCGGAGGCGCCGAGCTACGGCGCGCCCGCCGTCAACCTCGACCGCGAGTGCAAAGGCTCGCAGGCCTATGTCGAGTTGGTCGGTGAGATACTGTCGCGCAGCGGGCTCGAGGCGACGGCGCCATGAAGCTCAAGGGACTGGGCAGGGGCCTCGACGCGCTGCTCGACCGCGATTCCGACGGCGCGCCCATGGCCGAGCACCAGGCGACGCTGCGGGTCGAGCAGCTGCAGCGCGGCCGCTATCAGCCGCGCACGAAGATGGACGATGCCTCGCTGCAGGAGCTCGCCGCCTCGATCAGAAAGCAGGGCCTGATGCAGCCGATCCTGGTGCGACCCGCCGGGGGGGAGCGCTACGAGATCATTGCGGGCGAGCGGCGCTGGCGCGCCGCGAAGATCGCCGGGCTGGACGATGTTCCGGTGCTGGTGCGGGAAGTTCCGGACTCGGCTGCGCTCGCCATGGCGCTGGTCGAGAACATCCAGAGGGAAGACCTCAACCCGCTCGAGGAGGCGAACGGCGTACAGCGCCTCATCGACGAATTCAAGCTCACGCATCAGGAAGCCGCGGAGGCAATCGGCCGCTCCCGCACTGCGACGACCAACCTGCTGCGGCTGCGCAACCTGCAGAAGCCGGTTCAGGCCATGGTGTTCGACGGCAGGCTCGAGATGGGACACGCGCGTGCGCTGCTCGCGCTCGAAGGGCGCAGGCAGGAGGCCGTGGCGCGGCGCGTGGCTTCACGTGCGCTTTCGGTGAGGCAGACGGAAGAGTTGGTGAACGCCATCCTGAACCCGTCGGCCAAAATTCGGCGCAGGGTCGGCGCGGATCGCGATATCGCCCGGCTCGAGGAAGAGCTGTCCGGGGAGATCGGGACTACCATTCACATCAAACCGGCGAAAAAAGGCGGGGGCAAGCTGATCGTCACGTATTCGAGCCCCGAGCATCTGGACGACCTCCTGTCCGGGTTCCGCCGCCGCCGGCCGTCCTAGGGCGCGCGCCATGGAAGCACGGCGCGCGTGGCCGAAGGAAGGCATCACCCGCATCCCCTACTGGATCTACTCCGACCCGGAGATATACGCGCGCGAGCAGGAACGCGTGTTCTGCGGCGCCAACTGGAGCTATGTCGCTCTGGAGGCCGAGCTTCCCGAACCGGGCGATTTCAAGCGGACCTTCATCGGCGAAAAGCCTGTCGTGGTAGTGCGGGACAAGGACGGCTCGGTGAACGTCGTGGAGAACCGCTGCGCGCATCGCGGCGTGCAGTTCTGCCAGCGTCACCTTGGCAACGCCTCGGAGTTCATGTGTCCCTACCACCAGTGGACCTACGATCTGAAGGGCAATCTGATCGGCGTGCCATTCCGCCGGGGGGTGAAGAAGCAGGGAGGCATGCCCGCCGACTTCGATCCCAGGGATCACGGGCTGCGAAAGCTCTCCGTGGCCCGCCGCCACGGGGTGATCTTCGCGTCGTTCGCATCCGAGCTGCAGCCGCTCGAGGAGTACTTCGGTCCCGCGATGCTGGCGCTGTTCGACCGCGTCTTCGACGGGCGCGAGCTCAGACTCCTCGGCTACTCGCGCCAGCTGATTCCCGCGAACTGGAAGCTGATGTTCGAGAACATCAAGGATCCCTACCACGCGAGCCTCCTTCACGTGTTCCTCGTGAGCTTCGGCCTGTTCCGCGCCGACCAGCCTTCCCGGGTGGAGATGGATTCTACCGGGCGGCACGGCGCCCTCATCTCCTCGCGCGGCGAGCAGAAGAGGACCGACGACAACGCGGACATGAAATCGCTGCTGGCCAACTTTCGCCTTCAAGATCCGGCGCTGCTCGATCCGGTCCGCGAATTTCCCGAGCACACCGTGGTGATGACCACTCTATGGCCCAACCTCATCATCCAGCAGCAGTCGAACACCCTCGCGATGCGTCAGCTCATTACGCGGGGCCCGGAGGAATTTGAGCTCGCCTGGACCTTCTTCGGCTATACCGATGACGACGAGGAAATGATGCAGCGCAGGTTGCGGCAGGCCAATCTCATGGGTCCGGCCGGGTTCGTCTCGATCGACGACAGCGAGGTGATGAAGTTCTCCCAGGCGGGCGTCGGACCCTACCCCGATTCGGCCGGCGTGATGGAGATGGGCGGGCGCGATTGGAAAGACGAGCCGCACATGGTGACAGAGTCCGTCATCCGGGCCTTCTATCATTATTACCGCCAGGTGATGGAGATATAGTGCTATGTTTACGCTAGATAATGTTGGAATGACCGAACGATCGTACTATTATGAGCGCGGCTGAACGCTACCTCGGCCTGAGCGCAGGCGAGCTGCGCCTGGCGGTCGAAGAGCTTTACGCCGAGTACGCGGCCTGCCTGGATGACGAGCGCTTCGAGGACTGGCCGGAGTTCTTCACCGATCCTTGCCTCTACAAAATCGTGCCCCGAGAGAACTTCGAGCGCGGGCTGCCGCTTGCGACCTGGCTGTGCGAAAGCAGGGGATATCTCGCCGACCGGGTGACTGCGATCCGCAAGACCGCCGTCTACGCTCCGCGCTACGTGCGCCGCATGGTGAGCGGTCTGCGCGTGCTCGGCTGGACGGACGCGGTCCTCGAGGTGCGCGCGAGCTACCTCGCCCTCGAGACTCCGCAGGACGAGCTCACGCGCGTCTTCAACGCGGGCCAATACCGCGACAAGCTGGTCGTCGACGGCGGCAAGCTCAGGTTCCGCGAAAAGCTGTGCATCTTCGACAGCATTCTCGTTCCCAACAGCCTCATCTATCCCCTCTAAATGGAAGAGAACTGGATCAAAGTCGCCTCGGCCGCCGACGTTCCCGAAGACGGGACGCTGCTCGTCAACCTCGGCGCGGAGCCCGTCTGCCTCTACAACCTCGGCGGCAGGATCTTCGCGACCCACGACACTTGCACGCATGGCCAGGCCAGCCTCGCCGACGGATTCATCGAGGGCGACGAGATCGAATGCCCGCTCCATCAGGGACGGTTTCACATTCCGAGCGGCAAGGCGACCGCGGTGCCCTGCAGCGAGGACATCCGCTGCTACGCGGTCAAGGTCGAGAACGGCGCAGTGCTCCTGAAGGAATAGCGATGGAGAAAGTGCCGCTGACGCTCGCCATCGGCGACTACGAGCATACGCGCGATCTCGCGAGCGGCCGCGTGCCGGTACAGGGCGCGACCCTCAACGTGCTCACGCTCTCGCCCGAGGAGGCATTCTTCCGCTTCACCCGCTTCCGCGAGTGGGAGGTATCGGAGATGTCCATGGGCAAGTACGTGGCGCTGCGATCCCAGGACGACGACACCATCGCGGCCATCCCGGTGTTCCCCTCGCGCGTGTTCCGCCATTCGATGATCTACGTGCGCGAAGGAGGCCGGATCGAGTGGCCGGAGCAATTGAAGGGCGCCCGCATCGGCGTGCCCGAATGGGCGCAGACGGCGGTCATCTATGCGCGCGGCTACCTGACCCGCCAGGTCGGCGTGCCGCTCGATTCTCCCGACTGGGTCCAGGCGGGCGTAAACGAAGCCGGCCGCGCGGAGAAGGTGAAGCTGAACCTGCCCGCGGGTGTTCGGCTCAAGCCCGAGCCGAGCCGCTCGTTGAACGACATGCTCCTCGCGGGCGAGCTCGACGCGGTGCTGTCGGCGCGTCCGCCGCGCGGCCTGGGCAAGGGCATCCGCCGGCTCTTCGCGGATTACGAAGCGGCTGAAGAGGCGTATTTCGGGCAAACCGGGATCTTTCCCATCATGCACGTGATCGCGATCCGCGCCGACGTCCTCGCGCGTCACCCCTGGCTCGCGATGAACTTGTACAAGGCTTTCGATGAGGCGAAGCGCCGCTCGCTCGAGCGCCTGTCCGACATCACCGCCTCGCACGCCCCGCTCGCGTGGCTGGCGCCCTACACCGAACGCATGAAGAAGCTGTTCGGCGAGGACTTCTGGCCCTACGGCCTGGAGCCGAACCGCAAGACCCTCCAGGCCTTCGTCGATTTCGCCTTCGAGCAGGGCGTCTGCCACCGCAGGCTCGCGCTCGATGAGCTGTTTCCGCGACAAGTGCTGACTTCCTTCAAGGTCTGAAATGAGCGACGCGATCTGGATCACCGAAGCGGAAGTCGTGCAGATGATGGACCTGAAGGAAGCCATCGCGGCCCTCGAGGCCGCGCTGCGCGAGGAGGCGCGCGGCGAGGCGCAGAACATGACCAAGACGCTCCTTCAGTACGGGAAGAGCAACCTGCACGCGATCGGGGCCAAGCTGGGTTCGCTCGTCGGCACCAAGACCTGGACGCACACGCAGGGCGGCACCTGCCCCCTGCTCATCCTGTGGAGCGCGGAAGACGGCTCGCTCGCGGCGGTGATCGAAGCCTTCGCGCTCGGCAATCTTCGCACCGGCGGCATCTCGGGCGTCGCGGCCGAGTGGATGGCGGGAAAGGACGCTCGGGTCATGGCCCTGGCCGGAACAGGCAAGCAGGCGCTCGCGCAGGTCGGCGCGATGGTTGCGGTGCGGCCGATCGAGCGGCTGCAGATCTACAGCCCGCGCGCCGAGTCACGCGAGGAATTTGCGAGAAAGGCGCGCGAGGAGTTCGGCGTCGAGACGAAAGCCTGTGCCTCCGCGGAGGAGGCATGCAAGGGCGCGCACATCGTGACCCTCGTGACTCGGGCCTCGCAGCCGTTCGTGGGGGCCGGCATGCTCGAGCGGGGTGCGCACCTGAACGCGGTGGGCGCCATCGCTCCGGACCGCGAAGAGTTCTCCCAGGACGTCTTCGACCGGGCGACGCGGGTCGCCGTCGACAATCTGCCGGCCGTGCAGCAGCTCTCGCGCGAATTCATGACGCGCAGCGCGTCGCGCGGCTGGGACGGGGTCCAGCCCCTGTCGATGCTCGTCGCGCAGGGGAAAAAGCGCGCGGACTCGGACGATATCTCGCTCTTCAAGGCGATGGGAATGGGCATCTCGGATCTTGCGCTCGGCGTCGAGCTGGTTCGGCGCGCCCGCGCGCGCGGCTTGGGGCGACCCATCCCCCAGCCGAAGAAGGCGAAGGCCCGGCTTGCCGCGGGACGAGCCAAGAGCCCCGTCTAGGGAGTACGATTCCCTTCCTCGAACGCAGGAGGCGGCATGAACGACTTCAGGAAGGAATTCCAGCAGCTGCGGGGCCGCTTCGTCGACCGCGCCGGGCACGAAGCGGCGGACGCGAACACCTACTGGGCCCCCATCGTGGTCACCAAAGCGGAGATCGACACCGAGGTCGAGCGCCTTGCGAGCCTGCCGCTTCCCGCGAACGGCCGGCGCGAGTCGCTCATCGTGCACCCGCTCGCCGAGGCGAACGCGCCGGGATTCGCCCCCGGCATCCAGGTAAAGCTCTCGGTGCTGAAGCCCGGAGAGCAATCCGCCGCGTTCCGCCACAATGCGACCGAGGTGAATTTCTGCATCCGCGGCTCGGGCACGACGCTCGTCGCGGGCAGGCGCATCGCCTTCTCAGAGTACGACGTCTGGAACCACCCGTCCTACGCAGTCCATCGCCACGCGAACGACGGCAAGGACCTCCAGGTGCGGCTGACTTACTCGAACGTGCCGCTGCTCCAGCATATGCAGGTCTACCTGCCAGAGGACGAGCCGGCGGAACCGCACCCGGTCGAGAAAGCGGAAACGGGCGCGGGCGACCCGCGCCGCCAGAGCCCCTATGGAATGATCCGGATCGGCGCCGACGGCGGCATGCTGATGCCCTACGAGATCCTCATCAATCCGGAAGCGGTCGTGTCGAAGGCGCTGCACTTCCCCTGGAAGGAAGTGAAGCGCGAGCTCGACAAGCTCGAGGCGCTCGGCAAGGATTACATCGGGCGCCGCCTCTACATGATGTACAACCCGGTAACCGGGCGCACCAACGGAATCACGCCCAACTTCTTCGCGACCATGACCATCCGCCCGCCGAAGATCGTCGACCGGCCGCACCGGCACGTTTCCGCGGCCATCAACTACTACTTCCACGGCACCGGTTATTCCACGGTCGCCGGCAACCGCTACGAATGGGGGCCGGGCGACCTCATGCTCTCGGCGCCGGGCTGGGCGGTGCACAACCACGCCTCCAACGACGAGCACGTCTACGAGCTCACCGTCCAGGACCAGCCGCTCAATATCTACATGGAATCGCTGCTGTGGCAGGAGAACCTTAAGAGGCCCGCGGCGCTGCTCGGCAGCGAGCCCGGCTTCGAGACCAACCGCAGCAAGGCGGCCGCCTAGAATCCCAGGCCCGCCGGAAGCTACTCCGGCTTGATGTGCGCGTCGCGGGCGACCTTGGTATACATCGCCAGTTCGGCCTTCATCGTCTCGAGCAGCTGCTCGGGCGTGCTGCCCACCGGTTCGAGCCCGACGGTGTTCAGGCGCTCCTTCACGACCTGCGGATCACGCACGACCTTGTTGATCTCGGCGTTCAGGCGATCGATGATCGGCCGCGGCGTGCCCGCGGGCGCCATCACGCCCAGCCACACGGTGACCGCGTAGCCGGGCAGCGGCCCGGCCTCCGCGATGGTCGGGACATCGGGCAGGATCGCCGTCCGCGTGGGAGCGGCGATCGCGATCGGACGCAGCTTCCCGGACTTGTAGTGCGGCAGCAGCGAGTTCTCTGCGGCGATGGTGAAATCGATTTCCCCAGACAAGAGGGCGGGGATGATTCCGGCCGAGCCCTTGTAGGGTACGTGCACCACGTTGATTCCGGTCATCGAGCGCAACAGCTCGACGGCGAGGTGGTGCGGCGAGCCGACTCCCGCGGTGCCGTACGTCAGCGGTTTCGGCGATTTCTTGGTGTACTCGATGAACTCCTTCAACGAGTGCACCGGCATGTTCGAATTCACCGTGAGCCCGAACGGGATCGTCGCCGCGAGCGAGATCGGCTCGAAGTCCTTGATCGGGTCGTAGGGCAGCTTGGCGACGACGGCGGCGCTCATCACGTGGGCCGATTCAGACATCAGGATGGTATAGCCGTCGGCCGGCGCCTTGGCCACGAAGTCGCGCGCGATGTTCCCAGCGGCTCCGGGCTTGTTCTCGACCACGAACGGCTGGCCGAGCACCGGCTGCAGGTGCTCCGCCAGCAGCCGCGCAAGGTAATCGGGCGAGCCGCCGGGGGGCAGGGGCACGACGAAGCGAATCGAGTGGTTCGGCCATGGCTGCGCCAGAGCTTCCCCTGCGGGCAGCGCGAGCACCGTGCCGAGTGAAGACGCAACCAGAATTCGCAGGTACATATTTCCTCCGTCGTTGTTAGCGCTTCTGGCTGGCGCCCGAGCCCGCCATGTTGGTGTCGTATCCCGGCGCGACGCGCACGTCGACGACGCACACGGCGCCCTCCCTAGCGATCCGCAGACCCTTCTCGATCGCGGGCGCAAGCTCGGCCACTTTCGTCACGGGGCCGATCCCCTCGGCGCCCTGCGCGCGCGCCATCATCGCCAGGTCGATGTCCGGCCCGCTGATGCGCTGACCGATCCAGCGGTTCTCTACCGGGCGGCTGCGCTCCTTCGCGACGCGCTCCTGATGCAGCTCGTCGTTGAAGAACGACCGGTTATTGGCGACGAGGATGAGGCAGGGGATGCCGTAGTGCGTCGCCGTCCACAGCGCCGTGTTGCCCATGAGGAAGTCGCCGTCGCCCATGATCGCCACGGGGACCCTGCCGCTGCCCTTCAGAGCCAGCGCCGCGCCCACGGTGATGCCGGGACCCGCGCCGACGCCACCTCCGCCTTCCGAGCCGATGTAGTCGAGCGGATGGCCGAAGTGTCGATAGGCGCCGTTCCAGCCGAGCGGAAGCCGCGTCATGCAGACCTCCAGGCCCTTGGTCGCCGCGTTCAGCGCGTCGGCGAGCGTGCGGATCGTCACCATGTCCGCGGAGGCGGCCGGAAGGAGCTGCGGCGGAGGCGCGACCGCCGCGGGCCGGCCCTTTACCGCGCCGAGAAGGAGCGGCACCACCGTGTCCGGCTCGCACATCATGTAGACGTCCGCCGGCGGCAGACCCTGGTAGTCCATGCTCCACCCGCGGTGCAGGTGCGCGTCGGGAGAGACCTGGATGACTTTCGCGCCGACCGGCTCTCCGCCCCATGTCTGCTTCAGCACGCCCGCGAGGTCGACCCAGTCGAGCGCGAGCACCACATCCGCCTCGCGCAACAGCTTCGCCGCGTCCGGAGAGAGGAAGGTCGCGGGCGGCGCGGCATGAAGCGGGTGGTCGGTGGGGAACGCCGCGCCGAGCTTGATGTCGGTGAAGACGCGCGCGTGCAGCTTCTCGGCGAGCGCGACGCGGTTCTTCCACGCCGGCTCGCTCCTGCCGACGCGGCCGGCGAGTATCGCCGGGTGCTTCGCCCCCGAAAGCAGCTTCGCCGCGGCCTCGATCGAGGCAGCCTGGGGCTGCACCGGATCGGCGGGGCGAAAGCGCTTCACGTCGGGAAGAGGCGGCAGCGGCCCGACTTTCGCTTCCTGCAGGCCGGCATCCAGGTTAACGTAGGTCGGCCCTCGTGGCGCCGTGCTCGCGATCTGCGCGGCGCGCAGGATCGCCTCGTACGCCGCGGCGACGGAAGCCGGCTGGTTGTCCCACTTCGTGTAGTCGCGCACCAGCGCGCCCTGGTCGGACGCGGTGTGGATCCAGTCGATCCAGGGCCTGCGCTTCGCCGCGTCCCATGGCCCGGTCGCGCCGAGCACGAGCATGGGCACGCGGTCGCACCAGGCGTTGAAGATCGCCATGCTCGCGTGCATGAGCCCGACGTTCGAATGCACCACCGCACCCATCATGCGCTCCGAGACCTTGGCGTACCCTTGGGCGATCGCCACCGCGGACTCCTCGTGCAGGCACAGGAGCATCTGCGGGCGCGTGTTACCCAGATAGTTGACGATGCTGTCGTGCAGCCCGCGGTAGCTCGCTCCAGGATTCAGCGCGAGGTAGGGGATGTCGACAGCGCGCAGCACCGCGGCGATCGCGTCGGAGCCCCAGACCTCCTTCTGATCGGCGCCCGCGACGGGCGCCTCGGCGCGGACTCCTGAGATCTTTTCCTTGGCGTTCATGCGGCGATCATATCAGGTGTCCCGAGACCCGAGCGAGTAGCGCGTCGGCATCATCTGGAAGCGCGTTCCCTCGCCACGCTACGTGGTGATCGGGGCGGACGAGCGCGAGGTCGCGCGCGTAGAGGTCCCGCGCCTCGTCGCTCGCGACGTCGACTACGGCCAGCGGAACGCCGCGGCGGCGCGTCGCCGCTTCGATGGAGCCGACGTCGATCCCGGGGTCGAAACGCAGCAGCGTGAAATCGCGCCCGAAGCGGTCCAAGATCGACACGCCGTCCTCGAGCCACAGATGCGGCGCGCGCGCTCCCGGCACGGCGCTCGGCGCGTACCGGTGCCAGTCATCGGGCGGCGGGGGCGATCCGTCCGGAACGGCGATGGGCGAATCCGCGTAGAACACTCCCAGATGGATTCCCGGGATCTCGAACTCGGTCGCGGCGTGGCGCACGAGCCGCTCGCCGAGCGCTGCGCGGGCCGCGTCGCCCGCCGCGCCCGCGTCTTCGAGCTCGGGCGCCAGCGCTATCCTGCCGATCGAATCGGCTATCGCGCGGGCGAAGCGGGTGTTGCGCTGGGCGATCGGCCTGCGCTCGCGCTCGTAGCTCGCGAGGAGCCCGGTCCCGCCCCAGCCCTGGCAGGCCGCGGCGAGCTTCCAGCCGAGGTTCGACGCATCGTCGACCGAAGTGTTGTAGCCCTGGCCGCCGGTCGGCGTGAAAAGATGCGCCGCGTCGCCCGCGATGAAGACGCGCCCGGAAGCGAAGCGCTCCGCGACGAGCGTGAACCCCGCGGTCCACTCCGCGATCCCCAGGATCTCGAAGGCGAACTCGCGGCCAGCCGCGCGCAGCAGCGACTCGCGCGCATAGCTCTCGGGATACGCGCCGTCGCGGGGCAGCTGGACGTGCAGCACCCACAGCTCGCGGCCGTCGATGGCGTTCATCAGCGCGCGCTGCTCGCGGTTCATCGCCCAGTACTGCCAGGCGCGCGGGGCGCGCACGGCGTCGTAGAACGCGCTCGAGCGCACGTACACCGCCAGCATCCTGCCGCCCATGAAATCGCGCTCTTCGCGCGAGAGTCCCTCGTAGCCGGCGCCGAGCGCCGCGCGCACGAGGCTCCTCGGGCCGTCGCAGCCGACCGCGTAGTCGGCCGTGATGCGCTCGGTTCTGCCGGTTGCGATCTCCTCGGCGATGACCCTGACGCCGTTCTCGCGCTGCTCCATGCCCTCGGCGCGCCAGCCGAAGCGCACGTCCGCCGCGGGCCACTGTTCAGCATGCTTCTTGAGGATGGCCTCGATGTACATCTGCTGCACGCGGTGCAGGGGCTCGGGGGTCGGCCAGCGCGAAGCCGCGCCCTCGCGCGCCTCGACGGCCTCGCGGCGGCTTCTCCCCTTGAGGCGCGCGAGCTCGTGCCCCGTGTAGCGGGTGAAGTACGCGATGTCCTGCGGGTAGTCCTCGGGAAGGCCGAGAGCGCGTATCTCGGCGGCGAAGCCCAGCCGGCGGTAGTGCTCCATCGTGCGCGAGGTGGTGGCGTTCGCCTTGGGGAGGGTGGGCGGGCCCGGGTCCTCCTCGAGGAGAACGCAGGGCACGCCGCGGCGGCCGAGCTCGATCGCGAGGATCAGGCCCGAGGGACCGCCCCCGACGATCGCGACGCGGGTGCGGATCATCGGGCCTAGGAAGCGGCGACGGTTCCCACGGCGGCGAAAAGCGCCTCGACCGATTCGCGTTCGAGATTCCTCGTGATGAACACGATGCGCGAGCGCCGGTCCCCGCTACCCCAGGCTGCGAGCGTGACCGGCGGGTGGAACACGTGCTGCGCGCCCTGCACGAGTACCGGGCCCGGCTCGCCTGCGACGTTGACGAGGCCCTTGACGCGAAGGAGGTCGCTGCCACGCAGCGAGGTCAGGACCTGCACCGCGGCGGCGAAGCTGTCCCAGGTAAAAGGCTTGTCGAACCAGAGGCAGAAGGAGCGTATCGACGCGTCGTGCACTCCGGGGCGCACTCGCTCGCCGAGGTAGGCGCCCTCGGCAGGGCGCGATTCTCCGGAAGGCGAAAGCCAGCGATCGAGATCGGACACTGCGGCCCGCGTAGTCTTCGGGCCAACGTCGCGAAGGAAAGCCACGTCGACCTCGCCGTTCACCGCCAGCCTGCGCGCGGCGTAGGGATTCATCTGTTCGAGGCGCTGCTCGAGCGCCTTCACCGCTTCAGGCGGCGCGATGTCGCTCTTGGTGATGATAATGCGGTCGGCGACCGCGGCCTGCTTCGCCGCCTCGGGCGCGTCGTCCAGATTGCGCAGGCCGTTGACCGCGTCGACGAGGGTGATCACACAATCGAGGCGGTACTGCGCGCCGAGCATGCCGTCGGTCTGCAGCGTATGCAGCACCGGAACCGGGTCGGCGAGCCCCGTGGTCTCGATGAACACGCGGTCGAAGTCGATCACTTCGCCGACGCGCCGCTTGATGAAAAGCTCGCGCATCGTCTCCTGCAGGTCGGTGCGCACCGAGCAGCACAGGCACCCGTTCGAGAGCAGCGTCATCGACTCCGAGGAGGAGGCGATGAGCTCGTGGTCGATCCCGACCTCGCCGAACTCGTTGACGATCACCGCGGCGCGGTTCATTCCGGGATCGCGCAGCAGCCGCTTGAGGAGCGTCGTCTTGCCGCTGCCGAGGAAGCCGGTGATGAGGGTGACCGGGAGCTTCCCCGCGAGAACGTCTCGCGCGCCGGCCGCCATTAAACGGTCATCTCGAGGACGTACAGCCCGCCGGCGAAGCGGTCGACGGTGAACACGAGGCGCCGGTCGTCGACGTACACGTCGTTCAGCTGGATGGAGCCGGCCTTGGAGAGCCGGGGCGCGGGCGGCACGTAGTAGGCGATCTCCTCGGGGCGGTAGGGGTTGCTCACGTCGAAGGCGCGAACGCCGCCGCCGAAGAAGGTGCCGACGATGATGCTCTCGGAGCGCCACGATCCCGGCACCGGCAGGTTCTCGTGCAGGTTGTGCGCGCCGAAGCGCCCGCCGTTGCTCGCGAAGGTCTGCACCGGAGGCAGCGGGCAGGTGCTGATCGGGACGAGGTTCGTCTCCATGCGCGCGTCAACCACCCACACGAGCTTGGGCCAGTCCTTGCCGTCGGTGTAGGTGCACTCGTCGCTCACGATGAGGAGCTCGGGCCCGAAGAGCGGGAGCACCGTGTGGGTGAAGCCGGTGTACGGCGGCGAGTAGCGCCAGTGCGAGACGAGCTTGGGATGCGCCTTGTCGGCGATGTCGAGGATGACGGCGCCGCCCGAGATGTAGCCGATGTAGGCGCGGTCGGGCCGCTGGGGGAAGACGTTGGTGTTGTGCGCACGGTAGCCCGAGTCGAA
>Ga0187773_10000079_pt1 | contig 41292 bp, 45 predicted proteins | sample 0216_BV02_MP05_1_FD_133133 | JGI IMG/M metagenome (GOLD analysis project Ga0187773, IMG submission 133133) | Tropical peat soil microbial communities from peatlands in Department of Meta, Colombia - 0216_BV02_MP05_10_MG | ecosystem: Environmental > Terrestrial > Soil > Wetlands > Peat | place...
GAGCGGCTCCACCGGGAGCTGGGCCTCGCGACACCGGTCGGGTCGCTCGACATCTCGTTCTATCGGGACGACTTCGACTCGGCCGGCCTGCGTCACCAGGTCAAGCCGTCGCAGATACCCTTCGACGTCAATGGACGCCATATCGTCGTGGTCGACGACGTGCTCTACACCGGGCGCACCGTGCGTGCGGCCATGAACGAACTGTTCGACTACGGGCGGCCCGGCAAGATCGAGCTCGCTGCCCTCGTCGACCGCGGCGAGCGGCAGCTGCCTATCACCGCCCAGTACGTCGGCACGACGCTGTCGGTGCCGGCGGGAAAGCTCCTGCGCCTCGTGCGCGACGAGCGCGGGCAATTCACCCTCAGGCTCTCGGATGCGAAACCCGCAGCTTAACGGGGACGGCACCCTCCGGCACCTGCTCACGATCGAGGGGCTGCCGCGCGAGGCGCTCCTGCGGATCCTCGACACGGCGAGCTCGTTCGTGGGAGTGGCCGACCGTGAGGTGAAGAAGGTGCCGCTGCTGCGTGGCAAGTCGGTCTTCAACCTGTTCTTCGAGCCGTCGACGCGTACCCGTACGACCTTCGAGATCGCCGCAAAGCGCCTCTCCGCCGATGTCATCAACCTCAACATAGCCGCGTCCTCATCGACCAAGGGAGAAACGCTGCTGGATACCGTCGACAATCTGTCCGCGATGCACGCGGACATGTTCGTGGTAAGACATTCCTCCAGCGGAGCCGCGCACCTCATCGCGAACCACGTCGCCCCGCACGTACATGTGATCAACGCCGGTGACGGACGCCACGCACACCCCACGCAGGGGTTGCTCGACATGTACACGATCCGCCACTACAAGAAGGATTTCGCCGGTCTGTCGGTGGCGATCGTCGGCGACGTGCTCCATTCGCGCGTCGCTCGCTCGCTCATCCACGCGCTCACGACGCTGGGCGTGCCGGACGTACGCGTGGTCGGCCCGAGGACACTGCTGCCGACGGGCGTCGAGCAGCTGGGGGTATCGGTCCACCACGACATGCGGGAGGGACTCGCCGGCTGCGACGTGGTGGTGATGCTGCGCCTGCAGAACGAGCGGATGAAGGGGCCGCTTCTGCCGTCGGCGCAGGAGTTTTTCAAATCCTATGGGCTGACTCCAGCGAAGCTCGCCCTTGCGAAGCCCGACGCGATCGTGATGCACCCTGGGCCGATCAACCGCGGCATCGAGATCGATTCCGCCGTCGCCGACGGCCCGCATTCGGTGATCCTTCCCCAGGTCACCTTCGGCATCGCCGTGCGCATGGCCGTGATGAGCATCCTCGCAGGGAACTGAGATGGGAAAACTGAGACCGCCCGCGTTCGACCCCAAGGATCTGCCGGAAACCTCGAGCACCGGTTATCCCGAGCCGTACAAGTCCCGCGTCGCGGGACGCCACCGCCGCCGCCTCGGCGACCACTGCGGACTGAAGAACTTCGGCGTTAACCTCACGCGCCTTGATCCCGGCGCGGAGTCCTCGATGCGCCACTGGCACCTGAAGCAGGACGAATTCGTCTACGTCGTCGAGGGCGAGATAACCCTGGTCACCGACGCCGGCAGGCAGAAGCTGGGACCGGGAATGGCCGCCGGGTTTCCCGCGGGCAAGGCGGACGGCCACCAGCTCGTCAACGAGACGGGCAAGCCCGTGGTGTATCTCGAGATCGGCGACCGCACGCCCGGGGAAAGCGCGAGCTATCCCGATGTCGACTTGGCGATGCGCACGGTCGACGGAAAGATCGTCTTCACCCGCAAGGACGGAAGCCCGTTCAAGTGAGCACCGTCCACATCAAGAGTGGCAGGCTGATCGACCCCAGGAGCCGCGTCGACGCGAAGCAGGACGTCTTCATCTCCGAAGGAAGAATCGCCGCGCTCGGAAAAGCGCCCTCGGGGTTTCGCGCCGAGCGCACCATCGACGCATCCGGCCTCGTGGTCTGCCCGGGGCTGGTCGATCTGTCGGCGCGGCTGCGCGAGCCCGGCTTCGAGTACAAGGCGACGCTCGAATCGGAGATGCGGGCTGCGGTCGCGGGCGGCGTGACCAGCCTCGCATGCCCCCCTGACACAGACCCCCCGCTCGACGAGCCGGGTCTGGTCGAGATGCTCAAGTACCGCGCGCGAAACCTCAACCTCGTCCACGTCTATCCGGTAGGCGCGCTAACCTGGAAGCTCGCCGGGGAGCGTCTGACGGAGATGGCGGTGCTGCGCGACGCCGGCTGCGTCGCCTTCTCGCACGCGGATACCCCGATCCCGGATACCCAGATGCTCTGGCGGGCTCTGCAGTACGCCGCAACCTTCGACATCGCGGTATGGCTGCGGCCCCAGGATGGCTACCTCGAGCGCGGAGGCGTGGCCCACGACGGAGAAGTGGCGACGCGCCTCGGCCTGCCGGGAATCCCGGCGTTCGCCGAGACGATCGCGCTGGCGACTATCCTGCAGCTGGTGCGCGCGACGCGGGCGCGCGTGCATCTGTGCCGCCTGTCCACCGCCGAAGGCGTGGGGATGGTGCGCGCGGCGAAGAGCGAAGGACTGCCAGTCACCTGCGACGTCGGAGCGCACTATCTGCACCTCTCGGAGCTCGACCTGGGCTACTTCGATTCGCACTGTCACGTGGTTCCCCCATTCCGCGGGCTGCGCGACCGCGACGCGCTCCGGGCGGCGCTGGCCGACGGCACCATCGACGCGCTGTGCTCGGACCATGCGCCGGTCGACGAGGATGCCAAGCAGATTCCCTTCGCCGAGTCGGAGCCGGGCGCGACCGGGCTCGAGCTGCTCCTGCCGCTGACCCTGAAGTGGGCGAAGGAAACGCGGGTTTCACTGGTTGACGCGCTGGCGAGGGTGACCTCCAGGCCCGCCGCCATCCTGGGTGCGTCGGCGGGAGATCTTTCCGCCGGGAAGGACGCTGATCTGTGCGTGCTCGACCCAGACGACCACGTGAAGATCACGCCCGAGTTCCTCAAGAGCCAGGGCAAGAACACGCCCTTTGTCGGTTATGAACTGCCCGGCCGCGTGCGCTGGACCCTGGTCGGCGGGCAGGTCGTGTACGAGGCCTAGCCTCCGCCGGGCAGGAGGCGCGCGAGGGTGTCGAGCAGGATGAGGAGAATCTGCGCGACGAGCAGAACGAACAGCGGCGAGAGATCCACGTTGCCGACGGCGGGGATGAAGCGCCGGAACACGGTATAGAACGGGCGGGTCAGCGCGTCGAACACCGGCGCGAGCGGCGCGTAGGGGTTCACCCAGCTGATGATAACCTGGACGATGATCACGCCGATGAGGAGGTACAGCGACGCACGCACGAGCTCGAGGGCGGCCACGGTAAACAGCATGCCAGCAGCTATTCCCGGCGCGCCCGCAAACGAAAAGCCGCGCAGCCAGTAGAGCAGGACCAGCATCAGGGCCTCGGCGAACCACGCGACCAGGATCGTGGCAAGGTCAAGTCCGAACAGGCCCGGCACGAGACGGCGAACGGGCTTCACGATCCAATCGGTGAGCGCCGAGACGAACTGCCCGACCGGGTTGCGGAACGGCGCCCGCAGCCACTGCATGTAGAAGCGCAGCAGCAGCGCGTATACGAAGACGCCGAACGCGGTCTGGATTAGCAGATGACCGATCTGGCTAAGCATGATCCGGGCTCCTCATTCCTTGCCCAGCTCCTCGCCGAGCTCTTTGCCGCGCTCGTTCGCGGCGTGGATGGCGCGGATGATAGCCGCCTTGACCTCGTCCTTCGCCATGCTCGCCAGCGCCCGCTCGGTGGTGCCTCCCTTGGAGGTGACGCGCTCGCGCAGCACGGCGACCGGGTCGGGGCTCGAGGCCGCGAGCTTGGCCGCTCCGCTGAACGTATCGAGCACCAGGCGGTGCGCGATCGTCACAGGCAGGCCAAGCTCGCCTGCCGCCTCCTCGACCGCCTCAATGAAATAGAACACGTATGCCGGGCCGCTCCCGGAGATTGCGGTCACCGCGTCCATCTGCGACTCGTCGGTGATCCAGATGGTGTCGCCTACGGCGCCGAGTATGGTCTCGGCCTGCTCGCGGTCCTCGCGTGTCACGGCCTTCGAGAACGGATAGAGCCCGGCGACGCCCTCGCCGATCATGGCCGGCGTGTTGGGCATGGCGCGAACAAGGCGCGTGTGCCCCTTGAGCCATTTCGAGATGTTCGCGAGGCGCACTCCGGCGGCGATGCTGATGACGAGATTGGCGTTGTCGGCGACCCCCGACTTCGCCGCGGCCTCGCGCAGGTGCTGCGGCTTGACCGCGAACACGATAACGTCTCCGGGACGCAAGGCGTCCTTGGGCTTGTCGAAGCAGGTGACGCCGTACTTGTCGACGATCTTGCGGCGTGCCTCGGCGCTGATCTCGACGACGCGGATGTCCTGCAGAGGAAAGTCCTTGCGCAGCATTCCGCCGATGAGCGCGTCGGCCATGTTGCCGCCGCCGATAAAGGTGATTCTCATGGCTTTCTCTCTCCAAAAATGGCGGTGCCAACGCGCACCATGGTCGCTCCTTCGGCGATCGCCGCCTCCATGTCCGCCGACATCCCCATCGAGAGCGTGTCGAGCCCGAGCCCCTCCCGGTTCAGCTCGTCGCGCAGAGCGCGCAGCTGCGCGAAGCGGCCGCGCTGGATGCGTTCGTCGGAAGTCGGCTCGGGGATCGCCATCAGCCCGCGCAGCTTGAGCCCGGGCAGGCCGGCCACCTTCCTCGCCAGCGCGGCGACCTCTCCGGGCGCCGCGCCGCTCTTGCTCGCCTCGCCGGAGACGTTGACTTGAAGGCATACGTGCAGCTCGGGCCGGTCCGCCCCGCGGGCCTGCGAGAGGCGCGCCGCGATTTTCTCCCGGTCGACCGAATGCACCCAATCGAAGTTTTCGGCGATCAGACGCGTCTTGTTGCTCTGGACCGGGCCGATGTAGTGCCAGGTCAGCGCCAGCGCGCGGAGCTCGTCGATCTTTTCGACGCCCTCCGTGACGTAGTTCTCACCGAAGTCGCTCTGCCCCGCGCCGGCGGCCTCGCGCACCGCAGCGGCGGCGAACGTCTTGCTCACCGCGACCAGCCGAACCGAGTCCGCGGGGCGTCCGGCCGCGCGCGCTGCGGCCGCGATGCGCTGTCTCACTGCTTGCAAGTTCGCTGTAATTGAGGACATAATCAACGCAGCGATTGCCGAGCGCAGGCGCGGGAAAAGCCCCGCTCTTTCATTCGCTTAGGCCAGGTTCGCGGCCGCCCAATCCAGGGGGAATTATAGAGTGGATATCTCTGAACTCCTAGCCTTCGTCGTCAAGAACAAGGCCTCCGACCTGCATCTGTCCTCCGGGCTGCCGCCCATGATCCGCGTGCACGGCGACGTAAGGCGGATCAACCTGCCGGCGATGGAGCACAAGGACGTGCACGGGATGATCTACGACATCATGAACGACGGCCAGAGGAAGCACTACGAGGAGAACCTCGAGTGCGACTTTTCGTTCGCCATTCCCGGCCTCGCGCGCTTTCGCGTGAACGCGTTCGTGCAGAACCGCGGGGCCGCCGCGGTGATGCGGACCATTCCCTCGAAGATCCTTTCGCTCGAGGAGTTGCGAGCGCCCAAGATCTTCGCCGAGATCGCCGATCAGCCGCGCGGCATCGTCCTGGTGACCGGCCCGACCGGCTCCGGGAAGTCGACCACCCTCGCCGGCATGATCAACCACATCAACGACAACGAGCAGGGGCACATCCTCACCATCGAGGACCCCATCGAGTTCGTCCACGAGTCGAAGAAGTGCCTGATCAACCAGCGTGAAGTCGGCCCGCACACGCTGTCGTTCTCCAATGCGTTGCGCAGCGCGCTGCGCGAGGATCCGGACGTGATCCTCGTGGGCGAGATGCGCGACCTGGAGACGATACGCCTTGCGCTCACCGGCGCGGAGACCGGCCACCTGGTGTTCGGGACGCTGCACACGAGCTCCGCGGCGAAGACCATAGACCGCATCGTCGACGTGTTCCCGGCGGCTGAGAAGGAGATGGTGCGCGCGATGATCTCGGAATCGCTGCGCGCCGTGATCTCGCAAACGCTGTGCAAGACCAAGGACGGTTCCGGCCGTGTCGCCGCGCACGAGATCATGATCGGGACGCCCGCCATCCGCAACCTGATCCGCGAGAACAAGATCGCCCAGATGTATTCCGCCATCCAGACCGGCCAGAATTTCGGCATGCAGACGCTCGACCAGAACCTGCAGGCGATGGTGCAGCGCAATGTGATTTCGAGCGCCGAGGCGCGCGGCAAGGCGGCCAACAAGGACAACTTCCCCGGGTAGGGCGCAAGGGCAACCATTCTCAGAGGAACGCATGGAACGCGAACAGGCAACCAAGTTCATGTACGACCTGCTTCGGCTGATGCTGGCGAAGAAGGCGTCGGACCTTTTCATCACGGTCGGCTTTCCGCCGGCGATCAAGATCGACGGCCGCATGACGCCGGTCTCCAACCAGGCGCTCACCCCGGCGCACACGGTGGACCTCGCGCGCTCGATCATGAACGACCGGCAGGCCGCCGAGTTCGAAGCGAGCAAGGAGTGCAACTTCGCGATCAATCCTGCGGGAATCGGCCGCTTCCGCGTCAACGCCTTCGTGCAGCAGCAGAACGTGGGCATCGTGCTGCGCGTGATCACTACGACGATCCCCAAGATCGAGGACCTGGGGCTGCCGAGCGTGCTCAAGGACGTGATCATGACCAAGCGCGGCCTCGTGATCATGGTGGGGGCGACTGGCTCGGGCAAGTCGACCACGCTTGCGGCGATGGTGGGGTTCCGCAACGAGAACTCGCAGGGGCACATCATCACGATCGAGGACCCGATCGAGTTCACCCACCCGCACAAGGGCTGCCTGATCACGCAGCGCGAGGTCGGAGTCGACACGCAATCGTGGGAGAGCGCGCTCAAGAATACCCTGCGGCAGGCGCCCGACGTGATCCTCATCGGCGAGATTCGCGACCGCGAGACGATGGAGCACGCGATCGCCTTCGCCGAGACCGGCCACCTGTGCCTCGCGACGCTGCACGCAAACAGCGCCAACCAGGCCCTGGACCGCGTCATCAACTTCTTCCCGGAGGAGCGGCGGCCTCAGCTGCTGATGGACCTTTCGCTCAACCTGCGCGGCATGATCTCGCAGCGCCTCATCCCCCTGAAAGAGGGCAAGGGTCGCTGCGCCGCAGTCGAGATCATGCTGAACTCGCCGCTCATCTCCGACCTGATCTTCAAGGGCGAGGTGCACGAGATCAAGGAGATCATGAAGAAGTCGCGCGAGCTCGGCATGCAGACCTTCGATCAGGCGCTGTTCGACCTGTTCGAGCTGGGCAAGATCAGCTACGAGGACGCGCTCAGGAACGCCGACTCGGTGAACGACCTGCGCCTGCAGATCAAGCTGCACTCCAAGGAAGCGAAGAACCGCGACGTCACGTCCGGCATCGAGCATCTGAACATCGTCTGACGCGCGCGGTCCTGGGGCCGCCAGTCGCGTGTGGATTCCACCAGGCTTCCGTGTTTGGCCGTGACACGCTTCCGATCCTGAATGACGCTCTGCGCTTTTTCCGAGGTCGAAAACGTCGAGTTCGACGCGATGGTAGATTTTTTCCGGGCCGCGCCCGACGAAGCCCGGGTCGCGCACGCGATCGAGGCGCGCGACATCGGAGCGGTGACCTGTCTTTCTTGCCGGGGGATTGAGCCGCCGGCGGTGTTTCGCCGGGCCGTACGGATCGGCGTCGGGCCGCCGATCGGCGAGGGCGTGCTCGACGAGGTGCTCGCCCACATGGACGCTCGCGGCCAGCGGTACGTGATCTCGGTCGCCCCGCAATCGCAGCCCCCGACGTTGGCGTCGTCGCTGGAGAAGCGCGGGTTCACCCGAGGCTACGCGTGGATGAAGTTCTGCCGTCCCTGCGCCGGGGCGCCGCAGGCGGAAACCGATCTGAAGGTTCGCGTAGTGGGCACGGAGCATGGCGGCGAGTTCGGGCGCGTGGTGGCCGCTGGCTTCGGCTTGCCGCCGTCCGCCGTCCCGTGGGTCGGCGCGCTCGCAGGCAGGCCGAACTGGGTGTGCGTGATGGCGTTCGACGCCGCCCCGGTCGCCGCAGGCGCCGCGTATATCGGCGGCGAATACGCCTGGCTCGGCCTCGGCGCAACCCTTGATTCGCACCGTCGCCGCGGTGCGCAGAACTCGCTGATCTCGCTCCGGCTCGCCGAGGCCGCGGCGCGCGGGGCGCGCGTGGCGGTCACGGAGACCGGCGAACGCCTGCCCGACAAGCCGAGCGCCTCGTACCGGAACATCCTCCGGGCGGGATTCGAGGAGGCGTACCTAAGGCAGAATTACATGTCTCCATCAGCGTAGGGCCCGGCCCTGGATGAACAAGGCGCGGCTCGAGGCGTTCAGCGACGGCGTCATCGCCGTGATCATCACCATCATGGTGCTCGAGCTGAAGGTCCCGCACGACGCCGACCCGCACGCGCTCGAGCCGCTGATCCCGGTATTCCTGAGCTACGTGCTCAGCTTCGTTTACGTCGGCATCTACTGGAACAACCACCACCACATGTTCCACGCGGTGCACCACGTCAACGGTGCGATCCTCTGGGCGAACCTGCACCTGCTGTTCTGGCTGTCGCTCGTGCCCTTCGTCACCGGCTGGATGGACGAGACGCATTTCGCGCCGCTCCAGGTCGCGGCGTACGGGGCCGTGCTGCTGGCCGCGGCCTGCTCCTACAGCATCCTCACCACCGTGCTGGTCGCGGGGCATGGGAAGGATTCCTTGATCGCGAGGGCGCTCGGAAAGGATTTCAAGGGAAAGGTCTCGCTCGCCATCTACGTGGTCGCGATCGCGCTCGCATTCTGGGAGCGGTGGGTCTCCTGCGCGTTGTACGCGCTGGTCGCGGCGATCTGGCTCGTGCCGGACCGGCGCTTCGAGAAGCTGCTGGACGAGAAGCGCAAGGAGCCGTCGTGATCGGGCTCTACCGTTGCGGCTGCGGCCCCTGCTGTGGGTCGCGGGGTGTAAGATTCGTGCCGCATGAGCAACCTGTTCGATTTTTCGGCGAAGACGCTGGGTGGCTCCACCAAGGAGCTCGCCACCTACCGCGGCAAGGTGGTCCTTGTGGTGAATACGGCGAGCGAGTGCGGCTTCACGCCTCAGTACGAGGGCCTGGAAACGCTCAGCCGCAGGTATCGCGATCAGGGTCTCGAGGTGCTGGGGTTTCCCTGCAACCAGTTCGGCGGCCAGGAGCCTGGCGAGGCCGCCCAGATCGGCGCTTTCTGCGAGATGAATTACGGAGTCTCCTTCCAGATGTTCGACAAGATTGAGGTCAACGGGCCCGGTGCGCACCCACTGTACAAATGGCTGACGCACTCCGCCCCCGGCATCCTCGGAACCGAAGCCATCAAGTGGAATTTCACCAAGTTTCTTCTCGGACGGGATGGCAAGGTGTTCAAGCGCTACGCGACGGCCACCAGGCCGGAAGCGCTCGCGGGAGACATCGAGAAACTGCTCGCCGCCTGACGCGGATTCCTTTCATCGCCCTTTTGGAGACCCCATGGCGCACACCTATCCCGAGCTGAAAGCCAAGCCGCTCGCTGAGTTGCGAGAGATCGCCGCCGGCATCGAGCACGAGGCGGTCAAGGGCTACACGCAGCTCAACAAGGGCCACCTGCTTGCGGCGCTGTGCAAGGCGCTCGGCATCGACATGCACGTGCACCACGAGGTGAAGGGCATCGACAAGGCCGCGACCAAGGCGAAGATCCACGAATGGCAGAAGAAGCGCGACGAGGCGCTCGCCGCCAAGGACCGCAACGCGCTCAAGGTCGCGCTCGACCACATCCACCACTTCAAGCACGCGCTGCGCAAGGCGATGGTGTAGGCGCCAAGGCAGCCGGGAGAGGCGAATGGAACATGTGACCGACGTCGCACGGCTCATCCAGCTCGCGGTGGCCCCGGTGTTCCTGCTCACCGCGGTGGGAACGATCATCGGCGTGCTGTCCACCCGGCTCGGCCGCGCCGTGGACCGCAGCCGGCTGCTCGAAGACCGGCTGCGCCAGCTCCAGCCCGAGGGGCAGAAAGCTGCGCGCCAGGAGCTCAGCCTGCTCAGCCGCCGGACACGCCTCGTCTACGGCGCCATGGTGCTCGCCGTGATCTGCGCGCTCTTCGTCGGCCTGCTGATCGCGGTCGCCTTCGTCGACGCGTTTATCAACATCGACCTCTCGAAGTTCATCGGGCTGCTGTTCATCGGAGCGATGCTCGCCTTCATCCTCTCGCTGCTGGTGTTCCTGCGCGAGATCTTCCTGGCGGTCACTAGCGCGCGCAACCAGATGCGCTAGCGGTTCGATCCGGCGACCATCTGGTACTCGTACAAGCGGCATTCGATCGCGCCGTTGTAAAGAGGCGTGCGCCGCGAGGCGCTCAGATGGATGAGCTTGGGCAGCCGCGTGTCCCCAGAGAAGAGATAGCAGCGCCAGCCCGCGTAGTATTTCTTGAGCGTGTCGCCGAGCTTCGGGTAGAACTCCGCGAGAGCCGCGTCCTCCAGCCGCTCGCCGTAGGGCGGATTGGCGATCATCACCCCGGAGGCGGCCGGCGCGCCGGTGTCGAGAATATCCGCCTGCTTGAGCTCGACGCAATCCGCGAGTCCTGCGGCGTCGAGGTTGGCGCGCGCCTTCTTCAGCTCGTCGCCGTAGCGATCGCGGGCGAAGATCGGCAGGCGCTGCGACGGGAGCCGGCGGGCGAGCGCCGCGTCGCGCACGTCGCTCCAGGCGCGGCGATCGAAGCCGCTCAGGCGCTCGAAGCCGAACGCCCGCGCATGCCCGGGCGGGACGCCGAGCGCGATCATTGCGGCCTCGATGGCGATCGTGCCGCTGCCGCACATGGGGTCGAGAAGGGCTTCCCCGGGCTGCCATCCGGAAAGGCGCACGATGCCCGCGGCGAGATTCTCCTTGAGCGGCGCCTCCCCCGCTTCCGTGCGGTAGCCGCGCCGGTTGAGCGCCTCGCCCGAAGTGTCGAGGTAGAAGGTGGCCGTGTTCCTGTCCAAGAAAGCCTGGATACGCACGTCGGGCGATCGGGTATCGACGTCGGGGCGGCGGCCGCGATCGGCCCGGAATCGGTCGCACACCGCGTCCTTGATCGTCAGCGTGGCGAAATCGAGGCTCCTCAGCGGGGAACGGACCGCCTTGACGTCGACGCGGATCGTCCGCCGGTCGCCGAACCAGTCGGGCCATTTCACCGCGAGCGCACCCTCGTGCACGTCCCGCTCGTTGCGGTACGGACACCGCCCGACCCGCGCGAGAACGCGCGTCGCGAGGCGCGACTCGAGGTTGGCGCGGTAGCAGAGGCGGAATTCGCCTTCGAAGGCCACTCCTCCCGGGACGGCCTCGACCCTCAGCGCGCCCAGGGTCTGCAGTTCCTGTGCGAGAAGCGCCTCGAGGCCGCGCGGGCAGGAGGCGAAGAAGGCTTGCGGGGTCACGGCCGATTCAGCATGATGAATCAGTGAAGGGTGGCTCGACGGGAGGGGGAGCCTAGCACAGGCGCGGCCATGGCAAACATCGCGAGTCTTCTGAAGGCGCAGGTCGCCACGCCCGAGCGCGCTCTCTATCGCCAGCACATCGAGGGCGCCTGGCGCGACGTCTCGGCGCGAGAGATCGCGGCGTACGCCGCGCGCTGGCAGGCGTTCCTGCGAAGCGAGGGATTCGCGCAAGGCGACCGCCTGGCGCTTTGCATGAAGAACGGCATCCACTGGATTGCCGCGGACCAGGCCGCGCTCGGCCTGGGACTGGTCGTCGTGCCGCTGTACTCCGACGACAACCCCGAGAACGTCGCCTGGTGTCTGCAAAACAGCGGCGCGCGCCTGCTGGTCGCCGAGAACAGCCGAATGGCCTCGGCGCTGGCGCGCTCGCACGAAGCGCTGGGCGGACCGTTGCCGCGCGTGCTGTGCCTCAGCGCCGATCGCGCCGAGGACTCCATCGAGGCGGCGCTGCCGAGACAGGCGGGCGAGTTCGAAGCCGTCGCGCTCCAGGATAGCGCGCTCGCCACGATCTGCTACACCTCGGGTACCTCGGGGAAACCCAAAGGCGTGATGCTCACCCATGGCAACATCCTCGCGAACGTATCAGGGTGCGATCGGCTGGGGATTGCGCGACGCGACGACGTGTTCCTGTCGCTGCTGCCCCTTTCTCACATGTTCGAGCGCACCGGGGGCTACTACCTTCCGTTGTCTCTTGGAGCCAAGGTCGCGTTCGCGCGATCGGTGCCGCAGCTGATCGAGGATCTGGCTACCGAGCGGCCGACCGTGATGTTCGCGGTACCCCGCGTGTTCGAGAAATTCGCCGCGCGCGTCCAGGAGGCGCTCGCCAAGTCTCCGGCGAAGAAGCGCGTGTTCGATCTCGTGGTCGCGGCGGGCAGACGCGAGGTGCGCGGCGAAACCGGGTTTCTCGATCGCGCGCTCCTTGCGTTGCTGCGCGGACGGATCGCGGCGCCCGTCCTGGGAAGGCTGGGCGGCCGAATGAGGCTCGCCGTCCTGGGCGGCGCTCCGCTCGATCCATCGATCGCGTGGCTGTTCATCGGCTTGGGGCTCCCGGTACTGCAGGGCTACGGCATGACCGAAGCGTCTCCGGTGATCTCGGTGAACCGCCCGGAAGGCAACGTCCCGGAATCGGTCGGGGCGCCGCTGGAGAACATCGAGGCGCGGATCGCGGGGAGCGGCGAGCTGCTCGTGCGTGGCCCCAGCATCATGAAGGGATACTGGAATAACCCGGAAGCGAGCGCGAAGTCGCTGGAAGGAGGCTGGTTGCACACCGGCGATCTCGCGGAAATCAGGGACGGTCGCATCTTCATTCGCGGGCGGCTGAAGGACGTATTGGTGCTATCCAACGGCGAGAAGCTGCCGCCCCAGGACGTCGAGCTCGCGATTCTCGGGGATCAGGTCTTCGAGCAGGCGATTCTGGTCGGCGAGGGCAAGCCCTTCCTGACCCTGGTCGCCGTGACCCGGGAAACCGACGAGAAGAGCCTGATCCAGCGGGCGAACGACCGCCTGAAGGAATTCCCGCGCTACATCCGGGTGCGGCGGGTGGTCGCGTGCCGCGAGCCCTGGACGGTGGACAACGGCCTGCTCACGCCGACCATGAAGGTGAGGCGCGACCGGGTTCAGAAGGAATTCAGCGCCGAGATCGAGCGCGTCTACGCCGGGGGCGCGCTGGAATGACTCCGCGTCACGACGGGCGCGCGAAGCGCGCGCGGATCTTGACCGTGCGCGCTAGGCCGTCCATCGCCTCGAGTAGCTGCAGCCTGAGGTCGGGATCGAGGCCGGGCTGCTGCGCGAAGCTGCCCACCTGATCGAGCGCCTGGGCGTCGAGCTGCCCGCCGACGAACGCGGCGAGCCAGTCGTTGACGAAGAAGATCTTCCGCTTCTTCTTCAGCTCGGGCAGCGCGGCGAGCGCGAGATCGAGAAACGGCTGGGTCAGGTCGGCGTGCTCGATCGTGTTGAAGGGGGCAAGCGCCGCCTCGATCCAGCTCTCGGCCAGGCCCTCGTCCTTGAAGAACCGGTCGAAGTAGGCCTGCTTCGCCTCGGCGCTGCGCGCGGCCGCGCCGGCGGCGAAAGCGTAGCGGCGGCCGTCGGCGCCGGGGTCCGCCGCCGCCTGCGCAGAGAGGAGCGTCTTTGCGTCCGGGTCGTCCAGCGCAAGCAGCCTCGTGATCGCCCGGAAGCGGTCGCGCGAGCTGAGCTTCACCCCGGGGACCTCGAGCGTGCCCGCAAGCAGCGACTTGAGCTGGGCGCGCCCGCTCTCGGACCAGGCGCTCGCCAGGAATGCCCGAAGGAAAGTGATGCGGCGGCTCGGCGTGTCGGCGTGGAGCATGCCTTCCTCTAGGAATTGCTCAAACTGCGTCGCGGCGGAGTCGCGCTGGCCGTCGGATGAGTAGGCGAGGAACGCGAGCTGGGCGCGCGCGAGCAGGTTCGCCAGCGTCACCGGGTCGCGCTCGGTCGGGGCGACCCGGACGACGAAGTCGAGGTAGGCAAGGGGCGCAAGCTCGGCGTCGCGCACCGCCTCCCAGAGCGCGCCGAACGCGAGCGAGCGCAGCAGCGCTCCCTGTACGATCTCCGGCCGCTCGAGCACGGCATCGCGGCTCGCCGGGTCGAGGAGGAAGCGCCCGTACCCGTAGTCCCCGAAATTGGCGAACGCGAGATCGATCTCCGGCATGCCCTCGAGCTCGGGCACCGGGGTGCGCTCGCCGCTCAGCTCCACCTCCGCCGAGCGGGGAAGGCCTTCCTCTGGCAGCGCGAACACCGTGAGCTTCATCGGCCAGATGTGACCCTCGCCCAGCACGTCGTGCTGCTCGAGAAGCACGTTCCTCGGTCGTCCTTCGCGGTCGGTATCCCAGGAGAGGCGGACTTCCGGCATGCCGCGGGTCTTGACCCAGGCTTGCGCCCAGTCCTTCAGCCTGCGCTTGGAAGCGCGTTCGAGCGCGCGCACGAGATCGCTCCAGTCGGCCGAGCCGTAGGCGCGCTGCTTGAGAAGCCGCCTTACGGCCGCGCGAAACGCCTCTTCCCCGACGAAGAACTCGGCCTGGCGCAATACCGCCGGCGCCTTGCCGTACACGATGCTGCCGTAGACGGATTTCGCCGCGGAGAGGTTGGAAAGGGGCCGGTAGATGGGCGCGGTTCCCTCGGTGACGTCGGTGCGGTAGGCGGCGGTCTTGAGCGCATGAAAGGCATTCCAGACGGACTGCGTCGGGAGCAGAGCCTCGGCCGCCTTTGCGGCCATGAGGTTCGCGAATCCCTCTTTCAGCCACAGGTCGTCGAACCATCGCATCGTCACCAGGTCTCCGAACCACTGGTGGGAAGCCTCGTGAAAGATAACCTCCGCACGCGCGAGGATGTCGGTCTCGTTCGGAGCGGAGGGAAACAGAATGGCGTCCTCCCGCAGGAAAGTCGCTCCCGCGTGCTCCATGCCTCCGTAGGCGAGCTCCGGCACGAGGACGAGATCGTACTTGGGGAACGGAAAACGGAAGCCGAAGTAGCGCTCGAACCAGCGCACCGCCTCCCGGTTGAGCCGCAGCACCTCGGATGCCTCCTGGCGGGCGCGCGCGAGCTGCGACTTGCGCACGAACAGCCGCGTCCCGCCGGGAGTCGCGAGGATCTCCGCGAACGGCCCTGCCGCGAAGGCGAAGAGGTAGGTGCTGATCGGCTTGGTTTCCGCGAACCGGATGTGGCGCACGCTGTTGCCCGCGAGCTCCGTGCGGGCCACGGCCGCGTTGCCGACCGCCGTCCAGGCGCGCGGCAGGAGCAGCTCCAGCTTGAAGCGCGCCTTGAGATCGGGCTGGTCGAAGCACGGAAAGGCGGTGCTCGCATCCGAGGGCACGAAAAGGGTGTAGACGTACTCGGCGCGGTCCTCGCGATCGACATAGCGCGTTACCGCGCTGCCGGAAGCCGCGATCGGCGACTCGAAGGCGAAGCTCAGCCGGTTCTTGCCGGGCCGGAGCGCCTTGGCCGGGACGATCAGGTGCTCGCGTTCGAACCGCGCTCTCGCCGGCTTGCCGTTGACCCGAAGGCGGGTGACGTGCGAAGCGGAGCCGGGGCGCCAGTCGAGCACCAGCTCGGGCACGCGCTGGGGCAGGCTCACTTCCACCTGGGCGGTTCCCTGCAGCGCCGGCGCGCCGGGCGAGAGCAGGACCTTCAGCGAGTAGCGGACGTCGCGGTAGTGCTTTGCCCGCCACTGCGCGAGCTCGCGCGACACGCCGGGCTCCAGCCCGGGGACGGCGGCGGCCGCGTTCGCGATTAGACCTGCGGAGAGAAGCAGCGCCGCGCAGCGCATGTGCAGCGGATTTGCGCCGGGTGTTTTGCTGCGGGGCTCAGCCCTTCGGAGACTTCGGCGCAGACCAGGCCGGGAGAGGCAGGCCCGGCTTGCGCAGCACCCGAACCATGCGCAGCGCCATTTCGCGCCCGCGGTAATAGCCCGGTATGTAGGCGGACTCGGTGAAGCCGAGCGACCTGTAGAAGCTGCGCGCCGTGTAGTTGGCGGCCCGCAGCTCCAGATGAATTGTCGCGATGCCCGCTGCGTACGAGGATTCGACAAGCCACTCGAGCATGTGCCTGCCTATGCCGAGCCTCTGGTGCGACGGACGCACCGCGAGCAGGTTCAGGTGCGCGTGCTCGTCGCCGAAGTACATGATAGCGAAGGCCACGACGCGTTCGCGCTCGCAGGCGAGGAGCGTCGAGGTATCCCTGTTGGCGATCGACCGCGCCACGCGGTCCGGTCCCCACGACCAGCCGAGCCCCGTCTCGATCAGGTCGCGCGCCATCGCTGCGATCTTCGTGGCATCGTCCGGCCGCCCTGGCCTGAGCGTGATGTTCTTTGCGTTCATTCGTCGAGTGTCGCTGTCGGCAGCACCTCAAGATTAGCAGATTGCGGAACCGGGATGCTAGAAGGGCTTCACCACGACCAGTACGACCGCCGCGACGAGAAACAGCACCGGCACCTCGTTGAACCAGCGGAACCAGACATGGGACCTGGTGTTCCGGTCGAGCGCGAAATCCCGGAGTAGCTTGCCGCAGTAAAGGTGGTAGGCGACCGTCAGCGCGACAACGACGAGCTTGACGTATAGCCATGCGCCCCACGATCCGTAGCTCATCAGCCAGGCTCCGAAGACCACGCTCAGAACGGCCCCGGGCGCCATGATGCCGCGGTAGAGCTTGCGCTCCATGACCTTGAAGCGCTCCCTGCCGGCGGCGTCCTCGGTCATCGCGTGGTAGACAAACAGCCGCGGCAGGTAGAACAGGCCGGCGAACCACGTGACCACGAAGATGATGTGCAGCGCCTTGATCCAGAGCATTGTTATTTGAGCAGGCGCCGGCGGAATAGCACGCTCGCAGCATAAAACCCGGCTGCAGCGTAGGCAAGCAGGACGACGACGTGTACGGGGATATTGGGCGGCACCTCGCCGAGCAGCAGCGGTCGCGCCAGGGCGACGGCGTGCGTGAGGGGAAGCAGCTCGGCGGCGATCTGGAACGCCGGGGGCAGCTTCTGCAAGGGGAAAAACACGCCGCAGAGGAGGTTCATCGGCGTGATGACGAGAGTGAAGTAGTAGGTAAAGAAGTCGTAGCTGCGCGCGAGCGCCGTCGTCACCAGGGCGAGCGCGCCGAACACGAGCCCGACAAGGGGTACGAGCGCCAGGACCCAGAGCGACAGGGACGAATGGCTCAGACCGAGAACCCAGATCACCGCGAGGATCGTCGCGCCCGACAGCACGCTCTTGCTCGCGGCCCAGACGAGCTCGGCAAGCACCACGTCGTCGAGGTCGAGCGGCGCCATCATGATCGCGTCCCAGGTGCGCTGCACGTGCATTCGCGAGAAAGCCGAGTACATCGCCTCGAACGTGGCGGCGTTCATGGTGCTCGAGCACACCATGCCAGCCGCGAGAAAGGTGATGTAGGGCACGCCACCGACCTCCGGCAGCATCGAGCCGAGCCCGTAGCCCAGGCCGAGCACGTAGATCAGGGGGTCGGCAAGGTTGCCAAGGATGGACGCGCCGACGAGTTTCCGCCACACAAGCAGGTTGCGACGCCAGACCGGCGCGAAGCGCAGGCTCATCGCAGGGAGGGCGAGCGGCCTCATCCGTCGCGTAGCTCCCTGCCCGTGAGCTTGAGGAAAACGTCCTCCAGGTCGGCGGGCCGGTGCAGGTAGCGCAGCGTGCGCCGCGAGAGATCGGCCAGCAGCGGCGCCGGGTCGACGGCGTAGCAGAACACCGTCCCGCCGGTCTTCTCGATACGAGCAGCCAGGGGGCGCGCCTCGCCGTCGGCCCATTTCCCGACCTCGTCGCCGTGCACTTCGACCACGTGCGGCTCGATGTGCTGGGAGATGAGCTCGCGCGGGCTGCCCTCGGTGACGAAGCGTCCCCGGTCCATGATCGCGAGGCGCGCGCACAGCCTCTCCGCCTCGTCCATGAAATGCGTGGTGAGGACGATAGTCTTGCGTTGGGCGAGGAGCTGCTTGAGCCGCTCCCAGATCAGGTGGCGCGCCTGCGGGTCCAGGCCGGTGGTCGGCTCGTCCATGAAGATGAGATCCGGATCGTTGATGAGGGCGCGCGCCAGCGTCAGCCGCCGCTTCATGCCGCCCGATAGCGTCTGGATGCGCGCGGCGGAGCGTGCGGCGAGCCCGGCGAACTCGAGCAGCGCGGGAATCCGCTCGCGGATCGAGCGCTCCGGAATGCCGAAGTAGCGGCCGTATACGAGCAGGTTCTCTTCGACCGTGAAATCCGGATCCAGGTTGTCCATCTGGGGCACGACGCCGACGCGAAGGCGCGCGGGCCGTGCCTCGGCCGGCACGGGCCGTCGCATGAGCTCGATCGACCCTCCGTCCGGCTCGATGAGGCCGAGGCAAAGCCTGAGTGTCGTGGTCTTGCCGGCACCATTGGGTCCGAGCAGGCCGAAGCACTCGCCCGCCGCGACGGCGAAGCTCACGCCGGCCACCACCTCCTGGTCGCCGTAGGACTTTCGCAGGTCTTCGACCGCTAGGACCGCCACGAATTCCTGACGACGCTCTTGATGACGTTCAGGCGCAGGTGGAAGAAGTGGTCGGCGCCCGGGATCACCACCACCGGCAGGTCCTGGGGCCGCGCCCAGCCCAGCACTTTTTCGAGCGGAACCGTCTCGTCGCGCTCGCCATGAATGACGATCGTGTCGGACGGCACGGTTTCGGAAGGAAAGCGTCCCACGGCCGGGGCGACGAGCACGACGCGCTCGGGCCGGGTGCGCTGCGCCACTTGGGTCTGCACCGCGGCGCCGAAGGAGAAGCCCGCGAGGACGAGGGGCAGGTCGCCGAAATCCCTGCCCGCCTGCGCAACGACGCGCAGCAGGTCCTCGGTCTCGCCGCGGCCTTCGTCGTGCACGCCTTCCGACGCGCCCACCCCGCGAAAATTCGGCCGCAGCGAAACGTAGCCCAGCTCGACGAATGTCTTGGCGAGGGTCTGCACCACCTTGTTGTCGAGGGTGCCGCCGTAAAGGGGATGCGGGTGGGCGATGAGCGCGATGCCGCGCGGCGCACGATCCGGCCGATCGAGGATCGTCTCCATTCTGCCCGCTTCGCCAGCGATGAAAAGGCGCTCGCCGGCGCGGCTCATATTCGCAGGCGCTCGACGATCCGGCCGTGCTTGAGATGCTCCTCGATGATCTCGTCGATATCGGCCCGGTCGACGTAGGTGTACCAGACCGCGTCCGGGTAGACCACGACGCACGGACCCTCCTCGCAACGGTCCAGGCACCCCGCCTGGTTGACGCGCACCTTCCCGGGCCCCGCGAGGCCGAGCTGCTTCACGCGTGCCTTCGCGTAGTCGCGGATGTCCTGGGCGCCCTTGTCGGCGCAGCAGGCCTCGCCGTTGGTGCGCTGGTTGCAGCAGAAGAAGACGTGTCTCTCGTAGTAGCTCATCGCGGGGAACACCGGAAGGGGCGTGACCGATACCGGCCCGAATTATAACAAGCGCGTCGCTATTCCCCTGCGTCCGCTGGTTCGGCCGCGAGCAACACCAGGTACAGCATCGCGGCAAATGGCCAGACGATAGCGACGAGCCGCGTCAGCCCGTTGAAGTTGAGGGACTGCCCTTGTTGCCACAGCGAAAAGGTCGCGGTGTTGTAGGGGTTGGGCGGCGCGAGATTGACGATTGCCGTGGCCGCGAGCAGGGCGATGCCGATGAGGGGCAGTTGGGCGGTGCGCGGCAGCGAGATCACGATCATCAGCAGCGCGATCGCCGCGGCAACGCCGTACAGGGCGCCGGGTGTCACCCAGGCGAGAGCGTCCTGTGGATTGACGAGCAATCCGAAGGCGAGGCTGTGAGCGGCGAGCGCGACCGCGAGGAGCAGGAGCACCACGCCGCGGGTGGGCTGGCCGCGGGCCACCAGGCATGCGGCGAGCAGTCCCGCGGCCAGGCCATTGGCGCACGCGACGCCCGCTTCGACCCGCAGGAAGACCTCGGCGGGGTAGAGCTTGCCGGAGGGCACCTTGAACAGATCGCGCAGGTCGCCGGTGCCGAAGAGCAGCGTTTCCGGGTTGAGCTGCGAGAACAGCCAAAGCCCCAGCAGCACGAGGCCGAGGTCAACGCGCCTTCCCGGGAGGAAGAGCTCGCGGCGCAGGCCTTCCAGCCTTCCGTCGTCCATGAGCTGGCGGGCTGCCGCGAAGGCCGCGATCGCGCCGAGCGTGCCGCCCGCGGTATTGGCGATCAGGTCGAGGTTCGAGGCCGTGCGTGTCGGCAGATAGACCTGCAGGGATTCCAGGACAAAGCTCGCGAGGACCGAGCATGTGACGGCAAACGCGACTCCCGCCGCGCCGCGCGCCCGTGGATAGGCCGCGAGCACCGCGAGGAAGCCGAGAGGAAAGTAGCCGAGCACGTTGACGAGGACGTCGAAGGCGGGCACCGGCCGATTGAAGGAGGCGGTGAGGTAGGCGAACGCCGGAAGGCCCCGGTCCCGCCAACCCGAAAAAGGGTGCAAGCTCGCGTAGACGACGAGCAGCAGGTACGCTACGAAGAGATAGCGCGCGAGTATGGACGGCTGCTCACGGGCCATGCGCGCGATTGTCTCACGGCCGGGCGAGCTCCGTCTCGTAGACGGCGAGCGCAGCGGCTCCGAACAGCGCGAAAGTGATCTCGATGGATTCGTGCTCTTCGACGAAGCGGCGGCATTCGCGCACGGCTATTTCCGCGGCTAGCTCCATCGGGTAACCGTAAACGCCGCAGCTGATCGCGGGGAATGCGACGCTGGAAAGCCGGTGAGCGAGCGCGAGCGCCAGGGCGCTGCGGTAGCACGATGCGAGGAGCCGCGGCTCGCCGCTTCCGCCGCCGCTCCACACCGGGCCCACGGTGTGGATCACGTGCCGGGCAGCCAGCCGGTAGCCGCGGGTGATCTTGGCGTCCCCGGTCGCGCATCCTCCGAGCGCGCGGCATTCGCGCAGCAGATCCGGTCCCGCCGCGCGGTGGATGGCGCCGTCGACGCCTCCGCCACCGAGGAGCGAGCCGTTCGCGGCATTGACGATCGCATCGACCTCGAGCCGAGTGATGTCGGCTTCGATGGCGAGCAGGCGGGCCGGCATCTAGAGGTAGGCGGTCCCGAGGAGCCAGGCGATCCCGGCGATGAACGCCGAGCCGGGGATGGTGAAGATCCACGCCCACACGATGTTCCCGGCCACGCCCCAGCGTACCGCGGAGAACTTGCGCGCCGAGCCCACGCCGATAATCGAGCCCGTGATCGTGTGGGTCGTGGACACCGGTACGCCGAATCCGGTGGCGATGAACAGCGCCGTGGCACCGCTGGCCGATGCACAGAAACCGCCGACAGGCTTGAGCTTCGTGATCCGCATGCCCATCGTCTTGACGATGCGCCAGCCCCCGAAGAGCGTTCCCAGCCCCATCGCCGTCTGACAGGCGAGCACGACCCAGAAGGGAAGGGGATCGCTCGCCTTGGAAAGATCCGAGGCGATGAGCAGCATCCATATGATGCCCATGGTCTTCTGCGCGTCGTTGCCGCCGTGTCCGAGGCTGTACAGCGCCGCGGAGACGAACTGGAGGCGCCGGAACCACCGGTCGACGCGCCGCGGCGTCGAGCGCGCGAATATCCAAGAGACCGCGACCATCAGCGCGATCGCCAGGACGAACCCGCAAAGCGGCGAAACGACGATGGCCGCGGCGGTCTTGAGAAAGCCGCTCGCAACCAGCTTGCCAGTGCCCCCTTTGGCGATCGCCGACCCGGCGAGCCCTCCGATGAGAGCGTGCGAGGAGCTGGATGGGATGCCGTAGTACCACGTGAGGAGGTTCCAAGCGATCGCCCCGACGAGCGCGCCGAACACGACGTAGTGATCGACGATGGCTGGATCGATGATCCCCTTCCCGATCGTGGTCGCGACGGCTGCGCCGAAGACCAGGAACGCGACAAAATTGAAGAACGCGGCCCAGGCTACCGCCCAGCGCGGGCTCATCGCTCCCGTTGAGACGATGGTCGCGATCGAGTTGGCCGCATCGTGAAAGCCGTTCATGAAGTCGAACGCGAGGGCGACCGCGATCAGGAGCAGGACAACTTCGAAGCCGATCGACATGAAGGATCAGGAGTTCTCGATCACGATGCCCTCGATGATGTTGGCCACGTCCTCGCACTTGTCGGTCACCGTCTCGAGGTGCTCGTAGATCTCCTTGAGCTTGATCAGCTCGCGCGTGTCCGGTTCGGAGCGGAACAGCTTTGCCATCGCCGACCGCAGCACCTTGTCGGCGTCGGTCTCGAAACGGTCGATTTCTCCGCAGATCTTCATGATCTGCTCCGCGTTCGCCATGTTGTCGAGAAGCCGAACCGCCGCGCTCACCCTTTCGGCACAGACCACGCAGATCTCGGCCAGCCGCTTGGCCTCTTCGGGAATGTTGCGGAGGTCGTAGAGAAAGACGCTCTGGGACACGTCCTCCATGAGGTCGAGGATGTCGTCCATTCTAGTGATGAGCTGGTGAATCTCGTCGCGGTCGATCGGCGTGACGAAGGTCTGGTGCAGAAGCTGAATGGTCTGGTGGGTGACCGTGTCGGCCTTGTTCTCGATCGCCTTGATGTTGTGGGCGCGACTTTCGCTCTGACCCAGGTCGTCCATCATCGCCTTGAGCTCGGTCGCGCCTTCCACGATCAGCGCGGCGTGCTGGGAGAAGTAATCGAAGAAGCGGCCTTCATGCGGCATCAGACGGGCGAACATAGGCACCTCGTGGAGCCGGCGCGGGTGTCCGGGCGCGCGAATTGTAGCCGAGTTAGCGGACCTTGATTTCGATCCACATGCGGTTGAGGAGCCGCCGCTGCCTGCGATCGAGGTCGCGCAGCATCTCCATGCGCGAAAGCGCGGCCTTGTCGGGGAACACGGCCTTGTTGGCCGCGATCTCGGGCCGGATGTACTGCATCGCATCGGCGTTGGGGTTGCCGGCGCCGATGGCGTTCGTCAGCTCCGCCGAGTTGCGGCCCTCGAGCATAAAATTCATGAATCGGTGAGCCAGGTCGGGACGCGGACCGCTGCGGTGCAGCACCATGTTGTCGAGGGCCAGCACCGCGCCCTCCCTGGGAGTCGAGTAGCCGATGGTGAACTTGCGGCCTGCAGCCTTCGCGTCCTGAGCGGCGGTGAACATGTCGTTCGAGTAGCCGTGCGCGAGCCAGATGTTGCCGACTGTGAGCTCCTTGATGTACGAGGACGCGTTGAACGCGGCCCAGTAGGGCTTGGCGTGCAGGATCAGGTCGCGGGCCTGCTTCCAGTGGCCTTCGTCGACGTCGTTGACCGAGTAGCCGAGGTACTTCAGCGCGGCCGACATGAGCTCGCGCTGGCTGTCGAGAACCGTGACCTTTCCCTTGATGCGCTCGAGGTAGCGAGGCTCGAAGATCGCCGCCCAGGTGTCGGTCGGGATGCCGTGCTCCTTCATCCTCTCGACGTTGTAGCCGATGAGCGTCACCGAGTAGGCGTATGGGACCGAGTACCTGTTCTGCGGATCGAAGAACTCCCCCATGAACTCGGGCTTGATGTTCTTGAGGTTGGGCAGCAGGCTCTTGTCGATCGGGCGCAACGCATCCTGCTTGATCAGGTTTTCAACCGCGTTGCCGGTCGGGACCAGGATGTCGTAGCCGGTCGCGCCCGCGGCGAGCTTGGCGAGCATCTCCTCGTTGTCGGCGTAGTAGTCCTGAACGAGCTTGCAGCCGCAGGACTTCTCGAAGCGCGCCACCGTATCCGGGGTGATGTAGTTGTTCCAGTTGTACAGGTGGAGAACGTCCGCGCCCGCACAGCTCAGGGGAACGAGCGCGAGGGCCCAGAGCAGGCGATGCACGCTAGCCCTGCCCGCGGAGCGCGTCGGGCGCGAGCCGCGAGGCGATCACGATCAGGGTCAGGGTGAGCGCCATCAGGAGCGTCGAAACGGCGTTCACCTCGGGGGTCACCGCCACCTTGATCATGGTGTAGATCTGCAGCGGCAGGGTCGAGACCCCGGCACCGGTTGTGAAGAATGTGATGACGAAATCGTCGATGGAGAGAGTAAAGCTCATCAGCGTCCCCGCGATCACTCCCGGCATGATGAGCGGCAGCGTCACCAGCCTGAATGTCTGCCAGGGAGTCGCGCCGAGATCGCGCGCCGCTTCGAAGATCGACTCGTCCATCCCGGCAAGACGGGCTCGCACGATGATGGCGACGAATCCGATGCAGAAGGTGATATGGGCGATGATGACCGTTCCCAGGCTGAGCGATTGCTCGCCGAACACCGAGATGAAGAAGACGAGCAGGGATACCCCGAGCAGGATCTCGGGCATCGCCACGGGCGTGAGCACCATGAAAGGCAGCAGCCGCGGCTTGTAGCGGTGCATGGCGATCCCCGCCATGGTCCCGAGCACCGTCGCGGCAATTGATGCGGTCACGGCGATGAAGAGCGAGTTGCGCGCCGCGCCCAGCATGGCGTCGTCGCGGAAGAGCGTCTCGTACCAGGTCCAGGTGAATCCGACCCACTCCGCGTTCAGCTTGGAGTCGTTGAACGAGAACAGCACAACGATGGCGAGCGGGACGTAGAGGAAGGCGTAAACGGCAAGCGACGTCCCCCACAGCCACCACGACCTACGCACGCGCCGTCCCCTTCCTTGCCAGCCACGCCGCCGCCGCGGCGACCGCGAGCACCGCGAGGGTGAGCATGATGGAGAGCATCGAGCCGAACGGCCAGTCGCGCGTGCCGAGAAACGCCTCCTTGATCATGTTCCCGACCATCCAGTCGTCCTTCCCTCCCAGGATCTCCGGGATCGCGAACATGCCGAGCACGGGAATGAACACCAGCGCCGCGCCCGAGAACACGCCGGGCAGCGACAGCGGGAAGGTGACGCGCCAGAAGCGGCTCCAGGCGTTCGCGCCCAGATCCTGCGCGGCGTCGAGGAGCACCGGATCGTGCTTCTCGAGGTTCGTGTACAGGGGCAGGATCATGAACGGCAGGTGGACGTAGACCATGCCGACGATCACGGCGAACCGCGAGAACAGCAGCGAGAGCGGCTCGACGCCGGCGTGAGCGAGCACGTAGTTGAAAGGCCGCAGGAAGATCGACTGGTCCCCGAGGATGATCATCCACGCGTACACCCGCACGAGGAAGTTGCTCGCGAATGGCAGCACCACCAGGAGAACCATGAAGTCGCGGTGACGCCTGGGGCTGCGCGCAATCAGCAGCGCGAGCGGGTAGGCCATCACCAGGCACGCAAGGGTGGTGAGCAGGGCGATGCCGAAGGACTTGAGGAGGATCTGGAAGTAGATCCAGTCGCCGAAGAAGATGCCGTAGTTCTCGGTGGTGATCCCGGCGTCCTCGCCCGGCCGCACGGCGACGAGAGGCGCAAGCCCGCCGAACTCGCCGGGATAGCGGAACGACGCCACCACCATGATAAGGGAGGGCAGCGCAAAGAAGACGAGCAGGAAGAGGAACGGCGGCCCGGTCACGAGCCAGCGCGTGACGGTGCCCGGGCCCAGCCTAGTCACGCAGGAAACTCCCGGCGTCGTGGCGCCATGCGACGCGCACCGCGTCGCCGGCCTCGAAGAAGGTCGCGCGGCCCGGGGCCGAGTTCGGGAGCAGCGCCTCGATGCGCGTGCCGTTGGGGAGCTCGACGATGTAGGTCGTCACGTCACCGATGTAGAGGAGATCGTGCACGCGGCCGGTGAAATGGTTCTTCAGGTCGTGAGGCGAATCGGGCGCGCCGATGCGCACCTGCTCCGGCCTCAGCGCGAGCACCCCGCGCTCGCCCGCCTTCGCGCCCTCGCGCGGCGGCGCCGTCACCTTGCCCAATCCCTTCACCTGGAGCGTGACCCCGGATGACGAGGCCTCGACGACATCCGCCTCCAGGATGTTGCACTTGCCGATGAAATCGGCTACGAACCGGTTCACCGGATAGCCGTAGATTCTGGAAGGCTCGTCAAGCTGGATGACCCGGCCCTCGTTCATCACGGCGATGCGGTGTGAGAGCGCCAGCGCCTCGGACTGGGCGTGAGTGACGAAGACGAAGGTGACGCCGACGTCGCGCTGCAGCGAAATCAGCTCGATCTGCATCTCCTCCCGGAGCTTGGCGTCGAGCGCGCCCAGGGGCTCGTCGAGCAGCAGCACCCGCGGCCGGTTGACGAGCGAGCGGGCGAGTGCGACGCGCTGCTTCTGGCCCCCGGAAAGTTCGTGGGGAAGGTGCCCGCCCTTGTCCTCGAGGTGGACCTGGCCGAGCGCCTCCTTGACCTTGGCTTGGATCTCGTCGAGCGGCTTGCCCGCCATCTTCAGCGGAAAGGCGATGTTCTGGGACACGGTCATGTGCGGAAAGAGCGCGTAGCTCTGGAAGACCGTGTGGATAGGGCGCTTCTCGGGGGGCGTGCCGACAAGATCGCGGCCATCGAGAAAGATGGCGCCGGAATCTGGCAGGTCGAAGCCCGCGATCATCCTCAGCAGCGTCGTCTTGCCGCACCCCGAAGGCCCCAGCAGCGTGAAGAACTCCCCCGCCTCGATGGCGAGACTCACCTCGTCGACGGCGGCGAGCGCGCCGAAACGACGCGTGACCTTCCTGATCTCGAGCAAGGCCATGGACCTAGATCTTACCGATCAGCGCCCACGTCAGCGCGGCGGCGGCGATCACGATCGCCACGGCGAGCAGCCGGTTGCGCCGGCGCTGGAGCGCGACGAGCCGCTCGAGCAGACGTTCGATGCGTCCGATCCGGTCGTCCGCCAGCGCGCGGTGCAGGAGGCGCGGCAGCTGCGGAAGCATCGTCGCCCAGCGCGGCGCCTCGCCGCGCAGCGCACGCAGCAGCCCCTTGAAGCCGACCTGCTCGCCCATCCACTTCTCCAGGAAGGGCTTGGCCGTCGACCACAGGTCCAGGCCGGGGTCGAGCTGCCGCCCCAGGCCCTCGACGTTGAGAAGCGTTTTCTGCAGCATCACCAGCTGCGGCTGGACCTCCACGTTGAAGCGGCGCGAGGTCTGGAACAGGCGCACCAGCGCCCGGCCGAAGGAGATCTCCCCGAGCGGGCGGTCGAAGAACGGCTCGCATACGGCCCGGATCGCGCCTTCGAATTCGTCCACCCTTGTGTCGGCCGGCACCCAGCCCGCTTCCAGGTGCGCGCGCGCCACGCGGGCATAATCGCGCTGGAAGAAGCCGAGGAAGTTCTGCGCGAGGTACTGCTTGTCCACCTCGGTGAGTGTGCCCATGATGCCGAAGTCGAGGGCGACGTAGCGGCCCTCGGGCGTGACCAGGATGTTTCCCGGGTGCATGTCTGCGTGGAAGAAGCCGTCGCGGAATACCTGCGTGAAGAAGATCTCCACCCCGGTGCGCGCGAGCTTGGGGATGTCCACGCCCTGGCGGCGCAGCTCCCCGACCTGGCTCACCGGCGTTCCGTGCATCCTCTGCATGGTCATGACGGTGGTCGTGCACCAGTCCCAGTAGACCTCCGGCACGGCGAGGAGCGGAGAATCCTGGAAATTGCGGCGCAGCTGGCTGGCGTGGGCTGCCTCGCGCATCAGGTCGAGCTCCTCGTCGAGATGGCGCGCGAACTCGGCGACGACCTCGCGCGGCCTCAAGCGCCTGCCATCGGCGAAGAAGCGCTCGATGAGACCAGCTGCGGTGTCGAGCAGCGCTAGGTCCTCTCCGATCACCGGGAGCATTCCCGGCCGCAGGATCTTGACCGCGGCCTCCGCGCCGCCGGGGAGCGCCGCGAGGTGCACCTGGGCGACCGAGGCGCTTGCGACCGGATCCTGGTCGAAGCGCTCGAACACCTGCGCGATCGGCTTGCCGAAGGCGCGCTCGACCTCGGCGACGGCGATCTCGCCCGGAAACGGGGGCACGCGGTCCTGGAGCTTCGCCAGCTCATCGGCGATGTCCGGCGCCAGAAGGTCGCGGCGCGTCGAGAGCACCTGGCCGAACTTCACGAAGATGGGGCCCAGGCGCTCGAGCGCGCGCCGCAGCCTCACGGCGCGCGGCTCGGCGAGCGGACGGAAGAAAAGCAGCGCGCCGACGACTCGCGCCACCCGGCTGTCGGCAGGAAGCGCGAACTCGTCCAGCCCGAAACGCAGGGCTATCCAGAGGATCTTGACGAAGCGGAACAAGGAAGAGGGCGCTCGCTTGGAGAAGCGGCAAATCTACCAGAATTGCCCCGCGCCACCGCGAAGCGGGATTCAGCGCCTGCTGGAGCGCTCGAGGCGCTCGATGCGTTCCTCGAGTCGCGCGACCTCGTTCCGCAGGGCGTCCGAGTCCGCGCGGAACCTCTCGGCATCCGCCGGGCGAACGAGCAGGGGCCGCTCATCGGCCCAGTACTCGGCGAGATTCTCCGCGAGCCGCTTGAGCGCCTCGCCGTGCCAGGCGACGAAGGCCTTGCCGCCCGTGGCCAAGCGGTGGGCGACGACGTCGCCGAAGACCCGCGAGAGGTCCTCCTCGTAGTCCCATGAGATCTCGCGAAGAAGCGCGTCCACCGCGGCGGCGAGGTCCGCCGGACCCTCGATCTCGATCTGGCCTCGCGCCGTCTCGTCGCGCGCGATCAAGAGCGGCAGCGCGGCCGGCTTGAACTTCACGACGAGCGCGCTCTCCGCTCCGTCCTGCGAGCGCTCAAGCATGCCGTTCTCGAGGACCGTGAGGTGCAGGCGCGGAAACGGAGGGCAGCGGATCTCGATGCTCTTGCCGGCGAAGCCGCGCAGGCGCTCCGCGGCGAGCGGCTGCTGGGACAGGAGGTGGTTCAGGCCGGCGACCGCGCCGCGCTCCAGCATGGGTGCGGTCCCGGTGGCGTCGCGGATCAGTGGGTCTGCTGGATTCCCGCGAGCAGCCACCCCGAGGAGCCGCTCACCGGCTTGCAGAGGTTCCAGATCTCCTCGAACCGCTCGGCGGGAGCTTTTGCATTCTCGCGGATCGAGCCGGAGAAGCGCACGCTCGCCCAGTGCAGGTCGCCTTCGGTGACGACCTCGAGCAGCGACGCGTCCAGCCTGACCACATCGGTCTGCTGACCTCGGGCGCGCGTCCCCGCCTCGTCCTTGAGCGCGTCGAACATCTCCTGCGTGGTGACCTGCCGGAGGCGCACGAGGTCGCCGCGGTCGTTCGCCTCCTGGAGCCGCAGGAAGTTGCGCTTCGCCTCCCGGGTAAAGGCATCGATGTCGAAATTCGGCGGGATGTCGGATACGAACTGGCTCCGGAAGTCCGGCCTGACTCCCGCGTCCCCGGGAAGCTGCGAGGGCGGGGGCGCGGGCACGGTCTCCTCGCCCATCCCCGAGTACTGCAGACGCGAGCCCTGCGAGGGGCTCCTGCCGAGCGCGCGCATCAGCACCATCACCGCCGCTCCCGCCAGCAGAGCCATGAGCAGCACGCCGAGGACGGAGCCGAAACCTCCTTGTGCGAACAGCCAGCCGAGGCCGAGGCCGGCGGCCAGTCCCGCAAGCGGCCCGAGCCAGCGGTTGCCGGGCTGGGCGGCGCCCGTCGGCTGCGGCTGCGACGGTGGTGTCGCCTGCCGCTGCGGGGCGCTGAGCTGCCTTTGCGCGCCGAGACTGCGTCCGCCGCCCAGCCTCGCCGCCAGCGCGTCGTCGGTCACGGCCAGAGCGGCGACGGCGAGCGCCGCCAGGGAAACGATGAAGACTTTCATATCTCTCTCCTCAGTTCAGCTTGTAGCCCCGGTGCAGGGCGACCACGCCCGCACTCAGGTTGAAGTATTCGACCTTCTCCAGCCCTGCCCGTTCGAGCATGCCCTTCAGGCTCTCCTGGTCGGGGTGCATCCGGATCGACTCGGCGAGGTAGCGGTAGGCCGCCTCGTCTCCGGCGACCTTGCGGCCGAGCCAGGGCAGCACTTTGAACGAGTACCAGTCGTAGAGCTTCGACAGCGGCGCCCACACGCGCGAGAACTCGAGCACGAGCAGGCGCCCCGCGGGCCTGAGCACGCGCCGCATCTCGGCGAGCGCCGCCGCCTTGTCGGTCATGTTGCGCAGACCGAATGCGACGCTGACGCAATCGAAGTAGTTCGAAGGGAATGGCAGCGCCTCCGCATCGCACTGCACCGCCGGCAGCGGCAGTCCGCGGTCAAGCAGCCGGTCGCGTCCGCGCTCGAGCATCGCCCGGTTGATGTCGGTGAGCCACACCTCGCCGCTCGCGCCCGCGCGCTTCGCGAACTCGAGCGCGAGGTCGCCCGAGCCGGCCGCCACGTCGAGCACGCGCTCGCCCTCGCGCACCCCCGCGAGGGTCACCGTGAAGGCCTTCCACAGCCGGTGCAGCCCGCCCGACATGAGATCGTTCATCAGGTCGTACCGGGGAGCGACGGAGGAGAAAACCCCTGCGACGCGCTCTGCTTTCTCGGCGGCGTCGACGCGCCCGTAGCCGAAATCCGTCTCGCTCATACAAACATGCTAGCAGGTCAGGGCTCGCGCCGCGCGCCCGCCGCCTTGAGGCGCTCCAGATAACTCTTCCACATCGCTTCGCGATTCGTCCCGAGCTCGTAGAGGTAGTCCCAGGAGTAGATGCCGGTGGCGTGCCCGTCGGAGAAGTGCGGCTGCACCGCGTAGCTTCCCACGGGTTCGAGGCTCAGGATGTCGACGTCCTTCTTGCCGGTCTGCAAGACTTCCTGTCCGGGTCCGTGTCCGCGCACCTCGGCCGAGGGCGAGTACACGCGCAGGAATTCGTAGGGAAGCTCGAAACGGAGCCCGTCGGAGAACGCGATCTCCAGCACGCGCGACCTGGCGTGCAGCGTGATCTCGGTGGGAACGGGCGCGTTCAGGCGGGCTCGAAGCTCACGCGCTCGAAGTCTGCGCCGCGGTCGACGAGCTCGAGCAGCCGTACCCGGCCCGGGCGATCGGCGATCTCCAGCTCGCGCTTGGCCCTGAACCAACCGGCGGTGATGACCAGCGTCTCGGGGGCCTGCAGCGGGGCGAAAGCCGGAAGAAGGAACCCCTGCGAATACGGGTCGGTGAGCGCGTCGGCGGGCTTTACGCCGATCCCCTGCGGAACCCCGGGCAGGATCTGCACTCCGATGCGCACGCTGAATTCGGTGGAAACCGACAGCCACTTGATCGTGCACAGCAGGAAGGCCTTCGCGGTCGCGAGCCGGATCCCCAGCATCTGGCCCAGGACCAGGCGAGAGTTCGCCCGCGGGTCGGCGCGCTCGAGCCGCAGCCCCGAGGCGCTCTCGTCCTTGATGTGCCAGACCTCGAGCGGATGGCTGGGCGTGGTCGCGGGATCGTCCTCGTGGCGCGTCGCCAGGCGTCCCAGCGTCGCAATCTCCATGTGCTCTTTCGTCGACATCGGGCGCGCGCCGCCGCGCGTGGTGAAGCCGCGGCCGGTGACGTAGAAATGGATCGCCTGCATCCCGACGCAGGTTTGGGCGGTCCCGGTCGCGCCGTGCCGTGGATGCGCGCGCGACAGCTGATCTTCGCACCAGCGCCTGTAGATCATCACGAGCATGCTGTCTGCGAGGGCGGCGGTCACGTCCTCTCCCAGGCCGAGCTCCCCGGGAGTCTCGCCTTTGCGCAGCAGCGCGATGCGCTTGCGCAGGTCGCTGCGCAGCTCGCTCAGGTCCAGGATGCGGGCCGCGTCGCCCTCCACAGGGCGGTGCGATGCGCCCGCCGCGCCGGCGAGGTCTACCTTCAGCGGCGCAGCGTCGCCCGTGTCGGCCGACTCGCGCCCGATCGAGACCTTCTTGGTCCAGCGCTCGAGCCACTGCGAGACCAGCTCCCTCTGGCGCGGCGTGAGCTTGCCGGGATTGGCGAGATCGAGGAGCAGCACCTGCGCGTACGTCTCCATGCAGGTCGTCTCCTTCCCCTTGCGGTCCGGATGAGGAACGTCCTCCTTGGTCTTGCCGCGCTCCTCGACGAGGGCATAGACGCGATGCAGGGTTCTCCATTCCGCCTCGCCCACGTCCTGGTACGCCTCATAGTACGTGACCATCTTCTGTCCGGTGCACCACAGGACGCGCTGCCCCACGAGGGGGACGCTCAGGCTGCCCGAGCGGTCGACAATGGCCTGGACGCAGTGCTGGTATCCGGTCGACAGGGCGTCCCAGAGCGCCTGCACGTTCTTTAGGACCTCGCGCTCGGGCGGCGCGAGCGGGGCGGGGCGGCTGGCGAACTTCTTGGCAAGCTCCTTCTGCACGAAGCTCACCGGCTCGCGCATGAGCTCGAGGATCTTCAGCCGCTCCGCGGGCGCCACCTTGAAGGTGTTCAGCTCGTCGAGCTGCTCGAGCAGGCGCAGGTGGGCCGGGCCGACGTTGATGAGCGGCACGGTCTGCAGCCACTTCGCGCAGCCCGAGGCGTCGGTGAACTCGGGCCTGGCGTCGGGGCTGATCGTGGGAAGGTCGAGATCCGCCATGGCTAGGACAGGCGCGCCCTCAGGGCGTCGGCCAGAGAGCCGCGGTTGGGCGCGGGCCGCGGCTGGGCGTACGCCCGCACGGGCTCGGCCCAGACGGGCTTCGGGAAATGGCGGTCGTCGCCGTGGCGCGGAACGACGTGCCAGTGCAGGTGGGGAACCGCGTTGCCGAAGCTCGCGAGGTTGATCTTGCGGGGCGAGACCAGCTCGCGCAGCGCCGCCTCGGTCGCGAACACCGCGTCCATCAGCCGGGCGCGCTCGCCTTGTGCCAGATCGGTCATTTCCTTCACGTGCCGCTCCAGGACCACGCGGCAGAAGCCGGGGTAATCAGGATCGTCGACGAGAACGATGCGGCAGAACTCGTCGCGCCATAGCACGTCCCCTCCGGGGGAGGCGCACAGCTCGCAGGGCTGATCTTTCAATTCGTCACTCCCCGCCGGCAAGCGCGGCGCCAACTCAACGGCCGCGCCGCCGCGAAGGATAGCAGAATCGGAGCCGACTACGCGCTTCCGGCATCTCTTTGCGGCGGCTCGGCCGGGACCGCGTTCTCGGGGAACACGTCCCGGTAGCTTGCGTAGAAGCTCGCAAACAGGGTGGGCAGGGTGAACAGCATGAAGATCAGCGCAAAGGAGCGGAGCACGTCTAGCCGGCCCCGCATCAGGACCGCCAGGATCGTGACCGCGGTCATCACGGCCGCGCCGACGAGGAACAGCGCCGCTCCATAGACGAGGAAGGCCCGCCAGTTCCGCCACACCGCGAAGAAGCTGTAGAAGAGCGATTGAAGCGCGCCGATGCGGTTCCATGCGGCGAGCACCGGGGCGAACCAGAACGCCATCAGCACCGGCGTCGCCGCGAGCGACGCGACCAGCATGGCGAGCGACACGCTGCCGTCCGCGAGGGCTTCCTCGGCGGGCTCGCGGCCGGAAAGGACCCACATGAGAAGCGCGCCCGCGTCGGCGATGGAGGCGAGCGCCAGCACCGCGACGATCGACAGCAGATACAGCACCCCAAGGACGATCAACGTGGAAGGCCCGCTGCGGAATCCCGAGATGAGCAGCGCCGGCCTCAGGATGCCGCCGTGCTCGAGCACCGCGCACATCACCATGAAGCTCACCGAAAACGCCGGGAGCAGCACCGTCGACGCGGCCGGGCCGACGTACCGGATCTGGCCGAGCAGCGCCACCGCGAGCCAGTAGGTGAACACGAGGAAGAGCCACATCGGGGGATTCTTGCGGAAAAGCGCGAAGCCCCGCACCAGCCAGGTCCAGCCGTTTCTCGCCGCGACGACGCGCATCTACGCTCGTTTCCGGCCCGCGTTCATGGGAGATAGTGTGGTACGGCTCGGCGGTTCATACAAGGGATAGCGGCCGGGTGCGCCGCGCCTCGAGCACGCGGCGGAAATGCTCCGGATCGTGCGCGTGGGTGAGCTCGCCCGTTCGCGGCAGGTAGAAGTCGTACAGGCGCGACAGCCAGAACCGGAGGGCGGCGGCGCGGAGCATCACGGGCCAGGCTTCCCGCTCCCCGTCGGTGAATTCCCGGACGCGCCGGTACGCGGCCAGGAGCGCGAGCGCGCGCCCGGTGTCGATCTCGCCCGAAGGCTCGACGCACCAATCATTGACCGTCACCGCGACATCGAAGAGCAACGCGTCCACGCCCGCGAAGTAGAAGTCGATGACTCCGCCTATGCGCTCGCCGTCGAAGAGCACGTTGTCGCGGAAGAGGTCGGCGTGGATCGGGCCGCGCGGCACCGCGAGGTCGCGGCGGCTCGATTGGAACTCGAGCTCGGAGGCGAGCAGCGCGCGGCGCGGATCGTCGAGAAACGGCGTTACTTCGCGCGCGGCGCCGTGCCACCAGCGGGGCCCGCGCGGGTTGTCCAGCTTGCCCGCGTAGCCTTTTCCCGCGAGATGCATGTCGCCCAGCATGGCCCCGACCCGGGTGCAATGGCCGGTGTCGGGGGTGGTGACGGGCGCTCCCGGCAGGCAGGTGACGATGGTGGCGGGCTTGCCGTTCAGCGTCCCGAGGTACTTGTCGCCGCGGTCGGCGATCGGCGCCGGGCAGGGGATGCCATGGCGCGCGAGGTGCGCCATGAGATTCAGGTAAAAAGGCAGCTCCGCCGCGGGGAGCCTCTCGAACAGCGTCAGCACGAAGCGGCCGTGTGACGTCGTGACGAAGTAGTTGGTGTTCTCGATGCCCGCGGCAATGCCCTGGAAGTCGACGAGCGCGCCGATCGCGTAGCGCTTCAGCCAGGCGGAAAGCTCTTCGTGGGTGACGCGCGTGAATACCGACATGACCCCCGCGCGAGCGTCAGAATCGTTTGATCACCCAAAGCGGTACGCGCACGCCGTGATCGAGGCTCTCGTTTTTCAGCCCGGGGCCGTCCGCGAGATCCTCGACCAGCCAGTACTCCAGGCCGGCCGGAGTCTTGACACGCACCACGTGGCGGCCATCGATGAGCTGTTCCTCGACCTGGTCCTGCTTGGATTCGATCCGCACCGGCGCTTCCTCGGGCGCTTCCACTCCGGGAGGCGGCGGCGGAATCTCCGGAAGCGGCTCGAGCTTGGGCGGCTGCTGCGCGGCGAGCGGCAGCGAGAACGCGAACAGCGCGGCAGCGAGAACGCGTCGCAGCAGGGAGCGATCCGGCATCGGCCGAGTCTATCAGAGGTTGAGCAGAATCTCCCGCTCGGCGGCGCGCGGCTGGAAGCTGCGGTGCTCGTAGTGCTTGAAGATGCACTCGATGACGCTCTCGGGGTCGTCGACGAGCTGGACGAGGTCCAGGTCGCCGGGGTCGATCATCCGCTCGGCCGCGAGCCTGTCGCGAAGCCAGTCGAGCAATCCGAGCCAGAAAGGCCGGTGCATGAGGATGCAGGGGGCCCGCGCGGTCTTTCCGGTCTGCATGAGCACCAGCACTTCGGTGAGCTCGTCGAGCGTGCCGAATCCGCCCGGCAGGAACACGAACGCGCTCGCGCACCGCACGAACATCGCCTTGCGCGCGAAGAAGTGGCGGAACAGGAGCGAGATGTCCTGGTAGGTGTTGCCGAACTGCTCGCGCGGGAGCTCTATGTTCAGGCCCACCGCGGGCGAGCGGCCGAAATGCGCTCCCCGGTTCGACGCCTCCATGATGCCGGGCCCGCCGCCCGAGACCACGGAGAAGCCGGCGTCCGACAGGAGGCGCGAGGTCTTTTCGGCGAGCGCGTAGTAGGCGTGACCCTGCGGCACGCGCGCGCTGCCGAACACGCTCACCGCGGGGCGTATGTCGTCGATGCGTTCGGTGGCCTCCACGAATTCTGACATAATGCGGAACAGGTGCCATGCCTCGCCAGCGGCGCTCGCCTCGCGCGATGCGCCGCCGAAAGACTTCGGGATCTTTTCGCTCATAGTTCCCTTGGAAAAAACGCTGCTGCTGGTTGACGGGTCGTCGTATCTGTACCGCGCGTTTCATGCGTTGCCCGACCTGCGCAACGCCGCAGGCGAACCCACGGGCGCGATCTACGGCGTGCTGAACATGCTACGACGGCTGCTCGCCGACCACAAGGCGGATTACCTGGCGTGCGTGTTCGACGCGCGCGGCAGGACTTTCCGCGACGATCTGTACGACAAGTACAAGGCGAACCGCCCGCCGATGCCGGACGATCTGGGATCGCAGGTGGAGCCGCTCATGGAGGCGATTCGCGCTTGGGGCTGGCCGCTGCTGCAGATCGAAGGCGTGGAAGCCGATGACGTCATCGGAACCCTCGCGCGCGAAGCCGACAGGCGCGGCATGCGCTGCGTGATCTCGACCGGCGACAAGGATCTCGCGCAGCTCGTCACCGGGCGCGTGACGCTCGTCAACACGATGTCGAACGAGCGCCTCGACCCCGAGGGCGTGAAGGCGAAGTTCGGCGTTCCGCCCGGGCGCATGCTCGATTACCTGACGCTGGTCGGCGACTCGGTCGACAACGTGCCCGGGGTCGAAAAGGTGGGCCCGAAGACCGCGGCGAAGTGGGTCGCCCAGTACGGGTCGCTCGAGGAGGTAATGAGGCACGCGGGTGAGATCGGGGGCGCGATCGGTGAGAATCTGCGCAAGGCCCTCGACTGGCTTCCCAGGGCGAGGCAACTGCTCGCGGTGAAGTGCGACGTAGAGCTGCCGTTCGATTTGGAGGACCTGAAGCTGGCGCAGCGGGACGAAGCGCGCCTCTCCGAGCTCCTTTCGCGCTTCGGCTTCAAGTCGTGGCTGAAGGAGGCGCAGGCGGCGGTAGAAACCGCGCCGGCGGCGACCGCACCGGTCGAGCGGCGCCATGAGACGCTCTCGACCGAGGCCGACGTGTCGCGCTGGCTGCGCGAGATCGACGCCTCGACCCTCGTTGCGCTCCGCACCGAGACAACGAGCGAGGAGCCGATGCAGGCACGCCTCGTGGGTCTCGCGTTCGCGACGCAGTCGGGCCGGGCAGCGTACCTTCCGCTCGCCCACCGCTACGCCGGGGCGCCCGGCCAGGTGGCGACCGACAGGGCACTCGCGGTGCTCAAGGGCTGGCTCGAGAGCGACCGCCACGCAAAGGCCGGCCACAACATCAAGTACGATCAGCACGTGCTCGCGAATCACGGCATCGGCCTGCGCGGCATCGCGCACGACGTGCTGCTCGAGTCCTACGTGATCGAGAGCCACATGCGCCACGACGTGGAGAGCCTCGCGCAGCGCCATCTGGGCGCGAAGCCGCTCGCGATCGAAGAGGTGACGGGCACCGGCGCGCAGCGCATCCCCTTCGAGCAGGTGGAGGTGGAGCGTGCCTCGGCGTACGCGGCGGAGGACGCCGACGTCGCGCTGCAGTTGCACGCGGTCCTGCACCCGAAGATCGCCGCCGAGGAGAAGCTCGCGCGAATCTACGGCGAGCTCGAGATGCCGGTGCGCGAGGTGCTCTACCGCATGGAAAGAGCGGGCGTGCTGGTCGACGCGCGGCAGCTCGAGTCCATGAGCCATGAGCTGGGCCAGAAGATGCTCGACCTCGAGAGCAAGGCTCACGCGGAGGCGGGGCAGCCTTTCAATCTCGGCTCGCCCAAGCAGATCGCCGAGATCTTCTTCGAGAGGAAAGGCATGCCGGTCGTCAAGAAGACGCCCTCGGGCGCGCCTTCGACCGACGAGGAAGTGCTCGAGAAGCTCGCGCTCGACCATCCGCTCGCGCGCATGCTCCTCGAGCACCGCGAGATCTCGAAGCTCAAGTCCACCTACACCGACAAGCTGCCGAGGATGGTCAACCCGCAGACCAGGCGGGTACACACCACCTATGGCCAGGCGGTCGCCGTCACCGGGCGCCTTTCGTCGAACGACCCCAATCTGCAGAACATCCCGGTGAGGACGCCCGAGGGACGCCGCATCCGCGAGGCTTTCATCGCCCCCGCCGGGAGCTTGATCGTCAGCGCCGACTACTCGCAGGTCGAATTGCGCATCATGGCGCACATCTCGGGAGACGAAAACCTGCTGCGCGCCTTCGCCGCGGGAGAGGACATCCACCGGGCCACCGCCGCGGAGGTCTTCGGCCGCTCGCTCGCCGGGGTGTCCGCCGAGGAGCGCCGCTACGCCAAGGTGATCAACTTCGGCCTGATCTACGGCATGTCGGCGTTCGGCCTCGCCCAGCAGCTCGGGCTGGAGCGCGCCACGGCGCAGGCCTATATCGCCAGCTACTTCACGCGCTATCCCGGAGTCGCGAAGTACATGGAGGACACGCGCAGGATCGCGCGCGAGCGCGGCTACGTGGAGACGGTGCTGGGCCGGCGGCTGTGGCTCCCGGAGATCCGGAGCGCCAACCCGGCGCGGCGCGGGGGGGCCGAACGCGCGGCGATCAACGCGCCGATGCAGGGCACGGCGGCCGACCTGATCAAGCTGGCGATGATCGCCGTGCAGGGCTGGCTCGACCGCGAGCGGCTCGCCGCGAGGCTGATCATGCAGGTGCACGACGAGCTGGTGCTCGAGGTGCCGCAGAGCGAGCTCGAGCGCGTCAGGGCCGAAATACCCAGGCTCATGAGCGGGGTCGCCGAGCTCAAGGTCCCTCTTGCCGTCGACCTCGGTTCGGGACAGAATTGGGAAAAAGCGCACTGAGCCTCCGTCTGGAAGGCGTCCCGGCAGCGCTTCCGCAGTCACAAAAAAATCCCGGTCGCGACGCAAGGAGGAAATCGTGCAAGCTAATTCCGTTCAGGAAGGTGCGGACGCGCCCGACGTGATCCGCCATCTGGTGCTGCTCGGCGACGCGCTCGAGAACCTCGACCTGGGCCTGGACCCGGCCGAAGACGTGCTCGTCCCCAAGCCGCGAAACCCGTGGAAGCTCACCGTGCTCAAGCCTCCGCAGGTGCTGGAGCGCGGCTGGGCGCGCGCGATCCCGCTCGACGCGACGCACGTCGGCATCTGTGTGGACGGTGCCTGGGCGATCGATGCGAGCGGGCTGCTGGGCGCCAGCGCGCAGTCCGTGAGCGGAGCGCTCGAAACGCTCGCCACCGCGGCCGACAGGTTCGAGGAAATCTTCACGAGCCTCGTCGCAGCGGCGCTCGAGGCGGGCCTGCCCACCGTCGTGTGCACGCTGGTCCCCTCGCGCCACGGGGATCCCTTGCATCAGCGCGCCGCGGCCACGGCGCTCGCGATCTTCAACGACCGGATACTGCGGCAGGCGGTCGCGGCGAACCTGTCGGTCGTCGACCTGCGCTTCGTATGCGACGAGGAGACCGACTACGCGACCGAGACGCTGCTGTCGCGGGCCGGGGTGCGCAAGGTCGCCAACGTCGGTCGCTCGGCCCTTTACGAGGTATCGCGCGAACCGGGACGGACGCGGGTCTACTTCTAGGCGCCCCGCTTAGCCGGTCGCGAGCGCGTCGGCGAGGCTCTTCATGTTCGGGACGACGAGGTCGGGCTGGTGCGGCGTCATCCCGAAGGGCCGCTTGCGGCGGTCGATGAATGCCGTATGCATCCCCGCCGACTTGGCGCCGATGCAGTCGAACGCATGGTTGGCAACGAACAGCACCTCGTCCATCCTCACGCCGAGGATCTCGGCCGCCTTCGTGTAGGTGGCGACATGCGGCTTGAAGGAATTCGCGGCCGCCACCGAGATCACCGCGTCGAAAGGAATCTTGTGGAAGGCCTTGGCGGCCTCGAGCATGTCGGGGTCTCCGTTGGAGAGAACGACGATCCGGTAGCGGGCCTTGAGGCGCGCGAGCGCCTCGGGCACGTCGGGGAAAGGCTTGAGCCGCTCGATTTCCGATACCAGCGAGCGGACCTCGTCCATCGAATACGGGATCCCGGCGCGGTCCAGGGTGTAGGCGACGGCGCGGTGACCGATCTCCCGGTAGGGCGTGTGCTCGCGGTGAAGCAGCGCGTCGATCATCGAATTCTCGAAGTGCGTTCGCCGCCACCAGGTCACGAACGCGTCCGGGCGCCCTGCCCAGCCCTTGCCCTTGAGATACGGGGCGACCGCCTCGGTGAGCCCTGTCTGCATGTCGACCACGGTGCCGTACTGGTCGAACATGCAGACCTTGACTGTCGACCGGAGCGCTGCCGCGGACATCGCTCTTCCCATCCGCTTTGCCGCCCTACTTGGCGAGCGCCCCGAACACTTTCTTCACGATCGACGAGGCGGCGGCGGCAGGATTCTCGCGGATCTTCTTCTCCTCGTCGGCGATGCCGACGAACAGTCCGTCCAGCGCCTTGCGCGTCACGTAGTCCTCGAGGTTGACGTCCTCCTGTTTCACCAGGCCGAACTTCGCGCCGCTCGCCGCGATCTCGTTGTAGGCTTCGGCGAGCTTGACCTTGGCCATCGCTTTCCTGACGATCGGCTTGAATTTCTGGGCGAGCGGCTCCGAGGTGGTGCGCTTGAAGTACTGCGTCGCGCTGTCCGGCCCGCCGGTGAGGATGCCCTTTGCGTCCTGCACGGTCATCTTCCTCGCCGCGTCGACGAGCAGGGGCTTCGCCTGCGGGACCGCGGCCTCGGCCGCGCGGTTCATGCGCAGGACCAGGTCGTCGGCCTGCTTGCCCGCGCCGATCGAGTGCATCATCGCCTCGGCGCGCTTCATCGACGGAGGCAGCGGAATCTTGATGCGCGAATCGCTCATGAATCCGTCCTGCTTGCCGAGCTTCGCCACCGCAGCCTGCGCGCCGCTGGTGAGTGCCTGTTTCAACCCGTTGATCGCATCGCGGTCGCTGATGTCGTCGAGCGTTATCGCCCAAGCGGAGGAGACGGCCAGGGCGGCGAGATATCCGGAGAGGCGAAGCAAGGATTCCCCTAGGCGACGCCCGCGGCGTGCGCCTGCCGGTCGGCGTGGTAGGACGAGCGCACCATCGCCCCGACCGCGGCGTGCGTAAAGCCGAGCTTGGCGGCCTCGCGCCCGAGCATTGCGAAGGTATCGGGGTGCACGTAGCGCTCGACGCTCAGGTGGTGCGGCGACGGCTGGAGGTACTGCCCGACGGTGAGCATGTCGACGTCGTGGGCGCGGAGATCGCGCATCACTTCGAGGATCTCGTCATCGGTTTCCCCCAGGCCGACCATGAGGCCCGACTTGGTCGGAATCCGGGGATGGCGGGCTTTGAAGTCCTTGAGGAGCTCGAGCGAGTGCGCGTAGTTGCCCCCCGGGCGCGCCTTCCGGTAAAGACGCGGCACGGTCTCCAGGTTGTGGTTCATCACGTCGGGAAGCGCCGCGTCCAGCACTTCCAGCGCGCGCTCGAGGCGCCCGCGGAAGTCCGGAACGAGGACCTCGATGCGCGTCGCAGGCGATCTTTCGCGCACGGCGCGGATGCAGTCGACGAAATGCACGGCGCCCCCGTCCCTGAGGTCGTCGCGGTCGACGCTCGTGATGACGACGTACGAGAGCCCGAGCGAGGCGATCGTCTGCGCGAGGTGCTCGGGCTCCTCGGGATCGGGCGGCAGCGGCCTGCCGTGGGCGACGTCGCAGAACGGGCAGCGCCGGGTGCACAGGTCGCCGAGGATCATGAACGTCGCGGTGCCCTTGCCGAAGCACTCGCCGATGTTCGGGCAGGAAGCCTCCTCGCA
>Ga0187773_10000080_pt1 | contig 41177 bp, 35 predicted proteins | sample 0216_BV02_MP05_1_FD_133133 | JGI IMG/M metagenome (GOLD analysis project Ga0187773, IMG submission 133133) | Tropical peat soil microbial communities from peatlands in Department of Meta, Colombia - 0216_BV02_MP05_10_MG | ecosystem: Environmental > Terrestrial > Soil > Wetlands > Peat | place...
CATGAGGGGATGGGAATGCATGAAGAGATGGGCATGCACGAGGGCATGGGGATGCATGAAGGGATGGGGATGGACGGCGGCATGAGGGGCATGATGAGGATGATGATGGCGATCAACCATCTGGACCTGACGCCGGAGCAGAGCAAGAAGATCCAAACCCTTCGGATCCAGCATCAAAAAGAGGCCATCCCGCTTTTTGGAAAGATCCGAATGGCCGGCCTGGAAATCGAAGAGCTCCTGATGGCCGATCCGGTCAACATGGAAAAGGTGAAGGCCAAAACGAAGGAAAAATACGAAGCCATGGCCGATCTGGAAGTTCGACATTTTCAGCTCCAGCAGCAGATCAAGGCGGTCCTGACGCCGGAGCAGCGGAAGCAGCTTGAAGAAATGAAGATGGAGCACGGCATGGGTCGTCCGATGGGCCACCCGATGGGATCGCCGGGAGAAATGCCGATGCACCCGAAAATGGGCATGCCGGCGCCGGGCTCGCCGGCTCCCAAGGCGGAAGATCCCTACGACCGTTGAGCCGAAGCGAGGGGTGTGCGAAACCATGTTGATCCTGGATCGAAATTCTCTGGATCTCCTCTTTGACGCCTTGAAGCGTCGGGGCTTCAATCTGGTCGGGCCGACCCTTCGCGACGGCGCGATCGTATACGACGCCCTGGCCTCGACGGCCGATCTGCCGGTCGGGTGGACGGATGAGCAGGAGGGGGGCCGTTATCGGTTGAAGAAACGCGCCGACGACGCCCTCTTCGGCTACGCTGTCGGGCCGCAGTCCTGGAAGAAGTTTTTGTTTCAGCCGGTCACGCGTCTCTGGCAGGCCCGCCGCGAAGGGGACGGTTTTCGGATCATTCCGGAGAATGTGAAGCCGCCCCAGTGGGCGTTCATTGGCGTCCGCTCGTGCGAGCTGCACGCGATCGCGATTCAGGATAAGGTTTTTATCGGCGGCCCCGCCCCGGATTCCTCTTACCAGATCCAGCGCAAAGATCTTTTTATCGTCGCGGTGAGCTGCGGCCAGGCCGGCGGAACCTGTTTCTGCGTCTCGATGAACACGGGTCCCAAGGCGACGGCCGGTTTCGATCTGGTTCTGACCGAGGTGTTGGAGCCCGCCCGTCCCCCCGATGGGGCCCGTCGCCACTACTTCGTGGCGGAGGCCGGCAACGAGCGCGGGGCCGAGGTTCTCCGCGATGTTCCGCACACGGAGGCGACCGAGCAGGAGAATGCGGCGGCGGAACGCATCGTGGAAAAAACGGCGTCGCAAATGGGCCGGACGATGGATACGACCGATATAAAGAATCTGCTTTATCGAAATCTTGAACATCCAAGATGGGATGAAGTCGCGACGCGCTGCCTGACCTGCGCCAACTGCACCCTGGCCTGCCCGACCTGCTTTTGCTCGACGGTCGAGGACGTGACGGACCTGACGGGCGACCACGCCGAACGGTGGCGGAAGTGGGACTCCTGCTTCACGATGGACTTCTCCTACGTTCACGGCGGGACCGTCCGGTCATCCGTGAAGTCCCGCTACCGCCAATGGATGACACACAAGCTGGCGACCTGGATTGATCAGTTCGGCACCTCGGGCTGCGTGGGCTGCGGGCGCTGCATCACCTGGTGCCCCGTCGGGATCGACATCACCGAGGAGGTCCGCGCCATCCGGGAGACAGGAAAGTGAATCCGAACAGCGAGCACAATCTCCGCCTGTAAGGGCGGAGTTAGCGAGCGAATTAAATGGAGAATTTTTCCACACGGATCGAAGAATCCCCGGCTGGAGGGCCGGGGTTCTTCAATGCATGGATTCCCTATCCGGCCGAGGTGGTCGAGAAGCGCCGGGAGGCGCTGCGGGTCTATACCTTGCGGCTCCGGATCCGGGATGAGGCGGTCCGGCGGGCCTACCGGTTCCGACCTGGCCAGTTCAACATGATCTATGCTTTCGGGGTTGGCGAAGTTCCGATCTCAATCGTGTCGGACCCGGACGAGTCGGAGTATCTGGATCATACGATCCGCGACGTCGGAAAAGTGACCGACGCCCTCGTCGGCCTCAAAAATGGGGCAACGGTGGGCGTTCGTGGACCGTATGGGAGCTGGTGGCCGCTGGAAGAGGCGCGGGGCAAGGATGTCGTGATCGTCACGGGCGGACTGGGATGCGCCCCCGTCGTATCGGTGATCAACTATGTGGCCAACCGGCGCGACCGCTACGGCCACCTCAAGATTTTCCACGGGGTCAAGACGCCGAAGGACCTGCTCTATCGCGCCCGGTTTCGCGCCTGGCAGAAACACCCGGATACGGAGGTGTATCTCACCGTGGACCATCCGGATCGGGAATGGAAATACAAGGTCGGCGTCGTCACGAACCTCTTTCGTCAGGTCCGGATCGACGCACGGAAGAGCGCGGTGATGATGTGCGGTCCGGAGGTCATGATGAAAAGCGCCGTGCGGGACCTTCTGGCCCAAGGTCTGTCCGCCGATCGGATTTACCTCTCGCTGGAGCGGAACATGAAATGCGCGATCGGTTTCTGCGGGCATTGTCAGTACGGACCGCGATTCATCTGCAAGGACGGTCCGGTGCTCCGCTTCGATCAAATCCGGGACTGGTTCGGAATCAACGAGGTCTGAGATGAGGGCACGAAAACCCAAGCTCGCCGTCTGGAAATTTGCCTCCTGCGACGGCTGTCAGTTGAGTCTCCTGGACTGCGAGGACGATTTGCTGAAAATCGCGGACCGGGTGGAGATCGCCCATTTTCTGGAGGCGTCGCGCGCGGTCGTCAAGGGTCCTTACGACCTTTCGCTGGTGGAAGGCTCGATCACCACGCCGACCGACGCCGAACGCATCCAAGCGGTCCGGCGCGTATCGAAATTTCTGGTCACGATCGGCGCCTGCGCGACCGCCGGCGGCATTCAGGCCCTTCGCAATTTTCAGGATGTTAAAGAGTTTACCTCGATCGTCTATGCCCGTCCGGACTATATCCGGACGCTCGACACCTCGACGCCGATCTCGGATCATGTCCCCGTCGATTATGAGCTCCGCGGTTGTCCCATCGACAAACGGCAGTTGGTCGAGGTCATCGGCGCCTTCCTGCACGGCCGGAAGCCGAACACGCCGTCCCACAGCGTCTGCATCGAGTGCAAGCTCCGCGGGAACGTTTGCGTGATGGTGGCGCACGGCACACCCTGTCTCGGACCCGTCACGCATGCCGGCTGCGGCGCCATCTGTCCCTCGTACGACCGAGGTTGCTACGGCTGCTTCGGCCCGATGGAAACGCCCAACACGTCTTCTTTAAGCCGGTGGTGGGGCCGCCTCGGCGTGGGGGAGCGGGATCTCGTTCGGGTCTACCGCGGCTTCAACGCCTACGCCGAGGCCTTCCGCAGGGAGAGCGAAGCGCATGACACACAAAACAATCAGAGTCAATAACCTCGCCCGCGTCGAAGGCGAGGGCGCGCTCTATCTGAAGATCAAGGGCGATGAAGTCGTGGACGTCCGACTGGAGATCTTCGAGCCCCCCCGTTTTTTCGAGGGACTGCTGCGCGGGCGGACCTTCGGCGAAGCTCCGGACATCACCGCACGGATCTGCGGTATCTGTCCCGTCGCCTATCAGATGAGTGCCGTGCATGCGATGGAGAACGCCTTCGGCGTCGAGGTGGACGGCCCGCTCCGGGCGCTTCGCCGGCTGATCTATTGCGGCGAATGGATCGAGAGCCACACGCTTCATGTCTATCTGCTTCACGCGCCGGATTTCCTCGGCTATCCCGATGCCCTCCGGATGGCCCGGGACTATCCGGAGATTATCGAACGGGGTCTTCGGCTAAAACAGACCGGAAACGAGATCCTCCGCCTCCTGGGCGGAAGGGAGGTTCATCCCATCAACGTCTGCGTCGGGGGTTTCTACAAGACGCTGGCACGGCGCGAGCTCGATCCGCTGGCCGAGCGGCTTCGCTGGGCGCGGGAGGCGGCGCTCGAGACGGTTCGATGGGCGGCCACGCTGCCATGTCCGGAGTTTGAAAAGGATTACGAATTCGTCGGGCTTCGTCATCCGCTTGAGTATCCGTTTAACGAAGGGCGTCTGGTCTCGAATCGTGGGTTGGACATTGCAGTGCGCGAGTACGAAGACCACTTCGTCGAAGAACAGGTGCCGCACAGCAATGCCCTGCATTCGCGGTTTAAGGACCGGGGGGCCTATCTCGTCGGGCCGCTCGCCCGCTACAGCCTGAACTTTGACCGGCTCTCGCCGATCGCGCAGGAAGCGGCCCGTGGGGCCGGCCTTTCCGCCGTCTGCCGCAATCCGTTCCGGAGCATTGTCGTCCGGAGCGTCGAGATTCTCCAGGCGTGCGACGAGGCGCTTCGGATCATCGAGAGCTATGAGAGGCCGGACCGGCCCGCCGTTCCGATACGGCCCCGTGCGGGAATGGGTTACGGCTGCACCGAAGCCCCGCGGGGCATTCTCTATCATCGCTACCGGGTGGATGACGCGGGCGTGATTAAGGAGGCGAAGATCGTCCCGCCGACGTCTCAGAACCAGAAGATGATCGAGGATGATCTGCGCCGGTTTGTGCAAACGCATGTCGGTCTGCCGAAGGAGGAATTGGAACGGCGGTGCGAACAAACCATACGCAACTACGATCCGTGCATTTCGTGCGCGACGCATTTTTTGCGGATTCATTATTTATAGGGACTCGCGTCGGGATTTATGAAGATCCACCATCTTACAGTAGAGGATGCGCTCAAGAGCCTCCACAGCGGCCTCGAGGGTCTTTCGGTCGCGGAGGCGGACCGAAGGCGGTCGGAGTTCGGCCCGAATCGGGTCGAGCGGATTCAGGAAGAATCCCTCGTCCTTCGTTTCTTGAAAGGGTTCACCCATTTCTTCGCATTGATCCTCTGGGTCGCCGCCGGACTGGCGTTTTGGGCCGAATGGAACGATCCGGGAAAAGGAATGGTCACGTTGGGTCTGGCGATCCTGGGGGTGATCCTAATCAACGGACTGTTTTCGTTCTGGCAGGAATACCGGGCCGAACAGGCGCTCGCGGCGCTTCAGAATCTCCTCCCGCGTCAGGTCAAGGTGCTCCGAGACGGCAAAGTGGTGCTGACGCCCTCCGAGGAAGTGGTTCCCGGGGATGTCATTGATCTGGAAGAGGGGGATCACATCCCGGCCGACTCCCGATTGATCCAGGGCTACGGAGTGCGGGTGAATAATGCCACCGTAACCGGGGAGTCTATACCCAAGGCCCGGGATGCGCATCCGAGCGAGCGGGAGGAATTGATTCAGAGCAAAAACATCCTTCTGGCCGGAACCTCGATGGTCTCGGGTCAGGCCCGAGCCCTGGTATTCGCCACGGGGATGCAGACCGAGTTCGGCAAGATCGCCCATCTGACCCAAACGGCCGGGATGACGGTTTCTCCGCTTCGAAAGGAGATTGCGCACTTGAGCCGCGTGATTGCAATCCAGGCGATGGGCATCGGGGCGGTCTTTTTCCTGATCGGACATTTTCTGGGTCTGATGTTCTGGCAAAATTTTATTTTTGCCATCGGTATCATCGTGGCCCTCGTTCCGGAAGGGCTTTTGCCCACCGTCACCCTTGCACTGGCGATGGGCTCTCTGCGCATGGCGAAAAGGAACGCCTTGATCCGACACCTTCCCTCGGTCGAAACCCTGGGATCGGCCACCGTGATCTGCACCGATAAAACGGGGACGTTGACCTTGAATCGCATGGAGGCGGAAAAAATTTATCTCGGCGGTCGGTTTTATCAGTCCGACGAGGTAGGGGCGGTTGGCGAACCGCCCCCACGGGAGGCCCACCCCCATTTTTTTGAAGCCGCGATGTTCTGTCACAATCTAAAAAAGATCGAAAAGGATGGGCGCGAGGAGTTGCTGGGAGATCCCATGGAGGCGGCGCTGGTCGGGTTGGCCCAAAAGGCTATTTCGGTCGAAAAAGTGTATCCCCGTCTGGATGAAATTCCGTTTGATTCGGATCGAAAAAGGCTGTCCTCTCTTCATCGAACTCCGGAGGGCCCTGTTCTCTATACCAAAGGGGCGCTCGAGGCGCTTCTCCCGCTCTGTCGTCAGGTCCAACAGGATGGAAATCTTCAGCCCCTCACGGCGGCATTAAAAGAAAAGTTCCTTCGAGCCGAAGAAGCGATGGCGGCGGACGGATTGCGGGTTCTGGCCTTCGCTTACCGTCCCGTTTCAGAAGGGCATGACCGTCTGCATCTGGAGGAGGAGATGATCCTGACCGGGCTGGTGGGTTTAGAAGACCCTCCCCGGCCGGAGGTGCCCGTGGCGATCCGGAAATGCCGGGATGCCGGTATCAAGGTGATCATGGTGACGGGAGACCATCCCCATACCGCGCTGGCGATCGCCCGCGAGATCGGCCTGGTGAAATCCGCGACACCCGTGGTCCTCACGGGCGATCAACTCCGACGGTTTTCCAACCCCGAGCTCCAGCTCGCGCTGGACGCTTCGGAAATTCTCTTTGCCCGGGTCGGGGCGGATCAGAAGATGCGCATCGTCAACGCCTTGAAACGCAAGAAAGAAATCGTGGCCGTGACGGGGGACGGCGTGAACGACGCGCCGGCGCTCAAAATGGCCGATATCGGCATTGCGATGGGAGTCACCGGCACGGACGTGGCCCGGGAAGCCTCCGATATGGTCCTGATGGACGACAACTTTGCGAGCATCGTCTCTGCGGTTGAAGAAGGACGGGCGGTCTATGACAACGTCAAGAAATTCCTGACCTACATTCTGACCCATAACATCGCCGAGCTGGTTCCCTATTTGGCATTTGTCCTTCTTCGTATTCCCCTGCCCCTCACGGTGATTCAAATTCTGGCGATCGATCTTGGCACCGACACCGTGCCGGCACTGGCCTTGGGAGCCGAGAGACCGGACATGCAGGTTATGCGAAAGCCGCCCCGCTCTCGAAGGGAGCGTCTGTTGAACGGACCCATGATTTTGCGGGCCTACCTTTTTCTGGGACTCATTGAGGCCTCGGCGGCCATGGCGGCTTTTTTCTTAGTGCTTCGCCACGGCGGGTGGTCTTACGGACAGGAGCTGGCCTGGAATGATCCTCTTTATTTACAATCCACCACCGCCTGTTTGAGCGCGATCATCGTCATGCAGGTCGCGAATGTCTTCATATGCAGGAGCGACCGGGAATCATCCTTCTCCTTTGGCCTGCTCAGCAACCCGTTTATCCTGTGGGGCATCGCGGCCGAGATCGGGTTGATCTTTCTGATCGATTATACGCCTTGGGGGAATCTGATTTTTGGAACGGCATCGATTCCGGCGAGCGTCTGGCTCTTCGTCATCCCCTTTGCTGTCGGGATGTTGGTCCTGGATGAGGTGCGGAAGGGGTTCGTTCGGAAAGTGGTTGCCGATTGAAAGATTGACTGAGGATGAAATATTTGTCAAAATGCTTTCGATAACAAGGGTCGTTGAAGTCAAAGGTCACAAGAGGGAGGGCACACATGGCACGGAGTAAGAAAGGTTCGGTGAAACGCGGCCGCGGGACGGCGTCAATCAAAAAAATCCTGGTGCCCACCGATTTCTCCGAAGGTTCGGAGGAGGCGCTGCAGTACGCCGCCATGATGGCCCGTGTGCTCAAGGCGCATATAGGCTTGATCCATGTCATCCAGCCTTATGCCTATGGCATGACCGAGACGTTCAACGTGGTGGATCACTACACGACCTTGAAGACCATCGCCGAGCCGATGCTCGAGCAGGCCCGTGAACAATTGCATAAAAATGGCCTGACCGTTGAAACGGAATTGTTGAGCGGAGTCGCCCATCGCGAAATTCTAAAGGCGGCCCATCGGACAAAGGCGGATCTGATCGTGATGGGAACCCACGGCCGGTCGGGCGTGGACCACCTGTTGTTGGGCAGCGTGGCCGAGAAGGTGGTCCGGATGTCTCCCTGTCCGGTTTTGACGATCCGGACCGCGGCGAAGGCGAGGGGCGCAAAGAAAAAAACCGCCGCTTCGACCGGCGAGGGATCTCCGGTGACGCTGTATTCATAGGAGAGGCTCACGTCGCCCGCCGTTCTAAAATCTCATCCGCACGCGATACTGAAGTTTGGCCTCGCTGTTCTTCTTGACCGGGATGTCAAACTGTACCGTGTGGGCCTCGACCTTCTGGTAATCGTGGGACGATTGTAGGATTTCCCAATCACCCGGAATCGGTTCGATCACGCTGACCGTGACCGGAGAATCCTTGTGGTTGCGAAGGCCCACCTCAAAGGCGACTTCATAGAGGTCGACGCCCAGTTTTCTCCACTCGGTCTGTTTTCGTTCGGCCACGATGTCAAAGGCCTCTCCGATCTTGATTTTGATCGTCTCATCCTTGGGCGTGTGATCGATTCGATCCTCACCCACGAACTGGAGACTCCCATCGCCGTCCGCCTTGTAGACCCGAACCGTCCCTTTGGGAAGGGGCATCCCCAAATGATTTTCCGTTTTGTTCGCGAGCTCTACATAGACACCGATCTTCTGGTTTGAGACCGGAACCCCGTAGGGTGTCCGATAGTAGTCCTGGGCTCCATAGTAGAGAAATCGTTTTGTAACCGGGACCTGGTTCGCCGACAGGAGGGTGACCTGCTTTGTCTCGTTATCCTTGATCGTGGTCGGACGCTGGAGCGTGTAGAGGTGATACTCAAAAAAGGCCTGCTCCGAAAATGCGGGGGCCGCCGCCTTGGCGGCGGCCTCATCGAGCGTTCGAGCAGCGGCCATGTATCCGTACTGGTCAAATACCCGATTCACGTCTCCCGCCACCAACTTCAGTTTGGCATTGCGATAACCCGTCCCGCTCTTGTTGTCAAGCGTTACCCATCCGGTCAGATCCGTGCGCCGATCCTCCTTATCGAGGACCATCACGTAATCGGCCTTCCAGTTGATACCCTGCGTGAGGTAGGTGGCTTCCAGTTTCTGGGACCGGTCCAGCCGATTTTCCAGCCGCCATACCAATGTGGGTTTCGGGATCAGGTTTTCCGGGATTTCGGGAAAGATCAGTTGACCCGGATACCCGCCGCGATCGGTGAAGATGCGATTTCCCATCCGGTATACGAGACCGTTGTTGGCGCTGAGGATCGTGACGGGGATCTCGATTCCGTCCTTGAGAACCTTGATCTCCTGGCCGACGAATTTCTCGAGCAACTTTTCGGGGGTCAATAGATCGTATAGGTAATTCTGCTCGAGGACCTCCAATCCGCCGGGGTCGGTCAAGGATTGGATATGGACCGTCTGGGGCATGATCTGCGCGGCGACCCCGGTAAATTTGAGATCGGTCAAACCGTTTGACAGATGAACCCGACGGGTATCTTTGACCAGTCCTAAATTGCTGTTGTAAACAGTGACCGCAACCTCTTCCTGATCCTCTAGACGGCTGGTGAGGTCATAAGGTTTCACGGGACGGTCTGACGCTTGGATAGTTCCTGGCAAATCCGTGAACATGAATAGAACCGCCGCGACCGAAACGGCTGCTGCCGCAATTTTAATGGTGGCATTGATATCCATTTTCTCCCTCCTTGGTTGGATGTGAGCACAATCCGCGTTCTTAAAAGATTAGACAGAGGAAGACGGAAAAAGGTTCCAGGAAAAAATTTGAAGGAATTTCCGTATGTTTGAGAGGAGAGGGGGGCTAGGGTTTTTCAGCCGGCCGGAGGGTCAACTGAATCCTAAGGAATGGAGAGGTTTCTGCATGGGGACGAGGCGCCACGGTGGTGCCCGCGTCCGGTGAAGATGGAGCCATTCGGGTTTCTTCCTCGATCTTCCCGAGCACGGCCAGTTCGGTTTTGAATCGGTCGTACCGTTCGGCGGGAATGACGATCCAGACGGTCTCGGTTCGATGGAGTGCGTCTCGTTCCAAGGCACCGATTTTATCCATGGGTTGGATATATTTTCCACCCATCCGTTTGGCCAATTCTTCGAGTTTGGAATTCATTAGTTTCGCATCATTAAATTGTCCCTTGGCCGTGAAACTCAGGTTATAATCGGCCGCGACCTTGGCCGGAGGCGTCGCAGCCGCAATCCCGCCCGCGGCCTCCTCCAATTTTCCAGTCTTTTCCGTAGCGCGACCGGCTTCGTCCTTCGCGTTCCCTTTGAGTTTCTTTTCCATCGGTAGGGGGGCAAAGGATTCCTTTCTTTCCGGCCGAGGGGCGGCCGGCGCGTTCTGTTCCTGTCTTGCAATCTGTTCTGGTGCAGAAGGGATCGATTTCATTGCGACAGGTTGAACCGGTTGATGGGACTGATAAAGATAGACCGCGATTCCGCCGACCAAAATCAGTGCCAGCGCATGAATCGGGATCTTGATACGCATCGGCAGGAAAAGTCGGCGAAAGAGGTTTCGGCGATCCGCCTCTTCTCGAACTCGGCCCATCACCCTTTGGGAAAAACCCGAGGGCGGTTCGATCACCGGAAGGCCGGCCACGGCCCGCTTGGCCTCGGTCAGCGCTTGGATCTCGGCCTGGCAATGTGGGCAGGAAGCGAGATGGCTCTGGATCAATCCGGAGGTGTCACGATCGAGAAGACCATCAAGGTATTCGGAAAGCTTTTCCTGGACGTGTTCACACTTCATTTTTTGTCCTGAGCGAGTTGAAATAGGGGGTCAGCTTTGCCCTGAGGGCAAGCCGGGCCCTGTGCAATCGTGACTTGACCGTTCCAATCGGGATGGCCAGAATCTGTGCAATCTCTTCATAGCCGACATCCTGGAGGTCGTGAAGAAGGATGAGGAGCGCGTCGTCCGCGTTCAGGCCGTTGAGCCCTTTCTGGACCCGCTCATGGGTTTCCATTCGCTCGACCACCTGAATGGGATCCGGTCCGGGATCGGGGAGATGCGCGATCGGTCCCTCTTCTCCATCCGGACCGGCGGATTCCAACGGGGTCGTGCGATGTCGCGATGCGCCAAAGCCCTTGAGACGATTCTTCGCATGATTGATGGCGATCCGGTAGAGCCATGTCGAAAATTGAGAGTCGCCCCGAAATGTTCGGATGGATCGGTAGGCCGAGAGGAAGACCTCCTGGGCCGTTTCGGCGGCTTCATCATAATCCCCCAGCCAGCGATACAGCAGGTTGAAGATCGTTTTTTCATGGCGACGAACTAAAACTTCGAAGACCTCCGTCTCGCCTCCCTGAACCCTCCGAACCCATTCTCCGTCGTTTTTCTCTTCATGATCCATTAGACAGGGCGATCCGTAAAAAGGTTCCTAAAAAAACGTTTCCATCAGCGCCTTCAGACGCTCCTCGGCCTGCTCCGTTTCGGGAGATGGATGATCGCCGGCAAGCTTCAAATATTCCTGATAGTGTTTGATCGCCTCGGCCTTTCGGCCGGCCTCTTCATCGACAACGGCCAGAGCGTAATGAGCCGCGGCGATTTTCGGATTCGCTGCGATGGCCTTCTCGAAGGCGGCGATACTTTGATCCCATTCCTCCCGATTGTAATAAATTTTGCCGATGTTAAAATATCCGATGGCCAGATCCGGCTTGATGCTCACGGCCTTCCCAAAGGCCTCCAGCGCAAGGTCGTCCTGTCCTTCATGGGCGTAAGTGACGCCGAGATTGTAGTGCGCCATGGCAAACCGGGGACGTAGTGCGATCGCCTTCTGATATTCACGAACGGCCTCCTCGAACCGGTTCTGCCGATCGAGAATGACGCCGATGGCATCGTGGGCCTCGGCCAAACGGGGGTTCAGGTCGATGGCCCGCAAGAGATCGTTGCCGGCCTCTTGAACGAGACCTTGATTGAATAATACGATCCCTCGTGCACAAAAAGCCTCCGCGAAGGACGGCTTGAGTTTGAGTGCGGTCGTGTATTCTTCGAGGGCGGTCTTCGGTTCATTACGATTTTCGGCAAGCCAGGCCTTGGCAAAGTGGCCGTAGATGGATTTCGGTTCCTGTGCAAGGATTTTCTGGAAGAGATCCGCTTTCTCACCGGGGTCCTCCGAGGCGAAGGCCCGATGGAACAAGGGTTCAACCGGATCGGTGGCGGTGGCTGCCGTTGAGATGGAGTCGATCGAGAGAATCAGACCGAGGGTCACAAACGCCCGTTGGAAACGCATACGGGTACAGTACCAGAGGGGTTGGGGTATGTCAATTTAGGATCGGGCCACTATCATAGGGGCTCGCGTTGCCCCCTCCACTGGCCGAGCCAGGTGGAGCCCCCCCTCTCGCTCGTCTTGCTCGCTGGGAATCTACCGCACCTTGGCTTCGAGGTCGGCCGCGATCTCTTTGGCCCGCTGATACCGTTGATCGGCATCCTTGGCCATGCATTTGAGGATGATTTGGTTTAAGGTCTCGGGGATCTTCGGGTTCAGTGCGCGCGGGGGTGTCGGAGGCGTGTGCAGGTGGTGGTAGTAGACGTCCCCATCGATGAAGGGGGGACGGCCGGCGGCCATGCGGTACAGCGTGCAGCCAAGGGAGTATATGTCCGTCCGGTGGTCCACACGTTTTCCCTGGATCTGTTCCGGAGACATGTACAGCGGCGTGCCCTTCACGCTGGTTCCCTCCATTTCGGAATCGGAGAGAATCTTGGCCAGGCCGAAATCCATGATCTTCACCGTGTTCTCTTTATTGATCATGACGTTGGCCGGCTTGATGTCCCGGTGGATTACATTCTTGTTGTGCGCATATTCCAATCCTTGACAAAGCTGCACGGCGATGGAAACGAGTTCTTTGATCGGCATCGACGGGTTTTTTTCCAGCATTTCTTTGAGACTGATCCCGTCCACGAATTCCATCACGATGTACGGTTCGACGCCTTCGGAGCCGGTGTCGTAGACGGTCACGATGTTCGGATGGTTGATGGCCGCCGCGACGCGGGCCTCCTGAAGAAAATTCTCGAGGACCTTCGGATTGTCTCTCACGCTAGGGGGAAGGACTTTGTAGGCGACGATCCGGTTTAAAACCGTGTCCTCAGCCAAATACACGACGCCCATGCCGCCTTGTCCGATCTTCTTGGACAGTTTATACCTTCCTCTGGGCCCGCTGCCGCTGATATCGGCAACTTTTCGGTTTTCGGCCAGGACCCGATCACGCCGGAGCGCTTCCTTCACCAGCTCGACGTGGTTCCGGACATCTTTGTAGTTGTAGTTCTCGGCCAGCACCTTTTCGAAGAGAAGGAGCGCGTTTTGGTATTCCCGGTTCTTTTCGTAGAGAAGGGCGAGGTTATAATAGGGATCGAGATTTTCCGGACCGATCTCCTTTTTGCTGATCAGCTTTTTGTACCGTTCGCGGGCCGCGTCCAGCATTCCACGCTCCATGAAAATCTGACCCAGAATGAGTGAAGCGGAATAATAATGCTCCGACTGGGTATCCACCTTTTGCAAAAAGGCGACGGTGTTTTCCATCCGTCCCAGCCGATGAAAAATCATCCCGGCTTCGTAATAGTCGCCGCTCTCGTCCAGCAGCCGTGCGGCGACTTCATGCGCCCCGGCTTGAAGGTACAGCCGTGCCGCTTCTTTGAAGCGTTTGGCTTTTTCAAGAGCCTGTGCGGCCAGAAGCGGTTCGCCGCTGGATTGAAAGATTTCATTGGCCCGACCGAAATCTCCTCCCTTCATTAACATCTCGCCGGCTTTTTTCATCTGACCGGCTTTTTCGTACAGGTCGCCGGCCAGCAAGAAGTCCTCCGCTTTTTCATAAAGGCGGGCTGCTTCCAGGTAATTCCGTTCGTCGAGATACATCTCGGCGCTGATGAGAAAGGCCTTTTTGGTATTTCCCATCTGCTTGTACAATTCGGCCGCCTTAAGATACTGTTTCCCTTGGTAGTAATGGTCCGCCGCTTTTTGATATTCTTTGACCGAGAGATAGGCCTCCGCAGCCTCGGCGGGATAGCCTCCCAGGGAAAAAATCTGGGCCGCCCGAACCGCATCGCCGGCCTTGACGTATAACCGACCGCTCTGCTGTGCATAGGAATTGACGAGTTGTCTCTGGTTTGCGGTGGGCATGGACGCCTTCATCCGGACATTCTCCTGAAGAAAAAATTTTTCAAGAAGCTCGGCGGCCTTTCCGTGGGCATGACTTCGTTCGTAACAGCTGGCCGCTTTCTGAAAATAGCCTGTTTTTTCATACAGACGGGCCGCCTCACTGAAGTTTCTAGCCTTTTCAAAAATCTCGGCCGCCATGAACTCTTTATTTCCGGCCAGCAGGACCTCGGCGGACTTGGAGTAGTTTCCGGCCCGTTGATACATTGCCCCGGCCCGTTCGTGGTCACGTGCCATTTCATAGGCGCCGCCCGCGAGGGCCCAGTTTTTCTGTCGCTCATACAGTCGGGCGAGCGGTCCGAAGACCTGCCCTTCCCGATACGTCTTGATCGCCTCGTCCTCATCGCCGGCCAACTCGAAGAGTTCCCCGGCGCGAATATAATTCTTGTCGCGCTTGGCCCTTTTCGCGTCCCTCAACGCCGAGCCGCCTTCGGATTTACCGTCGCCGTCCGAAGATCGGCTGAAAAGCTTCTGAAGCTTTCGGGCGACCCCGATCATGACGAGCATGACGACGCACAGACCGATGATGGTGCTCGTATCGAAGTTGTGAATCGTTTCCTGAGCAACGGCGAAAATATCTCTGAGCCGGTCGAGATAAGGCTTGATCTGCTCCTGATCGATTCCTTGAAGGTGCGGTTGTATCACAGGTCTTCCTCGAACACTTTGAAAGACGAATCACCCACCCGAATGACGTCCCCCGCCGCCAGACGTTGGGTCCGAACTTCCTTGTCGTTGATGAAACTGCCATTGGTACTTTTCAGGTCGATGAAATAATACCCGTCCTCCCTCCGTTCGATTGCGGCGTGGTGGCGGGAGGTTTTGGGATCATCGGTGTTGATATCGGCCTTGGTTCGGCCGATGACGGTTTTGTCCTGGAGCGAATAGCGGGAGCCGGTGGCCTTGCCTTCCGTCATTTCCAATCCCAATCCCGCCGGCCTCACTTTTTTCCCGCTCGGAGGGGCCAACGCCGAGGCGGCTTCCTGAAGCAGGGCCTCGTCCAATTTCATGACCGTCGTATCCAATCGGTCGAGGTCGGCCTTTTCCTTTTTCGACGGCTCCTGGGGCTTTTCGACGAACATGATCCGGCAATCGCCGATCCGGATCTCGTCGCCGTCCGAGAGCGGGACGGTCGATATCCTTTTTCCGTTGACGAGCGTGCCGTTTCGGCTCTTGAGATCTTCCAGGATGAACTTTCCCTGGCTTTCACGAATGACGGCGTGTTCCCGGGAGGCGATCGTGTCAGGGATCACCAGGTCGCAATCCTGATGACGGCCCAAGGTAAATCGGTTCTTTGTGACGGCTTTTTTGTCGACCGACCCTCCGCCCGCCAGAAACACCAGTTCCGGCCTGGGCCTCAGAAAATATTCAACGATCCCGCCGGGCCATTCCGGCCAAGGCAGGTCTGCGTCATCGGCCATTTTCACCTGAACGTCGTAATAGGCCTGTAGCGCCACGGGTGAGGCGGTTTTCCCGGTGTAGGCATATTCCAGGAATTGATCTTCGCTGGAGCTGTCTTTGGAGACCGAATCGGGATCTGCGAAAAAGGCTTCCTGGAGGCTTCCTTTCAAGAAATAGAAAAGGTTCAGTTCGTCCGTCCGCTTCTGACTGACAACCACCTCGCGTCCGGAGGACTTGATCTGGTGCAACAGCGATTCGACGTTGACGAGATCGGTTGTGCCGGTGGTGGTCGGGAGTTTCTGGGTCAACACCAACAAACATTTAAAAAGGACGGGGTTGGCCAGTTGCAATGTGAGGTTGGGCGGGTCCATGGAAGCCAGCATGTGGAAATAGTCACTAAGATTCAATGAGTTAAACTGATCCCCTTCGAGCCTTGCGGCCGCATAGGGACTGTTCTGTAAAATGAACAGGAGTAAAAAGGCTTTCGAATTTTCGGCGATAAGCGTCCAGCCGGAGGGTCCGGTTTGCCCCTTCACCAATTCGAACAGGGAATCGATGACGCCGGGGGAGTAGGGACGATGGGAAAAAACAGTTTTCGTTTGTGGCAGCCGGACTCGGGGCATTTTAGAAACACCATCCCATTATTATTTTTATTGTAGTTAAAGGTCGAGGGATTGTCAACGGTCTGATTTTCCGCGATTTTTGGCTAAATCTTAGTTTTCAGGAATTTCAGTTGAAACGGGGGGTAGGGCTATTGAAGGGGCGGCCTGGGCTGTATACGTCCTCTCTCGATAAAACGTGTAATGTCGCATGGTTCCCAAAAAGGGCTGACCGTACTTGATCTGTAAGGTAAGACGACGAACTTCCACCCTGAATCCCTTATTTTGCAGAAGGTTGGAGGTTGTTGTTTCTCGATCGGAAGGGCCGATTCTAACCTGAATATCCTCCGGGCGAAGTTCCATCCCGAACTGTTGCGCCTTGTTCAGAAGCAGCGGAACCAGGCTTGCTTCGCTCAGATCACGCGGAGATTCAAGGAGGGATTCGGCTTCCCGGGTGAACTGCCCCCGTGTCCAAGCGGCCGAGACATAGGAAAATCCGAGCCAGGCCAAAAAAATGAATAGGCCTATAAAAATGGTTTTTTTCATATAGATGGGCACCCGATGGAGGGGTAGGAGCGAGGCATGCCTCGCCCCTACTTGAATCGATCTTCTTCTTTCTCGATTTTCTCAAGAATCTCCTGTTTTTGCTGGCAGTCTACACAGAAAGGGGTGAACGGCATGACCATCAGCCGTTTTTCCGGAATTTCGTTACCGCACCCTTCACAAATTCCGTAGGTCCCCTCTTTGAGACGCTGCAGCGCGTCCTTGATCGCCTTCAGATTCTTGTTCCGCATTTCGAGAAGCGACAGATCCAGTTCTTCTGCCATATCCAGCATGGCCTGATCGCCGGTGTCCAGGACATCATTGATCCGTTTCTGCAGGTCGTCGTTGAATTGATGGCCCATCTGTTCTTCCAGATTACGAGTCACCTCATCTTTTTTCTGCAGCAAAATTCTCCGAAGGGTATCCTCTCGGGTGCTCGACTGCTTTGGCGCTTTTACGTTTCGTCGTTTGTTCGGCATGATTTCCTCATGGAGAACGCGTAGGTGGTTTGGATTCCTCGAGTGCTTGACTCGTGTCCGGGGACAGCAAGACGATTTCGATACGACGGTTCAGGGCGCGGCCTTCCGGGGTCTGGTTGGAGGCGACGGGGCGATTATCTGCAAACCCGACCGCCGATAATCGTTCGGACGGAATTCCGACCGGACCGGACAGGTGCCGGACGACGGCCACAGCCCGTGCGGCGGACAGCTCCCAGTTGGTCCGGAATTTGTCCGTGGGACGCGATCCGATCGCGACGTTATCGGTGTAGCCTTCGATTCGGATCGGCTGGTCCGTGTCCGATTTCAAGAACTCACCGACGCGGTCCAAGAGCTTGAGGCCCGTGGGTTTAATTTCGGCGCTCCCGGGTTTGAACAAGGCCTTCTCAACCATGTTGACGGAGAGTTTGTCCCGCCCCTGTGTGACGCTGACCTCTCCTTGCTTGATTTCATCCTGGAATCTGCCGACCAATTTGTCGTAAGTCGACTTAAAGCGGTTGTTCTTCTCTTCTTTTGCCTTTTCTTGCTCCGCGATGCGGGTGCGGATTTGCTCCAATTCCTGGTCTCGGGCCTCGAGGGTTTGGGAAAGATCCCGGTTTTGGCTTGAGAGATTGGCGACTTCACCGACCAGTTCCAGATTGCGTTTGGAAAGTCGGTCGAGATCCTGGGACTCCATCTGCCCCTTATTCTCGCCCTCCTTGATCTGCTGCCGCAGATCTTGAATGACTGCCTGACGGGCCGCCACCTCGGACTTCAACGTCGTATTTTCGTCTCGGAGCCGGTCCAGATCGCTTCGCGCGGCCGCAAGGTCTTTCAAGGTGGCCTGATGAACCGCCGACGAAACACCGCACCCCGATAGAAGGATCGCCAGGCCCATTCCAATTTGAAGAATCCCCGCCTTCCAGCCGGGGATTCTTCGATCCGTGCGGGGAAAACGCATTTTTAATTCGCTCGCTAACTCCGCCCTCCCAGGCGGAGATTGTGCTCGCTGTGCGGATTCGATCACGGGTCGCCGCATCCGGGTCCTAATTCTAGGGGCTCGCGTCGCTACCATTATCTGTGGGGGCCCGTGCGGGCTTTGCTCCTCCAATGCCCCCACACCCCGCGCTCGGACGGGCAAAGCCCGATCCTCGCTTTCACCGGCAGAGCCGGTTGGAGCCACCCCCTCGCGCTCGCGTTGCTCGCTGGGCAGATACCCAAGAGGAGAGCCGTGAGCATCTACGCGGTTTTGAGAAGTTCGCGGGCTTTTTGTACGATTTCTTTTTCGGTCGGGTAGACCGTTAATGTCTCGGCCTCCTCCAACGGAAACCAGGCGGCGGCCTCGACTTCTTCGTCGTGGTCGGCCGTGTCGCCCCCGCGGTAGTCCATCAAATAGAAATGAACGGTTTTGTCAATCGTCGCGCGATCCTCTTTGGAGTAAAACTGGTATTCGGTTTCGCCGATCTTCCGAAGAATTTCACCCTCCAGCCCGGTTTCCTCGCGAACTTCCCGGACGGCCGCCCCTTCCAGGCTCTCCTCCGGTTCGACCCATCCTTTCGGTAAACACCAGATCTGTTTTCCGTTTTTCAACGTTTTCCGAATCAGAGCGACCTCGATCCCGGCGGTTCCTCGGCGGAAGATTACGCCTCCGGATGAAACTTGATGTCTGGCGCCTCTGGATCTCATCGGCTCAGGAATGGTAGGACACTATAGCATGGCGAAAGACGTTTTACAAGATGCGGGGAATGGTTTTTGGGGTCCTCGCGCCGAGCAGGGGGAAAATAATCCTTGACGGGAAACAAACGGATGCCGTATTGATATAAGGATTGGTTTACGCACGATTCCGATCAGGGTTTTGGAGCGGGAAGAGATGAAACGCCTTTTGTGTTTGAAGCGTCCGGCCATTATTTTCATCATTGGCCTGGTGTTGATCGGTTGTGAGGTCGGCCCGAATTTCCGTCGGCCCGAGCCCCCGACCACGAAGGACTACACACCCACGGCGTTGCCGGAGAAGACGTCTGCCACTTCGGGGATCGCCGGCGAGGAGCAACGCTTCCTTATGGGTCAGGATATTCCGGACCAGTGGTGGACCCTGTTTCATTCCAAGGCGCTCGACCAGGTGATCCGCCAAGCGCTCGCCGACAGCCCGACGTTAGTCGTCGCCCAAGCTACACTGCGTGAGGCGCAGGAGAACGTTCGCGCTTTGTTCGGGGAGGTGGCTTTCCCGGCCGTGGACGGCAATGTTTCGGCCCAACGGCAGAAGATCTCGGGGGCTTCGTTCGGCCAGCCCAATGCCCCCGGCAGCCTATTCAATCTGTTCAATGCCTCGGTAGGGGTTTCGTACGCGCTCGATCTTTTCGGGGGCGGGCGGCGCGAGTTGGAGGCCTTGCGGTCCCAGGTCGACTTTCAGAGCTATCAGCTGGAGGGTGCCCATCTGACTCTTACATCCAACATCGTCACCACCGCGATTAAAGAAGCCTCGTTGCGGGACCAAATCCGGACGACGCTGGAAATGGTCACCTCGATGGAGAAACAGGTCGGCCTCGTCGAGCGCCAGTTCCTGTTGGGCGGGGCCTCGCGCTCCGATCTGCTCGCCCAGCAGACACAACTTGCTCAGACGCGTGCCACCCTTCCGCCGCTTGAATTGAATCTGGCGCAGACGCGCCACCTCTTAGCCGTGCTGGTCGGCCAACTTCCCAGCGAGGCGACGCTCCCCGAGTTTGAACTCAATGCGCTGCATCTGCCACAGGACCTTCCGGTCAGCTTGCCGTCTTCAGTCATTCGCCAGCGGCCCGACGTTCTCGCCTCGGAGGCCCTACTGCACCAGGCGAGCGCCCAGGTCGGGGTTGCGACCGCAGCGATGTTTCCCCAGATCACATTGAGCGGAAGTTACGGCTCCGAGACGACACAGGTTCACGACCTCTTCACCGCCGGAACGAGCGTCTGGAGGCTGGGAGCCGGATTGCTTCAGCCGCTCTTTCACGGCGGGGAGTTGACCGCAAAGCGCCGGGCCGCTATCGCCGCATACGATCAGGCGGCGGCGCAGTACCGTGAAACGGTTTTGGAAGCCTTTCAGAACGTCGCCGATGTCCTTCGCGCGCTGGAGTTGGACGCGGACCTGCTCAAGGCTCAGGCAGAGGCGGAAGCCAGCGCACGCGAATCGCTGAATATGACCCAGAAACAGTTCGAATTAGGGGCCGTGAATTTTCTCTCGTTGCTGGATGCCCAGCGCCAGCAACGGCTGGCGCAGGTCATCCTGATTCAAGCTCAGGCCAGGCGTTATTCCGACACCGTCGCCCTGTTTCAGGCCTTGGGCGGCGGTTGGTGGAACCGGGCCGGGAAAATTAAAGCAGAGTAGGCATTAACGGTTTTGCCGATGGGAAAGCGAGGATCGGGCTTGGCCCGTCCGAGCGCGGGGTGTGGGGGCATCGGAGGACATTGATCGCATCATCCGCACGGGCCCCCACTTATAATGGCGCGACGTGAGCCCCTACAAATTAGCACGGAGAAAATTGATGACCAAACGGATGGTGATCATGTTGATGGTTGTCGGCCTGATTTTCGGCGCTATTTTCGGATTTCAGGCCTTCAAGGCGAAAATGATCAAGCAGTTCATGGCAACCATGAAAATGCCGCCGGCCACCGTGACGGCGATGAAGGCCGAACTCCAGCCGTGGCAACCGCAGCTGAACGCGGTGGGAAGCCTGCGCGCCGTCCACGGGGTCGACGTCACCACCGAAATCGGCGGTTTGGTCCGGGAGGTGCACTTCAAGTCGGGCGACGAGGTGAAAGCCGGTCAGGTGCTGGTGCAGCTCAATGCCGACGCGGACATCGGACTGTTGCGGTCCCTTGAGGCGGCCGCCGAATTGGCCCGGCTGGTTTACGCGCGTGACAAGGAGCAATTCGCGATTCAGGCGGTCAGTCAGGCCGTGCTGGATGGCGATGCGGCCGATCTCAAGAGCAAAGAAGCCCAGGTGGCCCAGCAAAAGGCGGTGGTCGAAAAGAAGACGATTCGGGCGATGTTTGACGGGCGGCTCGGCATCAACGCCGTCAATCTCGGACAGTATGTGAACCCGGGAGACAAGATCGTCACGCTCCAATCGTTGGATCCGATCTATGTCGATTTTTCTCTGCCCCAGCAGCATCTCTCGCGATTGAATATCGGACAGACCGTCACGGTGACGACCGATGCGATTCCCGGCCGGGCGTTCGAGGGGAAGATCACGGCGATCAGTCCCAAGGTCGATCCGGATACCCGTAACGTTCAGATCGAGGCGACAATCGCCAATCCCAAACACGACCTGCTGCCAGGCATGTACGCGTCCGTGATCGTCCAGTCGGGTGCGGTCCAGCAGTACCTGACGCTCCCCCAGACAGCCGTGACCTTCAATCCCTACGGGGAAAGCGTCTACGTGATTGAAGAAGGCGCAAAAGGGACGGACGGCAAACCGGTCCTGACCGCCAAGCAGACCTTTGTGACCGTCGGCGAGACCCGGGGAGACCAGGTGGCCATCGTGAAGGGGATCAAACCGGGCGACATGGTAGCCACGAGCGGCCAGCTCAAATTAAAGAACGGGAGCCCGGTCGTGATCAACAACGCGGTCCAGCCCAGCAACGAACCCGCGCCGAAGCCAATGGATCAGTAACCCGGGAGCACCCCTGATGCGCTTTACCGATCTATTCATACGCCGCCCGGTCCTGGCCACCGTCATCAGCCTGATGATTTTAGTTTTGGGGGTGCGCTCCGTGGGGTTGCTTCCCGTGCGCGAGTTCCCGGAGACCCAGAACGCGGTGGTGACGGTGGCGACCACGTACACGGGGGCCGACCCGTCGCTTGTGGCCGGGTTCATCACCACCCCGCTGGAAAACTCGATCGCGCAGGCGAACGGGATCGACTACCTCACCTCCTCCAGCGCGCAGAGCGTCAGCACGATCCAGGCCAACCTCCGGCTGAACTACGATCCGAACAAGGCGCTGACCGAGATCAATACCAAGGTCAACGCGGTGCTCAACCAGTTGCCGAAAGAAACTCAGCAGCCCGTCCTGACGATCGCCATCGGCGAGACGATCGATTCGATGTACATCGGGTTCTACAGCCCTGTGCTGTCAACCAACCAGATCACCGATTATCTCATCCGGGTAGTGCAGCCCAAGCTTCAGACGGTGGAGGGCGTGCAGACGGCCGAAATTCTCGGCAAGCATCAGTTCGCGCTGCGCGCGTGGCTTGATCCCGATAAATTGGCGGCCTACCGTCTGACCGCGGCCGACGTAAGCAACGCGCTCGCGGCCAACGATTTCATCTCCGCGGTCGGACGGACCAAAGGGCAGATGGTCACGGTGGACCTGACCGCCGAAACCGGACTGCACTCGGTCGACGAATTCCGCAACCTCGTCATCAAATCGCAGGGCGGGGCGATGGTGCGCCTCGCGGATGTCGCAAACGTCACGCTCGGATCGGATGACTATAATACCGCAGTGGGTTTCGACGGCCAGACGGCGGTCTATATCGGCATCGTCGTGGCGCCGAGCGCCAATCTGCTGACGGTGATCGACAGGGTGCGCAAGGCATTTCCGCCGATTCAGGCGCAGTTGCCCGAGGGTCTCGGCGGCAAGATCGTCTACGATGCGACGAAATACGTCAATAGCTCGATTCACGAGGTGATCAGCACGCTGATCAAATCTCTTCTGATCGTCACGATGGTGATTTTCCTCTTCCTCGGATCGCTGCGGTCGGTGATCATTCCGACGATCGCCATGCCGCTGTCGTTGGTCGGGACATTCTTCATCATGCTGGTGCTCGGGTACTCGATTAACCTGCTGACACTGCTCTCGCTCGTCCTGGCGATCGGTCTGGTGGTGGACGACGCGATCATTGTGGTGGAAAACGTGCACCGGCATATCGAGGGAGGCATGCCGCCCATGCAGGCGGCCCTGACCGGTGCGTACGAGCTGGCGGGGCCGATCATCGCCATCACCGTGGTCTTGATCGCGGTCTACGTGCCGATCGGATTCATGGGAGGTCTTACCGGGGCGCTGTTCACCGAATTCGCCTTCACGCTGGTCGGCGCCGTGACGGTGTCTGCGATCATTGCGCTGACGCTCTCGCCCATGATGTGCTCGCGCCTTCTCAAGCCGCACGACGGCGACGGCCAGGCCCGGTTCGTCAAATTGATCGATACCCAGTTCGAGCGGCTGCGGAAGGGCTACGCCCGCCGGCTGCACGGTGCGCTCGATTCCCTGCCGGTCGTGGGCGTGTTCGCGGCAATTATCCTCGTCAGCATTTACTTCCTTTATGCCAACGCCAAACGCGAACTGGCCCCGCAGGAGGACATGGGCGTCCTCATCTCGCTGGTTACGGCCGCGCCGAACGCCACGCTTGCGCAGACACAGCTCTACACGAGGGAGGTTTATAAAACCTTCGCGGGCTACCCCGAGACCGACCATGTCTTCCAGCTCGATGGCATCAACGGGGTCAATTCCGGGATTGCGGGAATGGTGATGAAACCCTGGGACGAGCGGAAACGCACCACGATGGAAATGCAGCCGATGGTCCAGAACCAGCTCGGGGAGATCGCCGGCGTTCGCGCGGTGGCGTTTCAGCGGCCCCCGCTGCCCGGCGGAGGCCGGGGTCTTCCGGTCCAGTTCGTGCTCGTCACGACCGATTCCTATGAACGGCTGAACGAAGTGTCCGAAGCGTTGATGGACAAGGCGCGGGCCAGCGGCATGTTCATGTTTGTCGACAGCGACCTGAAGATCGACAAGCCGCAGACCACCGTGGAGATCGACCGCGACAAGGCGGCCCAACTGGGGTTGACGATGCAGAACATCGGCGACGCGCTCGGGTGGATGCTGGGCGAGGCCTATGTCAACTACTTCAGCCTCGCCGGACGGTCGTACAAGGTGATCCCGCAGGTGATGCAGCGCGACCGGCTCAATGCCGCGCATCTCCGGGATTATTACATCACGACCTCGAGCGGCGCGGCGGTACCGGTTTCAACCGTCGTGAAGCTCAAGACCGTCGTCGTGCCGGAAACGCTCAATCACTTTCAGCAGCTCAATTCGGCCATGCTCTCGGCCGTGCCGGCCGTCGGCATCACGCTGGGACAGGCGCTGGACACACTGGACGCCGAGGCCAAGGAAATCCTACCCCAGGGGTATACGATCGATTACGGGGGTCCATCCCGGCAGTTCAAACAGGAGAGCAGTGCCCTGGTCGTGACCTTTTTCTTCGCCCTGATCATCATTTTTCTCGCGCTGGCGGCGTTGTTCGAAAGTTTCCGCGATCCCCTGATCGTCCTGGTTAGCGTGCCGATGTCGATCTGCGGTGCGATGATCTTCATCAGCCTCGGCGTCGGCGGCGCGACGCTCAATATCTACACCGAGGTCGGTCTGGTGACGCTGATCGCGCTGATCAGCAAGCACGGAATCCTGATCGTGCAGTTCGCCAATGATCTTCAGCTGGAGGGCAAGAGCAAGCGGGAGGCCGTGGAAATGGCGGCCGGCATCCGGTTGCGCCCGATCCTGATGACGACCGCGGCCATGGTGCTCGGGGTGCTGCCGCTGATCACCGCGTCCGGCGCCGGCGCCGTGGGTCGCTTCAATATGGGACTCGTGATCGCAACCGGCATCGCGATCGGCACCCTGTTCACGCTGTTCGTGGTGCCGGCGATGTACATGTTCCTCGCGACGGACCGGGCGCGGGCGAGAGAGACTGTTGGAACGCAGCCGTCGATTTCTCCGAGCCGGGAACCCTTGCACTGAGCGCCGAGCCACGTCGGAAGCCCGGTCTTACTATTTTCCTTGACAACGTACGGCTGAATGGGCTTTCCTACCAATGAAGACATCATCCAGACGTCCGAAGGGGGCGTCCTCACATCGCAACCAAAAGGAGGATTCCGATGCGCGCGATCGCATTTTATGGCCTAGCCGTCATTATGATGGCGTCATTCCTGCTCGTTCCGGTCCGGGGGATTCAGGCCGCCGAAAAGAAAACGGAGCCGGCTTTGGAGGTCCCGGCGACCTCGGCGGCCGCGGGACACAATTCCGAAGGCGTCAAGCAGTACAATATGGGCATGTGGAAAGAGGCCGAGATGCATTTCGGCGAAGCGGTCAAGGCCGACGAAAAATCGGCCGAGGCCCATTACAATCACGCGCTGGCGTTGGACAAACTCGGCAAGCACAAAGAGGCGACGGCGGAGTTCGATCAGGCGCTCAAGCTGGCCCCCGACAACAAAGCCATCGCCGATTCTCCGATCCTGAAAGGCCATTTGGAGAAAATGAAGAAGATGGAAACACCGAAAGAATCCTATTAGGGCCCCGATCGTTGACCATTCGACGGCCCGGCGAGCGATTCCTCGCCGGGCCCTTTTTTCGCCCGAATTTGCCCTCCCGGCCCGATTGTCGGAGCCGGAACCGACCTCGGGTTTATTGACAGCTTCCGGCAGGGCCGGTATCATTACAGACAGATAGGTTGCGCGGATCACCCTTCAGGTCTCTGCCCATGCTCTTCCATCAGGATGTCTTAAAGGAACTCAATAAAAATATCACGCTTTCTGAGAAGCTGGAGTCGATTCATAAAGTTCTAAAGAATCGATTTCCGTTCATCGACCGCATCGCCGTGGCTGTTTATGACGCCAAGACCGATCTGTTGAAAACCTTCAGTCACAGCAGCGGCCCGCAGGCCCCGCTGGTTCGTTACGAGGCGAAATTGGGAGAGTCGCATTCCCTTATGGAGATCCTCGAAACCGGGATGCCGCGCGTAATCAACGACCTGACCGTTTTCGGCCTTCCGGAGCGGGAGCACACCCGGCGGATCGCAGCACAGGGCTATGTCTCCAGCTACACGATGCCGATGTACATCAACGGGGCCTTTTTTGGTTTTGTTTTCTTCAATTCCCGGGAGAAAAATTCCCTCGAGCCCGAGGTGCTGCATTACCTGGACGTGTTCGGCCATCTGGTTTCCCTCACGATCATCAACGACCTCATGACGATCCGGACGATGCTGGCGACCGTCAAGGCCGCGCGGGACATCAGTTCCCACCGGGACATGGAGACGGGGGCCCATCTCGACCGGATGTCCCATTACGCCCGATTGATCGCGAAGGAGCTGGCCGAGCCCTATCATCTGGACGATGAATATATCGAACACATTTTCCTCTTCGCCCCGCTGCATGATATCGGAAAGATCGGCGTGCCGGACACCATTCTCCGGAAGCCGGCCAAGCTGACCGAGGAGGAGTTTGAGTTGATGAAGTCGCATACCCATAAGGGCCGTCAGATGATCGATACGATGTTAAAGGACTTCGGTCTCGATTCCTTCCAGCACATCGACGTCATGCGGAACATCGCCGAGTACCACCATGAGACGCTCGACGGGCAGGGATATCCCCATGGGATGAAGGACGGCGAAATTCCGCTCGAGTCCCGGATCATCGCCGTGGCGGACATTTTCGACGCCCTCACCAGCCACCGGCCCTACAAGACGGCCTGGACCAACGAAGAGGCCTTCGCCATGCTCCGGCAGCTCGCCGGGTTGCAACTGGACCGGGATTGCGTGAATGCGCTGATCAAGAATTCCGGCCGGGTCGAAGAGATCCAAAAACGCTTCCGAGAAAACCCCTTCGCCTGATTAATACATGCGACGATGATCCTGTTACATTCAGCGGGGCCTGTACAGCGGCTCAACGATGGGCCGTTTATCACTGAGCCCTGCGGCTCCAACGGCTTGCGTTTGACCCGGCTAAGCCTCGGCCGATCAATTTGAAAGAACCCGTTTCGGGTTCTTTGATCCCAGAGGTGAGGGAAACGATTCTTATTCGCTCGCTAACGCTCGCTTTGGGGATTCCGAAGGGGAACGGAAAATTGACCCGGAAAGCAAGCATCGGGCTTTGCCCGTGCAAGCGCGGGGCTTGGGGGCATCGGAGGACGTTGGTCACATCATCCGCACGGGCCCCCACTTATAATAGCCCGCGTCCTCCGGCCTGCCGGCAGGAAGGTTGCCAAGCCGGGTATCCCCAAACGCAAGCCGAATCGCCGCTCGGCCCCAGCGCCAAACGGCGACGACTATTAGTAGGGGTTTGCGTCGTCCCCCTCCATTTAATCTTTCGGGGTTCTGGTTTCCCTATTATGCGACTTTTATCCTGTTGATTCGACGGGTGGCCGCAGGCGGGGCGCCCCATCCGCCCTCAACGGAAAGGCCAAGGAGTTTTTCGTGTGGGTTCCCCGCAACCCTTAGGAAGACGCTGAGTGAGGACGGATGGGGCTGCCGAAGGACAGGACCCGTCGAATAATTTTGGTTTACGGTTTCTGCGAAAAGTCGAACGCGTTAAGGAGGTTGTTGGCCTTTTCGTCCCGGCTGCCGAGCGGTTTGAGGTCCCAGCGGGTTTCGATGAACTTTAAGATTGAGGTCGTGTCGTACGGCGTGTGATCGACGAAGCCCCGCTTGGCGTAGGGAGAGACGATAATCGCAGGGACGCGCGTGCCGGGTCCCCACCGATCAACGACGGGCGGCGCGACATGATCCCAACGGCCGCCGTTTTCATCGTACGCGATGATGACGGCGGTCTCCTTCCAGTAGGTGCTGCCCCGAATGGAATCCACCAGATGCTTCACGTAGGCCTGACCCTCAAGGAGATCGGCGTAGCCGGGATGTTCGTTTTGCGGACCGAGCGGTTTGACGAACGACACCACGGGCAACGTCGCCTTCCTCAGCGCGGTTAGGAAGTCCGAGATGTCGCGCAGATGCTCGGTCTTGGCCGGCGTGCCGTCGGCGTACGCCGCGAAATAATTGAACGGCTGATGATGGTACTGGAATAATCGGTCGGGCTTCCCGGCCATCGCGTCGCTCCAGCCGCCGGAATACCACGCCCAGGAAACTCCCTTCTCGGTCAACCGGTCGCCGATGGTCGGCATCGTCTGGCGCGGCAACAGTTTCTTCGGGTCGGTGATTCCGGCGGGGTGGGGTTGATTGAGCGGAAAGACGGTATTGACGGCGTATCCGTCGGGCGTTACGGTGCCGTCCTTTTTGAGAAAGCCGTGTTGATCGAGTTGGATGATCTCGCTGGACGGCGCGTCGGGCCATCGGGGCGTGCAGGCGCAGACCAGCCAGAGGTGATTCAAGAAAGACCCGCCGAACGCGGCATGGAAGAACCGGTCCGCCAGCGTGAAGCGCTTGGCGAGCTGGCCTTCCGGGCCGTCGCTCATGTCGTAGTAACCCATCGCGAGACCGGCCGCGTCGCTCCACGCGACGAACTTGTCCATCCGGCCGCCGTCGATCTGGTACTGCTCTTGATAGAAGCGGTGAATGAGGTCGCCGGTCTTTTCATCCGGCCGAACGAACCGGCCCGCGTCGAACGGACCGACCGGCAGATCCTTCGGGAAGCGGGGGTCCGGAGCGGGTGGCTTTCGGTTCGTGTCGATCGGCTGCGGCAGGGTTCGATACGGCTCGCCGGTTTTCGTCACTTGCTTGACGGCGTCGCCCGCCTGAGCGATGCCGTCCGCACCGGGAAATTTTCCGTACAGGCCGTCGAAGCTCCAGTTTTCCTGATAGATGACGACGACGTGGTTGATCTTTTTCAGGTCGGAGGCTGCCGGGTCTCTATTGGATGCGACCGCAATAATACCGGACCAGCTCTGAGTCGCGAGCACGATCCCGGCGATCAGGACAAGTCGCATGGGTGTCCAGATCCGCCGCACGGTCATCTGGGACAATTACTTTTTAGGGGGTTCGGGAAGGTCATGAGGAGCGGTATCCTTTTTCGAAATCAGATCGAGTTGAGTTGTTATGATGGCGGCATTGACGCCTTCCTTAAATCCCTGCAATTTGCTCAATTCAAGGAATCGTTTCTTGGCGTCGTCAAAACGTCCAAGTCGGCGCTCCATTTCACCCGCCAGCATTTGAGCCGTTTGCAAGGACTGATCCCCTTCCTTGTGGCCGGCGGATAGAAATTTATTAAGATGCTGCAACGTCAAATCAAGATATTGTTTTTCCTTGTCGGGTTTGTCTTCCACCTGCCAGGAGGCTTGCAGATAGGCATTGGCGATGAGCCAGTCTGTTTCACCCAGGTCTTCCAAGATCTTCGCCAGCAAAAAATAGGATGTGTTGTCCTTGACCAGGTTTTGATATTCCGGCGAGAGGACGAACTTCTTCAGGCGTTCCTTTTCCGCATCGGTAAACTGATTTTTGTACACGACGAAATGATTGTTCGGACATACGGGAAGTCGGGTGGGAACATCCATGAACCCGATGGGTTTTAAATCAAGCCGCATGCCGATTCGTCCTCCTCTTAAAGAGGCGGGCGACTTGAACTTCGTGCCGTCCAGGGGGCAGGTGACTTCAATTTCAGCGGCCGCAGCGGCGGTGGTTAGTCCATAGATGAACAATATTAAAACAAATACTCCGGCTCCCATCATCGCTTTAAACATTCTCATTCCTCCTGATCAAACTGCCCGCCGGCAGACGCGTCGCGCTTTGTTCCGGGGCAGATCAAAGGAATGTTAGCTTGACGGTGAACGAAAATCAATAACGATTTGCGATAATCCGCTTTTTCCCACCCGACTCCGGTGCGGGATCGTGCCGAATTCACCTTTTATATTTTGCGTTGATCAACATATCAAGAGGCGCTTGTAGCTCATCGGGGTCCATGTCCTTGTAGAGCAGCGTAAAAGTTAATAATAAATCGCCCATGCCGATGGCTCCCTGGGCCCTATACGGAAAACCGCCCGGTTCTGAAACTTTATCGGTCAAGACATAATAGTATCCAATCGTTTCTCCCCTGCGCAGTTCCAGGACGGTCAATTTCTTTTCGACCGCCGTCGAAAGAAGCGTCTGACCCCGGGTGGTCACCATGTCTTTGAGTCGGCCCGGATCGTTCATATTTTCTCCCGCCTTCGTATTCCAAAAGACCGTCAGGAGGAGTTCGAATCGATTTCCGGATTTTGGACTAAACCGGAGGGTCGGGGGTAGATCATCCGGGGGTTGGTGCACGACATCCATCCAGGAGGGGGGAACGGAAAAAACCAGGACACCGTGATTGGGCACAGGAAAGGAGCGAACGGATGACGCTGGAGCGGTTTCAATACTTGTAAAGCCATATACGAATGTTTTGTCGAATATCTCAAGGACTTCTTTATCTTCGTTGGCGTCCTCGGGAACCGAAATATGGACCTCCGCCCAATTCCCCCCAAGGGCGAAATAATAATGGACGTGCATCTGCCGGTAGGCTCGACCGACGATTTCCACCACCATTATATATTGAACGCGAATATACTTTGGCGTCTCCGAGGTCACCACACTGTCTTTGACGATCAATGCATTCTGGCTAGTCCGTTGCCAGTAGAAGTCGTAGCAATCTTTGTTCGTTGTTCCATCTGTTTGCGGTTCTCTCACGAAGAAAGAAATGGTAAAGCGTCCCGAGCTGCCGCGAAACGTATAGCCGTCCTCCTCGCGTGTTTCCTGTTTCTTGGCCAGGGGAGGGGATTCAAATCGGATTTCCCATCCTTTCTGGGGCACTTGGATCGTGGTTTTCTCGGCCACTCTCAAATATTCCTTTGCGCAACCCATGGCGGCCAAGGGAATGGAGAGGACAAGCGCGGTTATCCGGACGGCTCTCAACATGTCGTTCTGCTTTTTCATCCTTTTCCCGCTGCAGGTTTTGGCGTGGCGAATCAGGGCGATGGGCGACTCGCCCTTCTTTTGCCGAGAAGTGCTCCCAGTGATGCAGCCAGAAGGGCGGGAAACGAAATGATTGCGAAAACAATAAGCCCCAATGGAAACATGTTCCCGAGTCCTTGGGTGAGAAACATCCAGAAGGCTTGTGCCGCGAAGGGTGTCACGGCCCATCTCCACGGCCGGTTCGGTTCCACGTACCCCAGGACTGCCGCTACGAGGCAAATCACTGGAATGCCGAACATGAAGTACAGCTCTGAATCCCAGGCCTCTCTGTGATGGGAGATCCTGGACAATACGATCCAGACGACCGCCCCAGTTGCCGCCGCGATCCCAATGAGCCCGTAATCTTTCTTCACGCGATCACCTAATCCATTCATCACCTCTTTGACGCTTTAGCAATTTCGGATTTCAGTTTCTTGATCTGCTCCTCGATCCTTTTCGCTTCCTGAATCCGTTTTTGTGTCATGGGGTCCAGCCGGAAGCCCTTCGGTTTTTTCGCGGCCGAGTCATAAACCTGCCCGCCGATCTCGGCAAACTTATCCTGGGCCTTCTGATTCAGACGGAAGAGCTGAAGCCGGAGGTTGGCGACGCGGGTCAACCGGCCGGCTTCGGCCGCGGCCGTGGCGGCGCCTTTCCGGGCCGTCGCGACGCCTTCCTTCATCATCCTCTCGGCCTCCGCGGTCATCGTCGCCGCGCCCTTCGTGGCCATCCGGCGGGCTTCCGTCGACAGCACGGCCGTTCCTTCTTTAAAAAGCTCGGTGCTTTCCTTCACGGCGATTTGAAGATCCTTTTTAACGCGGTCCCAAAATTTCATCGTCTCACCTCCTGGATGATTGGGTGGCACCGTTGCCCTTTCTTGTTATACGTCGGACGGGGGAGCGCCGAGGAGCTCGGCATGAGTACGGTCCACCCATTCTCGAACTTCCGGTTCGTTCACTCCAAGCCATACGCAGGCGGTGGTGATCGTGTTGAACACAATCACATTAATCTTCTCCCGTTCCGCCAACCGCCCAAACAGACTGGCTCTTTCGAATTCTTTTCCGGCCACAATCGCCACCCGGGCCCCGGCGGCCTTGTCACGGTGATGCTGATAAAGATCAACGACCTGTTGGATCTCTTTTTCCTCGATCGATGGCTCGAAGGAGGCACGGGAGATATCGACGACGACCTGTGGCGCGGAAGGAATTTTCGGGTCCAGCAACTGTCGGCGCTCGTGCTCGATGAACTCCTCCATAGTGATCCTTCCAACCCACACCTCGAGGACAAGGCCCGACTTCATTATCCGATAGGCATTGCTCATGGATGAGTCCTCCTTCCTAAATCATGACGCCGGTTTAAGGACGCTTTTTGCCGCATCCCTGACCGGGCACGGTATTATCACAAAGATAGAACCGCTTCATATAGCGCGCCCATCCCTCGAGTGTTGCGTCGTCCAACCCGGCGGAACGCCGTGCCCGTATCACGCGATGCAGGCCGTATCGCCCTTGAAATACGCGATAGACGTCGGCTTCCTCCGTGGAAACGGCAGGATTGATGCCGGGGTATCTGTCGCACGCGATATAAAACATGACGGACGGATAGGGTCCGGTCCGATCTTCGTCCAGCTTGCGAAAGGTGAGCGGGTTTGCGCATCGCATTTGGGCCGATGTCTTCGTCGCATCCATGATCACACTCGGATCCGGAACCACGGCAAACGTCGCACCGGCGTCGTAAAAATAGACTTTCGATGTCCGCCAGTCGGCCCGCATCGTCAGGAGTTCGGTCCAGTTTTCCACGCTTTCCGGGGGCAGAACATATTCCGCGATATCCACGTTCCACTGGGAGGTGGTATGTCCGAGGATCCAAGGTTCCTTGACCCATCGGTCCATCACGACCATTTCGTACGGCAGATGCTGACGCAGAGCGGCGACCTCGTTTGTAAATTCGGCCGGATCGTATTCGACATTGTGATTGAGTTGGGGTTCGACGCATCCTTCAAGAAGCATCGCAACAAGAGGACAGATGGTCGACCGAATTTTTTTGCCTCTTTTCATCACGGAACCCGTCCCTGATGATCAAGAACGTCCAAAGCCCATCCGCCGCTCCTGGCCCATCGGCCACTATCTGTATATATAATGATGCAGATCGAATATATTACTTCTTTTCGTCCTCACGGGGGGGGATAATTTTTTCATACGGGGGTATAGCAATCAATACCCTAATCGGAAGCAAAGGTCAAGGTTAACGCGGACGCGGCTTGGCGCGAGCCGTGGGCACGGCCTTCCACGGATCATCCGGCCATGGATGCTTGGGGTAGCGGCCTTTCAATTCCTTCTTCACCTCGGCATAAGTCCGCTCCCAAAATCCACGCAGATCCTGCGTGACTTGAATCGGCCGGCGGGCAGGCGAGAGGAGATGGAGCGTCACCGGAATCTTTCCGAAGGCCACGCGCGGCGTGTCGGCCAGCCCGAACATCTCCTGGAGCTTCACGGCGAGCACCGGCGATTCCCCCGGCCGGTATTCCAACCGCAGCCGCGACCCGCTCGGAACGGTCAGATGCGTCGGTGCGCCTTCCTCCAGTCGCTGTTGAAGCTTCCAATCCAGCCGCGCCTTCAGGATAACGAGGAGATCCAGCCGCGCAAGATCCTCCCGTCGTTTGACGCCGCCGAGATAAGGTCCAAGCCAGTCATCGACCGTTTCATTCAGCGCGGCGTCGGACAGGTCCGGCCAGTTTTCTTGCGGCAGCCATTGTCGCATCGATCGCACACGCGCCTGAAAATCCCGCGCCTCACGCGTCCACGGAAGCGCCTCAAGGCCGAGGTTTCGAACGCCCTCCAGCACGGCGGCGCGAATTTTTTCAGAATCCGGATCGGGGATTGCGCCCCGGTCGAGGAGGAGTTGGCCCAGCCGCTCCTCGCGCTGCGCGATGATTTGTTTCATTTGCCCGTCCCACCGGATGACGTCTTCCGTGCGAAATTGGGCTCCTAGATTTTCGCGCAACGCGTCGAGCTCCACGGCGGCGGCCAGATGGATCGTTCCCTCCGTCTCGCCCGCGTCGAGACTCGCCGCGACGAGATAGGGCGGGCGTATCCGAAGCTCATGGCTCGGCAGGCGGGCTCCGCGTCCGGAGGCGAGACGATAACGGACGTCGCCCGTCGAGCGTTGCTGCGCGATCCGGTCCGGGTAGGCGAAGGCCAGGAGCAATCCGGTTCGATTGAGATCCGGTGCCGTTGTGGTATTCCGGTTTTGAATCAGCCTGAGATATTGCCGGGAGGCCTGCTCCGCACGCTGACAGGCGGCCGGATCGGCCCCGAAAGTCCTTGCCCCCTCGCGCCCGCGCGCGCGGAAGGCAATGAGGGCTTCGATGCGGGTCAGAAAATCGGCCGAGCGTTTCCGCTCGCCGGAGAGCACGTCTCTTTCCGAAAGCAGCGCCGCAATATCGCAGGCCGCCCGTCCGAGGCCAAGGGCATCCGCCTTGCGGATCATATGGGCGAGACGGGGATGGAGCGGCAGCGCGGCCATCGAGCGCCCGGCCGGCGTGATCGTTCCGTCCGGATCGAGCGCGCCGAGCTCGGTCAGCAGACCCCGCGCACGGGCCAGCGCGCCCGCGGGCGGCGGGTCGAGCCACGCTAAGGCTTCGGCGTCGCGCACACCCCATTGGGCCAGCTCCAGCGCAAGCGGCGTCAGATCGACCGCGCGAATCTCCGGAACCGGCCGTGCCGTCAGGCCGCGTTGCGTCGCCTCGCTCCAGAGCCGGTAGCAGACGCCGGGGCCGAGCCGTCCGGCCCGTCCGGCGCGCTGCTCGGCCGAGGCGCGCGAGATCCGCATCGTCGTCAACCGCGTCAGTCCGGTCCGCGGATCAAACTCCGGAACCCGTACGAGACCGGAATCGATCACGACGCCGATTCCCTCGATCGTGAGGCTTGTCTCGGCGATCGGCGTGGCCAGTATGATTTTGCGCCTCCCGCCGATGTTCGGTTGGATCGCCCGCTCCTGCGCCTCCCAGGGAAGATCGCCGTAGAGCGGGAGGAGATCGACCGGCCCGCCGGCCAGCGCCTCTTCCAATAATTCCTGCGTCCGACGGATCTCCCATGCGCCCGGAAGAAAAACCAGCAGATCGCCGTTGTCCTGTTTCAGCGCCCGAAGCACGGCCTGCTTCACGGTCTCCGATATCCTTTTCTCGGTCTCCCGGGGATCGCGCCCCGCGTACCGCACCTCGATCGGAAAACTGCGGCCCGGACTGGTGAGCACCGGCGCTTTGCCGAGAAGCGACGCAACGGCCTGACCGTCCAGCGTCGCGGACATCACCAGAAGCTTCAGATCCTCGCGAAGCATGCGGCGGCTGTCCAGACACAACGCCAGCGCGAGGTCCGCGTGCAGGTGCCGTTCGTGAAACTCGTCGAAGATGACCAGCCCGACGCCTTCCAATCCCGGATCGGACTGCAGCCGCCGCGTGAGGATGCCCTCCGTCAGCACTTCGATGCGGGTTTTCGCCGAAATCTTCGAATCAAACCGGATGCGGTAGCCGACCGTCTCGCCCACCGACTCGCCCAGAAGCGCGGCCATCCGCGCGGCCGCCGCGCGAGCGGCCAGACGCCGGGGCTCCAGGATCAGTATCGTCCGGCCCGCGAGCCAGGGCTCATCCAACAACGAAAGCGGAACGACCGTCGTCTTTCCGGCGCCGGGCGGGGCTGTCAAAACGACGGAAGGATGCGCGGCAAGCGTTTCATGCAGGGTGGGCAGAATTTCATGGATCGGCAGTGGAGAGGGCAAACGGATCATCGTTGCACCGGGAGTCGCCAAAGCAAAAGACTTGCGGCCAACGCGAAGGCCGCTCCCATTCCGAAGGCGGCCGCGGAGCCGAACGACTGCCAGATCCATCCGAACAGCAACGAGGCCGGAAGCGCGCCGATTCCGATCATCAGGTTGTACAGCCCGAAGGCCGATCCGCGAAAATGGGCCGGGGAGAAGTCCGCGATCAAGGCCTTCTCGACGCCCTCCGTCAGTCCGAAATAAAGTCCGTAGACGGCGAAGAGCGCCCAGACCTCCCAGACCGAATCGGCGATCATAAAACCGGCGTAGGTCAATGCGTAGACGGTCCATCCCGCGACGATCACGCGCTTTCGTCCCCACCGGTCGGAGGCGACGCCGCCCGGAACCGAGCTGGTCATCTTGACGATATGGAGAACGACCCACAGGACGGGGAGGAGGCCCACGGCGACGCCGAGCTGCTGCGCCTTAAGAAGCAGAAAGGCGTCGGTCGAGTTTCCGAGCGTGAAAAGGAACAGGATCAGCACGAATCGACGAAGCGTTCCGGGCATTTCCCGCCAGGCCTGTCGGATCCGAAGCGGTTCGGGCTGTGCGGAGGGTCGTGCTTGGGTCGGTGTTTCCCGTACGCCGGCCAGAAGAACGCCAATCGTGATCACGCCCGGGATGACGGACAACAGGAAGACCGTTTTGATATTCAGGATAAAGACGTCCAGGAGAAGCGTGGCGAGGAGCGGCCCGGCGACCGCGCCTGCATGATCGGCCGCGCGGTGAAACCCGAAGGCCTTTCCCCGGAAGTCCGGCGGCGTGCTTTCGGCGATCAGCGCATCCCGCGGCGAGGTCCGAAGGCCCTTGCCGATCCGGTCGAAGAAACGCAATACCAAAACGGCGGGCCAGGAGCCGGCCAGGCCGATCAGCGGGCGCGCGGCATTGGACAGAAGATACCCTCCGACGACCCAGTTTTTCCGGCGGTGCACGCGGTCCGAGATGAATCCCGAAGCCAGTTTCAGAAACGAGGCGGTGGATTCGGCGATGCCTTCGACGATTCCGAGTGCGGCCGGCCCGGCGCCCAGGACGGACGTCAGAAAGACCGGCAGCAGGGGATAGATCATTTCCGACGCCGAGTCGTTCAAAAAACTGACCGCGCCGAGCAGCAGGACGTTGGTCGAAAGGCCGATCCGCCATCGATTGCGTCTAGGGTGTGTTGTGGATGTAATCATGCATGTCTATTATTGAGGAAACGGTTCCGTTTCACAAGTCCCATTCAATCTTTTTAGCTAAACGAATAAGATATTGCGGACCCATTCTTAATTCGCTATAATTTTCCCGCTCACCTTTTTGGAGGTTCCGAAGCCCCGATGTCGTACAACGTCTTGAAACACGTGGCGCTGCCCCTGATCGTTTTCATCGGCGTCATGGCGGCCGGTCTGCTTCTGCGCGCGTGGGGACTGAATATCCTCGCACGGTGGTCCCGGAAGAGCCCCACTGCAACGGCGGACATCATACTGCATGCCGTCCGTTGGCCCTCGTTGTTATGGCTCGCGGCGATCGGGTTGTACTTCGCGATCGGAACCTCCGAGCTTCCCAAAGACGACATCGGATACGCCTTTAAGCTGTTGCATGTCTTGTTGATCCTGTCTCTCACTTTCGTGGCGGCCAATCTGGCCTCGAGATTGACGGTCTATTCCATTCGGAAGGCCGAGATCCCGCTCCAGGCGACCGGCTTGACGCAGGGCGTGATCAAAGTGGCCGTGATCACGATCGGCGTCCTGATCCTGCTCGAGACGCTCGGGATCTCGATCACGCCGATCCTGACCGCGCTGGGGGTCGGGGGGCTGGCGGTCGCGCTGGCGCTTCAGGATACCCTGGGCAATCTGTTTGCCGGCGTTCATATCCTGATGGAAAAATCGGTCCGTGTCGGAGACTTCATCAGGCTTGAAACCGGCCAAGAAGGATGCGTAGCCGACATCGGATGGCGGACGACGCGGGTGAGAATGGCCCCGAACAATGTCGTGATCATTCCCAACTCGAAGCTCGCCCAGAGCGTCGTGACGAACTACGACCTGCCCGGCAAACAGATGGCGGTCCAGCTTCCGATCCGCGTGAGCTACGCGTCCGACCCGGAACGGGTCGAGCGGGTCCTGATCGACGAAGCGACCCGGGCCGTGAAAGAGGTTCGGGGGATGCTGCGCGATCCGGGGCCTACGGTGCAATTCATTCCGGGGTTCGGGGATTCTTCCCTGGACTTCACGCTGACCTGCCAGGTTGAACAGTATGAGTCCCAGGGTCCCGTAATGCATGAATTGCGAAAACGGATCTTCAAACGCTTCCAACAAGAGGGGATCGAGATCCCGTTTCCGACCCGTACCGTTTACATGAAGCCAGATGAACAATGAAACGGTTTGAATAAGAATCGGCTCAAAAGGATTGATCAGCCCCCCGTGATGCGTTATACTGATCTCGCGAAATAAATCCCCGAACCGTTCCCGTTGTTCTGCGACGTCCCTCCGTCTCCTAAAAAAAGGAAAAGCGATGGCCGATTTTCATCAGACCGGAGTCATATCGACGCTTCACCGCCTGGGCCGCGTGGATCTGGGCCGGCTGGAGACGCAACTGGAGGCCTTTTCCCACCAGTTGCCGATCGCGCTGGTCCTGCCCTGCCTCTTTTCCGAGCTTCAAGGACCGGCGTTGAAGGAGATCCTTAAGGAACTCCAGTCCGTGAGATATCTCCGAGAGATCATCGTATCGCTCGGCCGTGCGAATCGGGAGGAGTTCAAACATGCTCGGCAGTTTTTCAAAGACCTTTATTGCGAGCACCGGATCATCTGGATCGACGGGGAGCGCGTTCAGAAACTTCTGGCGCTTCTGATGCAAAGCGAGCTGGACCTCGGAAGCGAGGGCAAGGGCCGCGCGGCCTGGTTGGCGTACGGATACATCTTGGCGCGGCGGCAAAGCAAGGTGATTGCGCTCCACGATTGCGACATCCTGACCTACAACCGCGAATTCCTGGCGCGCCTCTGTTATCCCGTCGTTAATCCCAATCTGGGTTATGAATTCTGCAAGGGTTACTACCCGCGGATCACCGATCAGTTGCACGGAAGGGTAACCCGCCTTTTTGTGACGCCGTTGATCCGGACCCTGAAGACCATGATCGGCCATCATCCCTTCCTGATCTATCTGGACAGCTTCCGATACCCGCTGGCGGGCGAATATTCGATGCTGGCCGATCTGGCTCGGGTGAACCGGATCCCGGGCGACTGGGGGTTGGAGATCGGGGTCCTGGCCGAGATCTACCGAAACGTTTCGGTGAAGCGGGTCTGCCAGGTGGATCTATCCGAAAATTACGAGCACAAGCATCAGGCCCTCTCCTCGGAGGACCCGCAGGCCGGCTTGATGAAGATGGCGATCGATATCGCCAAATCGCTTCTGCGGAATCTGGCGACGGAAGGGCTGGTTTTCGATACGGCGTTCTTCAACACGCTCCGCACGGCCTATCAGCGGGCCGGGCAGGACGCGATCAAAAAATACGAGGACGACGCCATCATCAACGGCCTCGTCTTCGACCGGCACGCGGAGCGGCTGGCGGTCGAGGCCTTCATCCGTGCGATCCGGATCGCGGCCGAGGAATTCGTCCAGGATCCTCTGGGAATCCCGCTGATCACGAACTGGAACCGGGTCACCTCGGCCGTTCCGAAGTTTTTCGAGATGCTCGAGAACGCCGTGGATGTGGACAACGCGGAATGACGAGCTCGACGACGCGAGAAGACCTGAAACCACGCCTCGAGGCGGTCGGATCGGCCGATATTCTGGTCGGAATCCCCAGCTACAACAACGCGAGAACCGTCGGCCGCGTCGTGCAGGCGGTCGGAGCCGGACTCGCGAAATATTTTCCCGAGGCCAAAGCGGTGCTCGTGAATTCCGATGGCGGATCGAGCGACCGAACGCCGGAGACGGTCGAGAAATCCACGGTGGACCTCCAAAGGATCCTTGTGGCCCACCGCGTCCATCCGCTTCACAAGATCGTGACCCCGTACCACGGCATCCCCGGAAAGGGGAGCGCGTTCCGGCTGATTTTTGAAATCGCGGAAGCCCTGAAGGTCAGGGCCTGCGCCGTGGTGGACGCCGATCTGCGCAGCATCACCCCGGACTGGATGGAGCTGCTCCTCCGGCCCGTTTATAAAGAAGGCTACGATTACGTCGCGCCGTATTACCGCCGGCACAAGTACGACGGCACGATCACCAACAGCATCGTCTATCCGCTGACCCGTGCGCTCTATGGCCAGCGGATCCGCCAGCCGATCGGCGGGGAGTTTGGGTTCTCGGGCGACCTGGCCGGCTATTTCCTGACCCAGGACGTCTGGGGCACGGACGTCGCGCGGTACGGGATCGATATCTGGATGACCACCACGGCGATCGCGCGGGGCAGCAAGATCTGCCAGGCCTATCTGGGCGCGAAGATCCATGATCCCAAGGACCCGGCCGCCGATCTCTCGGCCATGCTGACCCAAGTCGTCGGCTCCACCTTTGCTCTGATGGAGAAATACGCGGAGCGGTGGAAGGCCGTCGGAAGTTCGGAATCCGTGCCGATCTTCGGGTTCGAATACGACGTGGGGCTTGAACCGGTTCCGGTCAACGTCGACCGGATGATCAAGGCCTTTGAACTGGGCCGGATGGAATTGACGGCGGTCTGGAGCGAGATCCTGTCGCCGGAAACACTCGCCGAGCTGAAGGCCGTGAAGCTGACCGGATCGGAACCCGGATTCTCCGACGAGCTCTGGACCCGGATCGTCTACGAGTTTGCCCTGGCGTTCCATCGCCGGGTCATGGCTCAGGAACATCTCTTGAAATCCTTTACACCCCTTTATCTGGGTAGGGTGGCCTCGTTTATTCTGGAGACCCAGTCGCTGACCCCCCTGGAGACGGAGAGTCAGATCGAGCGGCTGTGTAAAAATTTTGAACGGGAAAAAATCTACGTGATGGATCAATGGGACAAACCAATGATTCAGGGAGGGCGGTCATGAACGAGGTCTGGCAAACCGGTTTTATCGAGCCGATGAAGGCGTTTCTAAGTCAGACGGGGGCGTTTCTGCCTCATCTGGTGGCGATGATCGTGGTTCTGATGTTGGGCATCCTGATCGCCTGGGCCATCAAGACCGTGGTGTTTCGCATTCTGACCACGGCGAAGTTTGATCAGTACTCCGGCCGGATCGGTCTGTCGCTGGCTTTGTCGAAAAGCGGAATCCGCGAAACCCCGGCGCATTGGGTGGGCCGCATTGCGTACTGGATGATCGTCCTGATCTTCCTCATGCTGGGATTGGAGGTGCTGGATTTGAAGCCGGTGGATCAGTTTGTCGCCCAGGTCTTCTCCTATCTGCCCCATATGCTGATCGCGGTCGTGATCCTGATCGTCGGGTTCCTTCTCAGCAACTTCTTCGCCCGGGCGACGTTGATCGCGGCCGTGAACGCGCAGATCGTCGAGGCGCGGTTTCTGGCACGGGTCGTCCGGATCGCAATCCTCCTTTTGGCGCTGGCGATGGCCTTCGACCAGTTGGGGATTGCAAAGACCGTCATCGTCGCGGCCTTCTCGATCACGCTGGGGGGCGTCGTGTTGGCCTTTTCGATCGCCTTCGGCTTGGGCGCGCGGGACGCGGCCAAGCAATTCATCGAACGGCGCTTGAAAAGAGAACGGGAGCAGAAGGAGGAAGATTTCTCCCATCTGTAACGCAGAGAGCGACGGCGAATCCTTATTGTGCGCTTGGAGTCTGCAAGACCAGCAGGAAGACGGCC
>Ga0187773_10000081_pt1 | contig 41008 bp, 49 predicted proteins | sample 0216_BV02_MP05_1_FD_133133 | JGI IMG/M metagenome (GOLD analysis project Ga0187773, IMG submission 133133) | Tropical peat soil microbial communities from peatlands in Department of Meta, Colombia - 0216_BV02_MP05_10_MG | ecosystem: Environmental > Terrestrial > Soil > Wetlands > Peat | place...
GTAAGGCGTCACTATGGTCATCGCGCTAATGGTTCTTGGAGTCGCGTTCTTGTCCGCGTCAATCTGGGCTTGGCGTACAAACCGACGCATCACCGCATCGGCTATGCCGCGGTCTTGGCGGGTCCTTTGGCGACTGCGTTGGGTCATCGGTATCGCGCTCGGGTTCGGTAGCTATTTTCTGCGCTATCCGCTCGAGGGCGGCAAAGACCTTTACACGGTTTACGGTATTCCGTTTGTGTCGTACGCCTTCGACTCCAAGGGTCACGACTACGTCGGACCTTTGACCATACCTGCGGTTGCGTTGAACTTTGTTACCTGGGCTTTGTTACCACAGTTATTTCTCTGGGCGTTCTCGCGCAATGCTCCAAAGCAACCTCAGCAGAGAAGTGCCGCCTAACAGCACGCCCCGCCGGACGCGCGTGAAGCACCGGACCTCGGCCGACCGTTCGCAGTCGCGCGCCGGTGCGCGTGGACGTTGACCAGTCATCGGGAGCATCCCGATGGGTTTCGCAGGAAGTGTTGCTGACGCTTTGATCGTCGTATCCTTTTTCGCTCAGATTGACGATCGAAATGCATGGCGCAATCATGAGGCTCAAGATCCGTGATAACCGCAGCCAATATCGTTGTGGCGCTCGTCGCCGCGCTGCATCTCTACTTCCTCGTCCTCGAGATGTTTCTGTGGGACAGGCCCGCGGGCCTCAAGGCCTTCGGCCTGACGCTCGAGCAGGCGCGCTCGTCGAAGGTGCTGGCGGCGAATCAGGGCCTGTACAACGGCTTCCTCGCCGCGGGCCTCGTCTGGGGCCTTGTCGCCGGACCCTCCGGCCTCGCGATCAAGACGTTTTTCCTGTGCTGCGCGCTCGCCGCCGGGATCTACGGCGCGGCCACGGCAAGCCGTAAGATCCTGTACGTGCAGGCAGCTCCGGCCGCGGCCGGGCTCGCGCTGCTCTGGCTTTCGTAGTCACTGTTCGAAACAAGAAATTTCAAAGGAGAGGAGATGAGACACATCGAAAGGCACCGCACGCAGCGCATCGGCTGGCTGCGCGCGGCCGTGCTCGGGGCGAACGACGGCATCGTGTCGACCGCGAGCCTCGTCGTCGGCGTGGCGGCCGCGGGCGCAAGCTCGCAGAGCATCCTCGTCGCGGGGGTCGCGGGGCTCGTCGCCGGCTCGATGTCGATGGCGGCGGGGGAGTACGTCTCGGTCAGCTCGCAATCGGACACCCAGAACGCCGATCTCGCGCGCGAGCGGCGCGAGCTCGCCGCCGATCCCGACCACGAGCACGCCGAGCTCGCCGCGATCTACGTGCAGCGCGGCCTGGAGCCGGCGCTCGCCGACGACGTGGCGACGCAGTTGATGGAGCACGACGCGATCGGCGCGCATGCGCGCGACGAGCTGGGGATCTCGGAGACCCTCACCGCGCAGCCCGTTCAGGCGGCGCTCGCCTCGGCCGCGACCTTCGCCGTCGGCGCGCTGCTGCCGCTCGTGATCGTTCTCCTCCTCCCGGCCTCGACGCTCGTATGGACCGTGTCCATCGGGTCGCTGCTCTTCCTCGCGCTTCTCGGATCGCTGTCGGCGCGCGCGGGCGGCGCGTCCACCGCCACGGCCGCGGCGCGCGTCACCTTCTGGGGCGCGCTCGCGATGGCGCTGACGGCGGGAGTCGGCGCGCTCTTCGGGGTGGCCGCTTGAGAGCGGCGGCCGCGCCGGCCTCGCCCGATCTCGCCGCCATCGCGCGCGAAACGAAGGACGCGCAGGACCGCGTCGCGCGGATTGCACCCTTTACGGCGCGCTATCCCGGGTTCGACGTGCCCTCGGGCTACGCCGTCGCGCGGCGCGTGAGCGAGCAGCGGCGCGCCGAAGGCTGGGTTCCGCTCGGCAGAAAAATCGGCTTCACCAATTCGAGCCTGTGGCCCGTCTACGGCGTGCACGAGCCCATCTGGGGCACGATGTACGACCGCACCGTAGTCCGGCTGGACGGCGCGAAAGGAAGCTTGAGCGTGCGCGCCTTCGCCGAGCCGAGGATAGAGCCGGAGATCGCGTTCGGCCTGCGCTCGGTGCCCTCGCCCGGGTCGGATCCCGCCGAAATACTTCGATCGGTCGAATGGGTCGCTCACGGCTTCGAGATCGTGCAGTCGCACTTTCCCGGGTGGAAATTCCGCGCCGCGGACACCGTCGCCGACAACGGCCTGCACGGCGCGCTGCTCCTCGGCCCGCCGGTGGAGGTCTCGCGGCTCGGCGCGGATCCGGTCGGGTCGCTGCGCTCCTTCTCGGTGGAGCTGTCGTGCGACGGCGCCGCGAAGGAAACGGGCCTCGGATCGAACGTTCTCGGCAGCCCGCTCGCCGCTCTCGCCCACCTCGCTTCGGCGCTCGCGAACCAGCCGGGGAGCGAGCTGCGCCCGGGCGAGATCGTGACCACCGGCACGCTGACCGCGGCGTATCGGGTCGGCGCCGGCGAGATCTGGACGACGAAAATCGGCGGAATCGCGCTGCCCGGGCTCGAGCTAGCGTTCAGCGCCTGAGCCGAGCGACAGCGACAGCGCGCTCGAGGCCGCGGCGAACGCCCAGAAGAGGAAGAATCCGATCGAGTACACCGCCGTGCGCGACAGCTCGAGCGGCTGGCCGAAGAAGCTCAGCTCGCCCGGGTCGAACAGCGCGAAGAAGACCATTTCGGCCGCCGCGGCGACGAGGAACGACGGCCAGAGTATCCGGATCGCCTTCTGCATCACCCTATCCTCCCGGTGCGAGCTCGGCCCGAGCGTCGCGGCCGTTCCACTTGCCGGTGAGGCGCCAGGTGGAGCCGGCGTCCTCCAGCACAACCAGGCGCGGCTCTCCGTTCAGGCCGGCGAGCCGCCCCTTGTAGGCCTGCCCCGACAGCCGCAGCGCCACGCTCTGGTCGAGGCCCGAGCGGGTCGGGTGGATCAGCCGCAGCTGCAGCGCCGCCTCTTTTGTTCCGCTCAGCGTGACGCTCACGCCGTCGCCGGAAAACACCGCCGTCGCCGCGAGGTGCAGCTCGCGCGCGCGCGCCTCGCGGCGCAGCACTTGGTTCACTGCGAGCCCGCGCCGGTAGTAGTCGTCGGCGACCACACCGTCGTCGGTGGCGATCGCGACGCCGAGCGCCGCAAAGCTCGCGGCGACCGCGACCGCGGGCAGCGCGATCACGAACCACACCCAGGGCTCCCGGTACCACGGCCTGACGTCCTCGCGCATCGCTACCTCACCAGGAACACCGAGCGCTCGCGCACGCTCACGCGCGGCTCTCCCATCGCGCCGACCTCGAACTCGATGCGGTGCGAGCCCGGCCGCGCCTCGCCGCCGGCGACGCGCAGCCTCACCGGCACCATGCGCGTCCCCGCGCCCTCGACCGCGAAGAAGCTCTCGCCCGCCACCTTGAGCGTCGGAATGCCGGACGCCGTTATGTGGAACACGCGTGGAAACTCGCTCGCGTTCATGATCTGCAGCCGGTAGACGTTCTCGATCGCGCCTTCGTCCACCTCGCGCGACAGGCTGCCACGGTCGCGGATGACGTCCACCTTGAGCGGCACGCGGAGCGCGAGCGCCGCAGCCGTGCCGAGGATCAGCGTCCATAGAATGGCCGTGTACACGATCACGCGCGGCCGCATCAGGCGCTTCAGCGTCTGCGCGATCCCCCAGCGGTTCTTCAGCGCGTTCTCGGTCGAATAGCGGATGAGGCCCGGCGCGTAGCCCATCTTCTTCATCACCTGGTTGCAGCCGTCGATGCACGCCGCGCAGCCGATGCACTCGTACTGGAGCCCCTCGCGGATGTCGATCCCCGTCGGACAGACCTGCACGCAGATGCCGCAGTCGACGCAGTCGCCCAGCCCCTTCGCCCGCGGATCGGCCGCGCGCGAGCGGCCTCCGCGGGGCTCGCCGCGCTGCGCATCGTAGCTGATGATCAGCGTGTCCGGGTCGAACATCGCGCTCTGGAAGCGCGCGTACGGGCACATGTACTTGCACACCTGCTCGCGCATCCAGCCGGCGTTTCCGTAAGTGGCGAATCCGTAGAACAGGATCCAGAAGGTCTCCCAGGGGCCGAGCGAGACGCCCGCCGCCTCGAGCGAGAGCTCACGGGCGGGCGTGAAATAGGCCACGAACGTGAACCCCGTCCACAGCGAAAGGACGATCCAGCTCGCGTGCTTCGCCGCCTTGACGCCCAGCTTCCCGAGCGTGAAGGGCGCGGCGTCGCGCTTCATGCGGCGAGCGCGGTCGCCCTCGATCCTACGCTCGATCCACAGGAAGATCTCCGTATACACCGTCTGCGGGCAGGCGTAGCCGCACCACAGCCTTCCCGCCACCGCGGTGAAGAGGAACAGCGACAGCGCGGAGATCACCAGCAGCAGCGTGAGGTAGATGAAATCCTGCGGCCAGAGCACCAGCCCGAAAACGTAGAACTTCCGCGCGCCGAGGTCGAACAGCACCGCCTGGCGCCCGTTCCACTCGAGCCAGGGCGTGCCGTAGAAGACGAGCTGGGTCGCGAGGACGAGGGCGAGGCGCCAGCGCGCGAAGGCGCCGCTCACCGCGCGCGGGTAGATCTTCTCGCGGACCTCGTAGAGCGGCTCCTCGCCCGCGGCGCGCGGCAGGACCTCGACGTTCTTGAGCGTGTCGTTCACCGCCGCACCTGCGGGAAGCTAGGGCCTGGGGTTGGACAGGCCCCAGACGTAGGCGGCGAGGATGTGGACCTTGGCCTCGCCGAGGGAATCCTTGTGTGCGGGCATCGCGCTCTGTCCCGGTGTGAGCGCGTCGGTGCCGTGCCCCTTGGTGATCGTCTCGACGATGGCCGCCTCGGAGCCGCCGTGCAGCCAGATGTTGTCGGTCAGGTTCGGCGCGCCGAGCTGCTGGTTGCCCTTGCCCTCCGGCCCGTGGCAGGCCGCGCACACCGCCGCGAACGTCTGCTTGCCGCGCGCCGCGCGCGCCGGGTCGTGCTTCGCGCCCGAGAGCGAGAGCACGTAGTTCGCCGCGTCGAGCGTGCCCTCGGGGCCGAGCGTCGGGCCGAGCGCCGGCATGACGCCGTTGCGGCCGTTCATGATGCTCGCCTCGATCGTCTCGGGATCGCCGCCGTAGAGCCAGTCGTGGTCGGTGAGGTTGGGAAAACCCTTGCCGCCGGCGGCGTCGGAGCCGTGGCACTGGGCGCAGTTGTTGAGGAAGAGCTTCTGCCCGAGCGCGCGCGCCTCGGGGTCCGCGGCGAGCTTGCGCAGGTCCTCCGACGCGAACTTCTGGTACAGCGGGCCGTAGTGCTCGTCGGCGCTCTTCATCTCGGCCTCGTATTGCCCGGCGGAAGTCCACTTGAACGAGCCGGCGTAGCTTCCCAGGCCCGGGTAGAGCAGCAGGTACACGAGGCCGAAGACGATGGTGATGTAGAACAGCCAGATCCACCAGCGCGGCAGCGGGTGGTTGTACTCGACGAGATCCTCGTCCCAGGTGTGGCCCGTGGTGTCGGCCTCGCCCGAGACGCGGCGCGTGCTCATCGACTTCAGCAGCACCGCGCACGCGAGGATGCTCACCACCGTGATGATGCCGATGTACCACTCCCAGAAGCCGCTCGCGAAGTCGCTCATGGGTTCCCCCCGGTCTCCTCATCGAAGGGCAGCCGCGCCGCTTCTTCGAAGCCGCGCCGGGCGCCCGCGCTGTAGGCCCACCACACGATGCCGAGGAAGGCGGCGAACGCGATCACGGTCACGAGCGAGCGGAGATCGTTGATGTCCACGGCTACCTCGCCTTGAGCGCCGTGCCCAGGCCCTGCAGGTAGACGATCAGCGCGTCCTGCTCGGTCTTGCCTGCGAGCGCGGCCTTGGCGCCGGCGATATCGGCGTCGGTGTAGGGGTGGCCGAGCGAGCGCAGCACCTTGAGCTTCGCCTCGATGTCGTCCGCATTCGCCGGCGTCCTCGCGAGCCAGGGGTAGGCCGGCATGTTCGACTCCGGCACGACGTCGCGCGGATTGTCCAGATGCACGCGGTGCCAGGCGTCGCTGTAGCGACCGCCCACGCGCGCGAGGTCGGGGCCGGTGCGCTTGCTGCCCCACTGGAAGGGCCGGTCGTAGACGAACTCGCCGGCAACCGAGTAGTGGCCGTAGCGCTCGGTCTCGGCGCGGAACGGGCGGATCATCTGCGAGTGGCAGTTGTAGCAGCCCTCGCGCACGTAGATGTCCCGGCCGGTGAGCGCGAGCGGCGAGTACGGCTTCAGCCCCACGACCGGCTCGGTCGTCGACCTCTGGAAGTACAGAGGCACGATCTCCACCAGCCCGCCCACGAGGACGACGAGCACGATGAGCACGATGAGGAGCGCGCTGTTCTTCTCGAGGGTCTGGTGGGTGAAGCTCATCGCGGCCCTAGGCGTGGACCGCGGCGGGGATCGCCGCGTTCTCGGGCTTGCCGGCGGCGATCGTCTTCCAGACGTTCCACGCCATGATCGCCATCCCCGCGAAGTAGAGCACACCACCGAGCAGCCGGATTCCGTAGAAGGGATAGGTCGCCTTGACGCCCTCGACGAACGTGTACGTGAGCGTCCCGTCCGGGCTCACCGCGCGCCACATCAGGCCCTGCATGACCCCCGCGATCCACATCGACGCGATGTAGAGCACGATGCCGACCGTGGCGATCCAGAAATGCACGTTGATCAGCCGCACGCTCGCCATCTCGGCGCGGCCGAACAGGCGCGGAACGAGGTAGTAGACGCTGCCCATGCTCACCAGCCCCACCCAGCCGAGCGCGCCCGAGTGCACGTGGCCGATGGTCCAGTCGGTGTAGTGCGAGAGCGCGTTCACCGTCTTGATCGACATCATCGGCCCCTCGAACGTCGACATGCCGTAGAACGAGAGCGACACGATCAGGAACTTGAGGATGGGATCGGTGCGCAGCTTGTGCCACGCCCCCGAGAGCGTCATGATCCCGTTGATCATGCCGCCCCAGGAAGGCGCGAGCAGGATCAGCGAGAACAGCATCCCGAGCGACTGCGTCCAGTCGGGGAGCGCGGTGTAGTGCAGGTGGTGCGGGCCCGCCCACATGTAGGTGAAGATCAGCGCCCAGAAGTGCACCACCGACAGCCGGTAGGAGTAGATCGGGCGGCCGGCCTGCTTGGGGATGAAGTAGTACATCATCCCCAGGAACCCGGCGGTGAGGAAGAACCCGACCGCGTTGTGCCCGTACCACCACTGCACCATCGCGTCCTGCACGCCGGCGTAAGCCGAGTACGACTTCCAGAAGGTCACCGGCACCTCGGCCGAGTTCACCACGTGCAGCAGCGCGATGGTGAGGATGTAGGCGCCGAAGAACCAATTGGCGACGTAGATGTGCTGCACCTTGCGCTTCGCGATGGTGCCGAAGAACACGATCGCGTAGGCGACCCAGACGACCGTGATCAGGATGTCGATCGGCCACTCGAGCTCGGCGTATTCCTTGCTCGTCGTGATGCCCAGGGGAAGCGTGATCGCCGCAAGCACGATCACGGCCTGCCACCCCCAGAACGTGAAGGCGGCGAGCCCGTCGGAAAACAGCCGCGCCTGGCAGGTGCGCTGCACCACGTAGTAGGAGGTGGCGAAGAGCGCGCAGCCGCCGAAAGCGAAGATCACCGCATTCGTATGCAGCGGGCGGAGCCGCCCGTAGGTCAGCCAGGGCGTCTCGAAATTCAGCTCGGGCCAGATGAGCTGCGCGGCGATCAGCATGCCGACCGCCATGCCCACCAGCCCCCAGACGACCGTCATGACCGTGAACTGGCGCACGACGGTGTAGTTATAGGTCGCTGCCGCCGTCTGCATGGACCTCCCCTCCTCACCGGGGCGAAGCGTCCATGCTAGCGGCCGCCCCCGCCCGTCCTTTGACCTAGATCAAACGGGCGGCTCGGGCTTCTCCGCGCCGTCGTCGTCGGCGAGGATCCTCACGGCCGGGCTCTCGAGGTCGTCGAACTGACCGCCCTGGAGCGCGAGCCAGAGGACGGCGCCGATCAGGAAGACGAGCACGACGCTCAAGGGGACGAGCAGGTAGAGAATGTCCACCGCTTCAGGTTCCCGCGAGGCGCGCCGCCACCGCTTCGGCCCCGGGCCGCGCGGGGCGCTCCAGGCGCAGCGCGTTGAGCGCGACCACCAGCGAGCTCGCCGACATGCCGAGCGCGGCCGCCCAGGGCGAGAGCCCGCCCGAGAGCGCGAGCGGCAGGACCAGCACGTTGTACGCGAAGGCCCAGAGGATGTTCTGCCCGACGATCGCGAGCGTGCGCCGGGCGTGGGCGATCGCGCGCGGCAGCTCGCGCAGGTCCTGCGACACCATCACGGCGTCGGCGCGCAGCTGCGCGATGCGCGCTCCCCCGCCCATCGCGAGCGACACGTCGGCCTGGGCGAGGACCGGCGCGTCGTTGATGCCGTCGCCGACCATCGCCACCACCCTGCCGCGGCGCTGCAGGCTTTCGACGTACTGGCGCTTGCGCTCGGGCGCCGCGCCCGCCTCGACGGTCCGGACGTCGACGCGCCGCGCGACCTCGCGCACGGCGCTCTCGCGGTCGCCGCTCACGAGGTGGACCCGCAACCCGAGATCGCGCAGCGCCGCCAGCGCTTCCCTGGCCTCGTGGCGCAGCTCGTCGCCGAGGCGAAACGACGCGAGCAGCCCGGCTTCGCTCGAGAGCCACACTACCGTGTCCTCGCCGGGCTCTTCCCACGGCGGCCGGCCGCGGTGAAGCTCCGCCGCAAACGCCAGCGTCCCGATGCGGTAGCGCCCGCCTTCCACGCGCGCCTCGATCCCGCTCCCCGGGACGTTGCGGATCCCGTCGGCGCAAAGGCCTGCCGCGCCCGAGGCGGCGAGCGCTCGCCCGATCGGATGCTCGGAGGCAGCCTCGATCGCCGCGGCGATCGCGAGGCAGCGCTCGCGCGGCACGTCCGAGTGGACGTTGACTCCCTTGAGCCTGGGCTCGCCGTGCGTGAGCGTCCCGGTCTTGTCGAAGACCACGTCGCGCGCCTGCGCGAGCGTTTCCACCGCGTGGCCTCTCGCCACGACGATGCCGCGCCTCGCGAGCTCGCCCACCGCCACGGTGAGCGCGATCGGCGCCGAAAGCGAGAGCGCGCAGGGACAGGTCGCCACCAGCACCGCCACCACGACAGGGATGGCGCGGGCGGGGTCGGCCGCGCCCCAGAAGTATCCGGCGATCGCCGCGAGGCCGATCACGGAGGCGGTGAACCAGGGAGCCGTGCGGTCGATGAGGCGGAGGAGACGCGGCTTGTCGGCGGCGGCCCTCTCCGCGAGGCGCTGGATCGAGGACAGCACGGTGTCGGGTCCGACCCGCGTGATCCTCACGAACAGCGGGCTGGCGAGATTACCGCTGCCCGCGATCACGGCGCTCCCCGGGCTCTTTGAGACCGGCCGCGCCTCGCCCGAGACCAGGGCCTCGCTCGCGGCCCCCGTCCCGCGCTCGACCACCCCGTCCGCGGGAAACGTCTCGCCCGGCCGCACCAGCACGATGTCGCCCGCGCGGAGCTGCGCCACGGCCACGCGCTCCGGCTCGAGCGAGCTCGGAAAATCGGAGAGGCGCCCGGCGAACTCGGGGACGAGGCGCCCCAGGTGCCGCAGCGCGCCGGCGGCGCGCTGCCGCGCCACGATCTCGAGGTAGCGGCCGAGGAGCAGCAGGAAGACGAACATCGAGACCGAGTCGAAGTACACCGCGCCGGCTCCGCGGAGCGTCGCGGCGGCGCTCGCCACGAAGGCGACGGCGATGCCGAGCGCCACCGGCACGTCCATGCCGAGGCGCCAGGCGCGAAGGTCGCGCCACGCGCCCGCGAGGAAGGGCCACGCCGAGTAGGAGACGACGGGCAGGGTCAGGGCGAGGCTCGCCCAGCGCATGAGCGAGGCGATGTCGGCCGTCATCTCGCCCTCCCCGGCGAGGTAGGCGGGGACCGCGTACATCATCACCTGCATCGAGCCCAGGCCCGCCACGCAGATGCGCGCGAGCGCGGCGCGCCTCTCGGTCCGGCCGACCGCGCGCGCCTTCGAGGGGTCGAAGGGCGAGGCGCGGTAGCCGATCTCGCTCGCGGCGCGGAGCAGCTCGCTCAGTCGCACGCGGCTGGAATCCCAGCGCAGGCTGGCCACGTGGGTGGCGTAGTTGACGCTCACACCGATCACGCCGGGGCGGGCGGCGATCGCACGCTCGTTCAGCCAGGCGCACGCCGGGCAGTGCATGCCCTCGATCAGCAGCAGCGCCTCGCGGCTCGTCCCGTCGCGCTTCACGAAGGCGCCCTGCACGACGGGATCGTCCCAGAGCTCGAGGTCACCGGAATCCGGCTGCGGCGCGGCGGCGGCCTCGCGCAGGCGGTAGTAGTCGCCCAGCCCCTGGCGGAAGATGGCCGAGGCGACGGCTTCGCAGCCCGCGCAGCACACGGGCTCGCGGTGGTCGCCGACGCGCGCAGCGTAGCGCGCCCCGGCGGGCACGCGCTCGCCGCAGTGGAAACAGACAACCCCGCTGACGGCCTCGGTCACTGCGAACCACGATACGCGCCGCGCGGTCGAAACCTTTTGACCTGGATCAAGCTCCCCGTTGCCCCCGCAACTAGGCTGGTCCGAGAGGAGAAGCCAGATGCACTATCACTATCTCACTATAGAGCAGCGCGAGGCGCTCCAGCAGCAGCTGAAGGAGCGCGCCGCCGCGTTGCGCCGCGAGATCGCTGCCGCCCTGCGGCGCTCGGGAAACGGAACGGCCATCGGCATCGCGAACCACCTCGAGGAGGTCCGCGACGAGGCGGTCGCCGACCTCGAATCCTTCATCGAGATCGCCGAGATCGAGCGCGATGTGCGCGAGCTGCGCGAGGTCGAGCGGGCGCTGTTGCGGCTGCACGAGCCGGAGTACGGGGTGTGCGCGGACTGCGAAGCGGAGATCCCGTTCACGCGCCTCGCCGCCAACCCCACCGCCACCCGCTGCGTCGCGTGCCAGACCCGGGCGGAGCACCTGCTCCGCGAGCCGGCCCGGACGGCCTGAGGCGGGCTAGGCGCGCTTCAGCGCGCGCTTGGCTGCCGCCGTTCCGAACTTGAATTTCGCGGGGACGGCGCCGCGCACGGCCGCCGGCCTGGCGCTCCTGCGCCGCGGGCCGCGCCGGATCGCCGCGATGACCGCGGTGAGCGCGGGCGGCGAGCCCGCCCCCTTGAACGCCTCCAGCCTGCGGTACAGCTCGGCCGCCGCGGTGTGGAAGCCACCGGGAACGCCGGCCGCCTCGAAGCTCGCCGCGATCTCCTCCATCTCGCCGACCCAGCGCCAGGCCTTGCGCGCCTGCACGGTGACCGCTTCCGAGCGCTTGTCCGCGCCGGGCTGGGAAAGCGCCCATTCGGCGAGCAGCGCCGCCTCGACGCCCTCGCTCTCGGCGAGCGCGCGCACGCCGGCGAGGAGCGCCGTCGCGCCCTTGGTCCACGCCGCGTAGCAGGCCTTGAGCGCGGACGCGGCTCCCGGAGGCGCGCGGAGCGCGATCGCCTGCAGGTTGCTTCCGGCGAAGAGCGCCGCCACCTCCTCCTCGCGACCGCCCGACAGGTACAGCCGGGTGCGCCCCGCCTCGGCCGGCGGCGGGCCGATGATGCCGCCGTCGACGAAGCTCGCGCCCGACTTCTCCACGGCGCGGCCGACCGCGCGGGCGGTCTCCGGCGCGATCGCGTTGGCGTCCACGAACACGCCCTCGAAACCGTGCCCGGCGACCTCGCGCGCGAGGGCGAGCGCTCCGTGCGGCGGGCAGACCGACAGCGCAAGCTCGGCGTTGCGCAGCGCGCGCTCCATCGAGCCCGCGTCCTCGAGGCCCGCGGCGAGCGCGCGCGAGCGCGTTTCGGCGCTCCGCCCCGCGGACGCCCACACGACTCTCAGGCCGCGGCGCACGAGGCAGGCGCCGATCGCCGAGCCCATTTCGCCCGGGTGGAGCAGCGCGACGGTCTTGATCGCCATGATCAGTGACCAGGAATGACGATCTGGATGTGCTGGCGGCTGACGTTGAGGAAAGGCGCGCTCATGATCTTGCGGTCGCCGATTTCCCATACCTCGGCGTCGGTCACCGCGATGAAGTCCTTCGCCTCGACGAGGTAGTCGGTCACGCGCGCCCCGGGCGTGAGCTCGATGTAGCCCTTTACGCGGTAGGTTCCGGTCAGGATGGTCACTCGGGTCTTGTTCGGATCCGCCATGAATCGCTCCTCGCTCGTTCCGCCTTTCGAAACCTATTCTAATGTATGCTGACGGCCGTCGAACAAGGGGGCACACCCCCTTGTAAATTCCCCGAGAAAGTCGAAAAACCACAATCGATCTTCGTGAAGACTTTCCGACACAACGTGATCGTCCACTGGGGCGACACCGACCCTGCGAAGATCGTGTTCTATCCGAACTACTTCATCTGGTTCGACGAGAGCACGCGGCTCTTCTGGGATTCGGTCGGCCTCGACTGGGACTCCCTGGACAGGCGCTACGGCGTGACCGGCCTGCCGATCGTAGAGGCCAAGGCGAAGTTCCTGTCGCCGTCGAAATTCCGCGACGAGATCGTCGTCGAGAGCCAGATCACCGAGTGGAACGACAAGACCTTCAAGATCAGCCACGCCATCCTGAACGGCAGCCAGCGCGCGGTCGAGGGCTACGAGATCCGCGTGTGGGCGGTGCCGCGGCAGGACGAGCCGGGCCGCCTGAAGGCGATGCCCATACCTGCCGAGGTCAAGGCGGTCTTCGAATAGCGATGCCCAAGCAGATCGTCACCTCGCAGTCTGCGCCCACCACGGGATTCACGGACAAGGGGACGCCCTCGCCGCTCGCGCAGGCGATCCGCGCGGGCAGCCTGCTGTTCGTCTCGGGCCAGGGGCCGCTCGACCCGAAGACGCGCGAGGTCGTCGGTCCCGACATCCGCGAGCAGACGAAGCAGACCCTTTCCAACCTGAGGAGCGTCCTCGCCGCGGCGGGCCTCGACTTCAGGCACGTCGTCAACATGCGCGTCGTGCTGCGGAATACGGAGGACTTCCCGGCGTTCAACGAGACCTTCCGCGAGTTCATGCAGGGCGAGAAAGTGACGCGCACCTGCGTCGGCGCCACGCCGCACAGGAAGGGCGTGAACGTCGAGATCGACTGCGTGGCGAGCTTCGACTAGCTATTCGGCCCTGATGCCCGCGGCCTTCACGACCGGGCCGTATTTCGCGATCTCCCGCCGGATCCAGTCGGCGGTCTCCTCGGAGGAGTTGCCGAGCGGCTCGACGCCGAGCCCGAGGAGCTTCTCGCGGATATCGGGCAGGCTGACGATGCGCGCGACCTCGGCGGTAAGCTTGCCCGTCACCTCGCGCGGCGTTCCCGCGGGCGCGAACACGCCTATCCACAGCACCATGTCGTAGCCCGGGACGGTCTCGGCGACCGCGGGAAGCTCGGGCATCGCGGCGGAGCGCTTCGCCGAGGTCACTGCGAGCGCCCTGACGCGGCCCGACTTCAGCTGCGGGACCAGCGGCGGCGTGTCGACCACCGTCATCTGCACGTCGCCCGCCATCACCGCGGCGATCGAGGCCGCGCTGCCCTTGTAGGGAATGTGCTTCACGTCGGTGCCGGTCATCTGCTTGAACATCTCGGTCGCGACCTGGAACGCGGTCGAGCCCGAGCTGTAGTTGAGCCTGCCCGGGTTGGCCTTGGCGTAGGCGATCAGCTCGGGCACCGACGTCGCCGGCAGCGAGGGATTGACCACGAGAACGAGCGGAAAGGTGCCGACCATGCTGATCGGGACGAAGTCCTTCAGCGGGTCGTACGGCAGCTTCGCGTAGAGCACGGGATTCACCGACATGCCGCCGGTGGCGTTCACGAGCAGCGTGTAGCCATCGGCCGCGCTCTTCGCGACGAACTCCGCGGCGATGATCGAGTTCGCGCCCGGCTTGTTGTCGATCACGACCGGCTGGCCCCAGCTCTCCTGCATCTTCGCGCCGAGCAGGCGCGCGATGATGTCGTTGCCTCCGCCAGGCGGAAAGCCGACGACGATATGGATGGGTTTGGAAGGGTAATCCTGCGCCTGCGCCGTCGCCATGCAACCGAGAAGGATGATCAGGAGTTTCATCGCTTTCATTGGTCTCCCCGCTTCGCCTTCGCCGCGTGCTCCACGCCCTTCGCCATTCTATACACGCTCTCGGCCACCGGCACGGGCACGCCGAGCCTCTTCGCCTCCCTCACGATGTACCCGGTCATCGACTCGAGCTCGGTCTCGCGGCCGGCCTCGATGTCCTGCGCCATCGAGCCCGCGTGCTTGCTCAAGGGGATCTGGCCCGAGCGGAATTTCTTCACCAGGTACATGGGGTCGAACGGAAGCCGGATGCCGAGCGCTTCGGCCACCCGCACGCACTCCGCCGCCATGTCGTCGATCAGCTCGCGCACCTCCGGGACCTCGTAGCGCGCCGCGTTCACGCCCTGCACGATCGCGCCGATCGGGTTCATGACGCTGTTGAAGATGAACTTGCCCCAGATCGCGCCGCGCGGATCGGCGACCACCCGCGTCGGCAGCCCGGCTCTCGTCATCAGCTCGCCGAGCCAGGTCACGCCCGCGACGTCGCCGCGCGCGGGCCCGAGCCAGGATTCCTCGCCGTGCACCAGGTGGTGGATGTGCCCGGGGCCTTCGTAGCGCGCCGCCTCGAACGAGACGCCGTGCGCGACGTCCAGGTCGCTCAGGCGCATGAGCAGCTCCTCGTTCCCCATGCCGTTCTGGAAGGTTATGAGCAGCGGCCGGCCCTCGAGCACCGGGTGCAGGGAGCGGAACGCGGCCTCGGTCGCCTGCGATTTCACGAGGAAGATGACGGCGTCGAACCAGTGCGAGCCCATCTCGGCGGGATGCGCGAACGCGGCGAGCTTCGCCACCGAGTCGGAGAGGCCGGTGAGCCGCAGGCCGTGCCGCGTCATCGCGTCGACGTGAGCGCGGTTGGTGTCGAGCGCGACGACGTCGGCGACCCTCGCGAGGCAGGCCGCGTACAGCCCCCCGATCGCTCCCGCTCCGACCACCAGGATCCGCTTCACGATCACCAACGCTCGAGCTTGATGTCGTCGTAGGACGCGGGCTGGGAGATCGGCTCGATGTGACTGAGCGTGATCGCCTGCGGCACGAGCGACCGGATGCGCTCCTCGATCTCCTCGGAGAGCGAGTGCGCGCGCTCGACGGGCCAGGCGTCAGGGACGAGCAGGTGGAAGGAGACGAAGCGCCGCGCCCCCGCCTGCCGCGTGCGCAGCGCGTGGAACTCGACGCGGTAGCGCCGGCGGTACTCGGCGAAGATCTTCTCGACCTCGGCGACCTCGGCCGCGGGAATCGCGGCGTCGAGCAGGCCGGCGAACGAGCGGCGCATGAGCATGAAGCCGGTCCACACGATGTGCGCGGCGACCGCGAGCGCGACCAGCGGGTCGAGGATCAGCCAGCCCGTCGCCGCGACCAGCACCACGCCCGCGACGACGCCCGCCGAGGTCCACACGTCGGTCATGAGGTGGTGGCCGTCGGCCTCGATGGCGATGCTGTGCATGCGCCTGCCGGCGGAAACGAGGACCAGCGCCACGGCGAGGTTGATCGCCGTGGCGACGAGCGAGAGCGCGATGCCGAGCATCGGAGCGTCGATCGGGTGCGGGGCGGCGAGCCGCGGCGCGGCCGCGTACGCGATGCTCACGGCGGCGAACACGATGAGCGCGCCCTCGGCGCCGCTCGCGAAGTATTCCGCCTTGAACCGCCCGTAGGGATGACGCGCGTCCGGAGGCGTCGCGGCGAGGCGCAGCATCGACAGCGCGAGCAGCGCCGCGGCGAGATTGATGAGCGCTTCGAGCGCGTCCGACAGCAGCCCGACCGAGCCGGTGACGTACCAGGCTGCGGTCTTCAGCGCGATGGTGACGACCGCCGCGGCAAGCGAAAGCCAGGCGTAGCGCTCGAGCGTGCGGTCCGCGGCCATGCGCCGAATGATAGCGCCTTATGCGAACATCGCCGCGTACGCCGCCCTGCGCTCGGCGGAGGAGCGCCCGAGGGAAAAGTAGTGGGCGTGCGGCGTGATCAGCGCGTCGTCCTCTCCCAGGGCGTTGCAGCGGTAGCTCGACCACGGCCAGTCAGCTGCGCGCCCGGCGAGCCCCGCGCGCACCGGGTTCTCCTCGATGTAGCGCATGCAGGCAAGCAGATGCGCGCGGGCGTGAACGGGCGACGCGTCGTAGGCCTCCTCCCAGACCGCGTCCTCGTGCCCGTACTCGTCCGCAAGGTAGCGCGCGTAGATTCCTCCCAGCGCGGGCATGAGCCGGGCCGGGCCCGCCGCGCGTCGCGACGTGAGCAGCAGGTGCACGTGGTTGCCCATCAGCGCGTAAGCGTGGACAGCGCAGACCTCGCGTACCGAGCATTCGCGCAGCGCGTCGAGGTAGGCGGCGCGGTCGCGGGCGCAGGAGAAGCAGGCGCGGCGAGCGCTTCCGCGCAGCACGACGTGCAGCGTCGCGCGGGCTTCTTCGGGGCAGGCAAGGCGCGGCATACGAAAAAGCAACGACGCGCGCGGCGGTGCCGTTGACCCGCCTCCGCCGAAATTATGACGGGATGCTGACGGGCGTGGAGGCGCCCAAGGGCTGCTATATTGAGATTCCGGTGTCATACGACGCTGAAGGAGCCGCCACATGCCTCGCACGCTCAGAGACCTTGCAGTGATCGCCTTGACGCTCGCGCTTGGCCAGCCCTCGCTCGCCCAGGAAAGCCACCCGCACTGGAGCTACGCGGGCCACACGGGCCCGACTCACTGGGGGACGCTCGAGAAGGATTACAGCGCTTGCTCCTCGGGGAAGACCCAGTCCCCGATCGACATCCGCAGCGATGCGGCGAAGACGAAAGATCTTCCGGCGATCGCCTTCGACTACAAGGCCTCGCCGCTCAGGATCATCGACAACGGCCATACCATCCAGATCAACTACACGCCCGGCAGCTTCATCGGCGTCGGCGACAGTCGCTACGAGCTCGTGCAGTTCCACTTCCACCGGCCCAGCGAGGAAAGGATCAACGGCAAGCGATACGCGATGGTGGCGCACCTGGTGCACAAGGACTCCGAGGGGAAGCTCGCGGTCGTCGCCGTGCTGCTTAAGGCCGGCGCGGCCAATCCGCTCATCAAGACCTTGTGGGCCAACCTGCCGAAAGAGAAGGAGACCGAGAGCGCGCTCGACGCGGTTCAGATCAACGCCGCGGATCTGCTTCCCAAGAGCAGGGCCTACTATACCTTCGCCGGCTCGCTGACCACGCCGCCGTGCAGCGAAGGGGTGACCTGGTTCGTTCTGAAACACCCGACGTCGATTTCAAAGGACGAAGTCGCCCGCTTCGCCAAGGCGTACCCGATGAATGCGCGTCCCACGCAGCCGCTCCACGGCAGGGCGCTGAGCGCGAGCAAGTGAGCGGCGGTCTCAGTCGATCGGGTCGTCGACGAACATCTGGTAGGTCTGGCGCTTGGGCTTGTCGGCGTCCTCGGGCAGCACGTACTTGATCGAGGATTTCCCGCGCAGCTCAGCCGGAAGGATCATCACGCGTGCGAAGGCCGTCGGCTCGCGCTCCGAGGCGAGCGCGAGCACCGGGTCCGGCCCCGCCTCGAACCACGCCTCTCCGGGGCGTACGAGATGCTCGCGCCCGGCGACCTTGATGCGGATCTCGCCGGCGAGCAGGCAGCGGATTCCCGGCCCGCGGTGCGTGTGGGTATACGCGACACCGCCCGGTGGAAAGTCGACGCGGTCGCAGCGCATGAGGTACGCGGCCTTCGGATCGAGCGCCAGCTCGGAGCGCAGCGCGCTTCCCGAGCCGGCCTCGCGCCGCAACTCCCATCGATAGATTTCTGCGCCGTCCTTTCCCGCGACGGCCTCGCAAGGCTGCCTGCCGTGCCAGGCGCTGTTAGCCGCCAGGGTCGCGACCGCGCCGTTGGATCTCGTGGTGAGCGAGCCCGAGCGCACGTAGAGCACGCGCGGACAGGGATCCGGCAGCGACAGGCGCGCGCCCACGGCAAGCGGGTCGCGGAAGAATTCGAGCGCTGCCAGGCTACAGCACCGGTATGCGCACGTGCATCAGCGCTGAGCGGCCGCCACGGACCTCCTTGAGGCACCTCTGGATCGCCGCGGGCACCGCGTCGGGCTCGGTCACCTTCTCGCCGTAGCCGCCGGCCGCCTCGCAGATCTTGGTGAACTCGACCTCGGGCGCGAGCAGCGCGTTGAACTCGTTCGTCGCCTTGGCCTCGCCCTCGGGGTAGACGCGCAGCGTCGCCTCCTTCACCGCCGACCAGCCGGAGTTGTCGAAGAGCACGGTGAAGATGGGGAGCTTGTACTGCTTCGAGACCGCGTACACCGAAGACGGGTTGCCGAAGTAGAAGCCGCCGTCGCCCACCATCTGCACCACCACGGCGTCGGGCTTCGCGAGCTTAATGCCCAATGCGGTTCCCGACGAGCTTCCCAATCCCCCGCCGGCGAATCCGATCGACGAGCCGGGCCCGGTGCGCATCACCTGCGCGTTCACCACCGGGCCGTTGCGTATGCCTTCGTTGACGACGATCGCGTCCTCGCCGAGTGCCTTCGACATCTCCGCACAGAGGTAGTGCGGGTTGATGGCTCCGGTTTTCCCTTTGTCCGACGCCTGCTTCGCGAGTCCCGCGAGCCGCTCCGCGCCCTCCTTCTTCATGGCCTCGACGCGCTTCGCTGCCGCGTCGCGGAACTGCGGCGTCGCTTTCGCCTTCAGCGCTTCGAGCAGCTGCCTCAGGATCAGCACGCTGTCACCCTGCAGCCGCGCGTTCGAGGCGAAGCCCCAGATCGGGAAGCATTCCTTCACCACGTCGACGTCGATGTGCGCCCACCAGGTGCCCGGGTTCTCCTTGGTGTGCTTGGGGATCCAGGGCACGTCGACGTCGACGAGCAGGCCGACGTCGGCCTCGGCGACCGCCGGCATCATTCCCGCGAAGCACGGCGACGCCCGCGAGATGTTGAGATACAGCGGGCTCGCCTCGTAGACTCGGATGCCGGCCGTGCGCGCGAGCTCCTCGATCAGCGCCGGCGCCGCGAGGTTGCGCCCGGCGTAGGACGTGACCATCACGGGGTGCTTCGCCGAAAGGAGCTTGTTGGCGAGCGCCGCGATCGCCGCGGCGTCGGCCGCGCCCGAGCGCACCGCGCCATAGCGCTCCGCAGGGAAGGGACGCATCGCCGCCTCCTCCCAGGTCTGAGTCAACGTCTCGCGCGGCAGCATCAGATAAACGGGGCCCATCGGATCACTGTGCGCGACCGTGTGTGCGCGCCTCAGCGTCTCCTTGGTCATGACGCCCGAGGGCAGCGTCCATTCCCACTTCACGTACGGCCGAACGATCCCCGATTGGTCGAAGGGCTCCTGGATGAAGTGCACGTAGTTGTCGCGCGAGCCGGGCAATTCGCCCCGCACCGTATACGGCGCCTTGCCCGCCATCAGCACCAGCGGCAGCCGCCCGCGGCGCGCGTTGTGCATCGCCATGGCGGAGTTCGCCGTGCCCGCGTCGACGTGCACCATCACCGCCTGTCCGCGCCCGGTCGCCATCGCGAAGCCCGCCGCCATGTGCATCGCGGTGTTCTCGTGCGGGCAATTGAGCACCCTGGGATACGATCGCCCCGCCTTCTTCCAGCGCGCCATCTCCTCGATCAGCGGCGCGTGGTCGGTGCCGAAATTCGAGAACAGATACTCGATACCGATGTCGTTCAGGCCTTCGAGAAAATAATGGGCGGTCGAGTTGAGCTTGACTTGCGGGGCCTTGTCCATGTTCATTCCTTGTCGTTGAACGCGATGATACCTCGCACCTCTTACCTGCGCACTGCGAGCTTGCACACGATTATCAATCGGCGAGTCTCGCTCCGAAGAGCTTCACCGTCTTCGCCCAGCTCTTCAGGTCGGCACGCAGGGTCTCCGCGAATTGGCTGGGCGTGTCGCCGACCGGAATCAGTCCAGCGGCCTGCATGCGCCCGGCGATTTCGGGATCGTGCGTCGCCGCGGCGACGAGCCCCGCGAGCCGGTCGACGACGGCCTGCGGCGTGCCCGTTGGCGCGAGCAGGCCGTTCCAGGTGAGGCTCCGAAAGCCCGGATAGCCCTGCTCGGCGATGGTGGGCACATCCGGCAGCTGCGGCGCGCGAGTCTCGCCGGTCTGTGCGAGAAATCGCAGCGTACCCTTGTTCGCGTGCGGAAGGACCTCCGAAAGATTCGCGAAATAGGCCGGAACGTGGCCGCCGAGAACATCGGCCATTATCTGGGCGTTGCCCTTGTAAGGCACATGGGTCAACTCGACGCCGGCTCGGCTGAAGAGCTGTACCCCTGTGAGATGCGGAAGGCTGCCTTCGCCCGACGACGCGTATTGCAAGGCGCCTTTGCGGCTGCGCGCATACTCGACGAACTCAGCGAGCGTCTTGGCCGGGAAGGCCGCGCCCACCGTCAGAACGAATGGATTGGTCGCGACGATGCTGATGGGAGCGAAATCGGTTGCCGGGTCGTAGTTCGTCTTCATGAGCCTGGGGACGATCGCCAATTGCGTGACCGGAGCGAGCAGCAGGGTGTAGCCGTCGGCCGGGGCGTGCGCCACCGCGTCCACCGCGATGACGCCGTTCGCACCGGGACGATTTTCGACCAGGACCGGCTGCCCCAGCGCTTTGGACATCGGCTGGGCCACGAACCGGGCGATCGCGTCGGTGTTGCCGCCCGGCGGGTACGGCACCACCATTTTCAACGGCCTGGCCGGCCAGGCCGCTCCGCCCGGCTGGGCATGCGCGGCGGGAAGGAGCGCAGACGAAAGCGCGAGAATACCGAGAGTGGTTGCGGCCTTGATCATGATGCCTCCCTTTAGGTCGATGATGAAATGCGTTTAGACAACTCATTATATAGCTTTATATAAAGCTATTGTCAATGCTTTTGAAATGAGGTAATCTGACGCTTGTCCGCGCAAACGCTAATTCGCGGATTCCACGGAGGAAAGCGTTGGAGCACGCCGACCGCGTACAGGTGCTGATCGAGCTCGCACAGCGGCAATTCCCCAAGCTCGATTTCTCCGCGAAGCAGATCGTCGGGCGCATCCTTTCGCTCGACAACGTGTTTTCCAGGGACTTCGGCCGGCTGCTGTCGAGCTACGGCATGACGCCGTCGGAATTCGGGATCCTCAACGTGCTCCGCTGCCAGGGACCGCCCTACACGCTTGCACCGAGCGCGATCAACCAGCTCCACTTCTCGGTGGTCACTTCGGGCGGCATGACCAACATCCTCCACGGTCTGCAGAAGCGCGGCCTGGTCGAGCGGCTGCCTGACCCCGCCGATGGCCGGGGCGTGCTCATCCGGCTCACGCCCAAGGCCCTAGATATCATCGACGCGGTGATCGAAGCACGGATCGTTCAGGAGCACCGCTGGCTCGCCGCGCTGGATGCGAAGGAGCGCGCGTCGCTCGAAGCGCTGCTAAGGAAATTCCTGGTTTCGCTCGAGCCGTATACGGCAGCCGCAGCTCAGCCGGCCCCGAGCGCCGCAGCGCGGAAGCGGCCCGGCCGGCCGAAAGGATCACGTCGCTAGAATTGCCCGGAATCGAGTTGAGCTTGACTTGCGGGGCCTTGTCCATGCGGGTTCCCTGGAGCGAACGTTTGCCGCGATCACACCGAAGTTCTGGCCTTGCCTGTTTGCTTCGCCCGAAGGAACTGGTCGGCGAAGCTTCGCTCGTGAACCAACGTGAGCTCTTCCGGATCGAATGCCGTAAAGGCCTCAGCGGCGAATTCGAGGAACGCGACGATCTTCGGAGCGAGCCGCGGTGTCCGGCGGTAGAGCGCATAGATGGGAATGCCGTCCGGGGAGCTCCAGTCCGGGAGCACCAGGCGCACACGCCCGGACTTGATCCAGCCCGGATGGAAATTGCCCGTTCGGTAGAGTCCGGCGCCGCCGAGTAGCGCGGCGAGCAGACCTTCGCGATCGTCGGAGACGATCGCAGGTTGGGCGATGTCGATCGTCTTGCGCTCTGCGCCGCGCTCGAAGATCCACTTGTCGAGGAGTTTCCCATGCCCCGGGTACCGGTAGACGAGGCAGCGATGGCGCAGCAGATCCTCGGGCCGGGCGGGTATGCCCGTGCGCTCCAGATAGTCCGGCGAGCCATAGACGTTGAACCGGGTGGTGCCAATCCGGCGGGCGATAAGGCTCGAATCCGGAGGCTCGTTGACCAGCAGCATGAGGTCCACGCCCTCGGCGTGCATCTCCTTCACCTGCGTCAGCACCAGCATTTCCAACCGTAGATCGGGATGCCGGCGGGAGAACCTGGCGATCGCGGGCATGACGATGCCCCGGCTGAGCGAAACGCTGAGACCGATGCGCAGCGTTCCGCGCAGGCGCTCGGAGGGTTTCGCCACGCTGCCCTCGAGCTCGGCGAGCTGCTCGAGTATCGCGCGCCCACGCTCGCAGACCGCCTCGCCTTCCTGGGTGAGGCGCAGCTGGCGAGTCGTGCGGTAGAAGACCGAGATGCGCAGCTCCCTCTCGAGGTCCGACACGGCATGGCTTACCGCCGAAGGCGTGACGTCCAGCGTGCGCGCCGCCTTTGAGAAACTCCCTGCTTCGGCAGCCCGCACCACCATCTCCAGCCGTCGCAGCTTCTCCATGACACCCTCCGATGCGTAGTCTGTTGCCGGATTATTTGTGAAATTCCTTCACAAGTGAAGTGCCCGCCTAAGTATCGACGATGCGTTGCGCAACCCATAGACTGGGCCCGCAATCACACAAGGAGGCATCCATGAACCTGCGCATGACTTCTTGGTCTTTCACGTTCCTCTTCGCCGTATCGAGCGGCTCGATGTACGCGCAGGCCTACCCGACCAAGCCGGTCAGGCTTATTGCTCCGACCGGTCCGGGAAGCCCCGTCGACATTCGCGCGCGCTGGATTGCGGAGGCGCTTGCGCCTGCGCTTGGGCAGCCCGTGGTGGTCGAAAACAAGGCGGGCGCGGGCGGCAACATCGGGACCGAGGCGGCGGCGAAGAGCGCTGCCGACGGCTACACGCTGGTGCTCGCACACCAGGGAACATTCGCGATCAACCCGCACCTCTATACCCGGACGGGGTACGACCCGCTGGCTGACTTTGCACCCATCACTCGGCTGGTCCTGAGCCCCATGGTGCTCGCTGCCAATCCCAACCTGCCTGTGAATTCCGTTCCGGAACTCATCCGGCTCGCGAAGGAGAAACCCGGGCAACTTACCTTCGGTTCGGCCGGAAACGGCACGCCGCCGCACATGGCCGGCGAGCTCTTCAAGCGAACGGCAAGAATCGATGTCGTGCACGTGCCCTACAAAGGCGCATCGCCCGCTTTGGTGGATCTCATGGCCGGGCGCCTCTCGTACACCTTTGACAGTGCGGCGATCCAGCTGCCCCAGGTCAGGACCGGAAAGATCAGAGCCATCGCGGTGACCGGTGCGAAGCGGCTCCCTTCGCTGCCGGATGTTCCGACGGTGAGCGAATCCGGCCTTCCCGGCTTCGAGTACTGGAGCTGGATGGGGATCTGCGCCCCGGCAGGCACGTCAAAGGAAATCGTTTCGCGGCTGAATCGCGAGATCGTCGCGATCCTGGGCACGCAACGGGCGCACGAGTGGTTCGCGGCGCAGGGTGGCGAGCCGACCGGGGATACGCCGGAGGAATTTGCGGCGTTCATCAAGGCGGAGTACGCGAAGTGGGGCGCGGTCGTGCGCGCAGCCGGAATAACCGTCGAGTAGAAGTCCATGACCTACGCTTTCGACAACGCCGCGGCGCAGACCCCCGCACGCTTTTCGGCGCTCGCGAGAATCTTCGACCCCGGCACGGTGCGCCACTTGGGCGCGCTCGGCGTTGAGGAGGGCTGGCATTGTCTCGAGGTCGGCGGCGGAGGCGGGAGCATCGCCGCCTGGCTGTGCGATCGCGTCGGTCCGGCCGGACGAGTGGTCGCCACCGATCTCGATACGCGCTTCCTGGAGGAGATCGAGAGGCGCAACCTGGAGGTCCTCCGCCACAATCTTCTTACCGACCCTGTGCCGTGCGGCACGTTCGATCTCGTGCACGTCCGCCTGGTGCTGATGCACCTGCCGGAGAGGGAGAACGTGCTTGGGCGTCTGGTCGGTGCCCTCAAGCCGGGAGGCTGGCTGCTCGCTGAGGAGTTCGACTCCCTCTGGGCGCGCTCCGATGCTGCGGCCACTCCTGCGGAGACACCGCCGAGATCATTCCGGGTGTTGCTGGACATGCTGAGCGAGCAAGGCGTGGATCTCCGGTATGGGCGTGCGCTCTCGCAGCGCCTGCGTGCGCACGGCTTGCGCGATGTCATGGCAGAAGGCCGGACGTTCATGTGGTCGGGGCGATCGACCGGCACCGATCTCATGCGCGCGAACCTCGAGCAACTGCACAAAACGATGATCGAATCCCGGCGGATCACCCAAGCCGAGTTCGAGCGGGATCTGGCGCGCCTCGACGACGACGATTTCCTCGCCCCGTCCCCCGTCATGTGGGCGGCGTGGGGACGTCGCGGGACGGTCTAGCCCGCTAGCCGCGCTTGGCTAGCATCCACACCCCCAGCGCGATCAGGATGACCGGCCACCACTGGCGGAGGAGCGGCCCGAGCTGCGGTATCCACCCTAGATTCCCCAGGAGGAACAGCACGCCAATGGCGATCAGAACAACGGGTGTGACCTTGGATCCGGAACTCATCAAATCTCCCTTCTGTGTTTGAACGTCAATCCGCCTTGATCCCCGCCTCGCGCACCACTTTCGCGTAGCGCGCGGCCTCGGAGCGCAGCAGCGCTTCGAACTGCTCGGGCGTTCCCGGCGCCGCGGACATGCCGAAGGTCCTGAACGTCTCGACGACGTCGGCGCTGCGCAGCGCCCGCTGCAGCTCCTCGTTCAGCCGCGATACCGCGGCGGCGGGCGTTGTCAGGGGCACGACGAGGCCAGTCCAGTTCGTCGATTCGACCTCCGGGTAGCCCACCTCGCGAATCGTCGGCACGTCGGGAAACACTTCGGCGCGCTCCGCCGTGGTGACGGCGAGCGCCCGCACCTTGCCGTTCTTCGCGAAGGGCACGACCTCGGACGCATTTGCCAGCACCATGGGGATGTGGCCGCCGCTTACCGCAGTGATCGCCGGCCCTCCGCCCTGGAAGGGCGCGTGCACGATATCGATCTTCGCGGCGAGCCTGAACATCTCGCCGATCACGTGGTGGGTGGTGCCGGCGCCGGGCGTGCCGTAAGCGATCGTGCCCGGCTTCGCGCGCGCGAGCGCGACGAGCTCCTGGAGCGTCTTCGCCGGAACGGAGGGATTGACCGCGAACACCATCGGCACCGAGATCGTCTGGCCCACGGCGTGGAAGTCCTTCAGCGGATCGTATTTCAGGTTCGGCTTGAGCAATGGATTGATGACGAAGCTGGGGAAGGTCACGAGCAGCGTGTGTCCGTCGCCCGCCGCGCGTGCCCCCGCCTCGTAGCCGATCACCGCGCCGGCGCCGGGCCGGTTCTCGGCGATCACCGGCTGGCCGAGGCCTTTCGCGAGATGATCGGCGAGGATGCGGGTCGTGAGGTCGGCCGTCCCGCCCGGCGGGAAGGGCACGATGACGTGGATGGGCCTGGAAGGAAACGTCTGCGCGTAAGCGGCGGCGAAAGTCGTGGCGAACAGCGCTGCAGCGACGGTGCGTGCGATGCTCATGCGACAGCCTCCAGATCGGCGCGGGGGATCACGTCGGGAATCAGCCCCTCCTCCACCGCCTTGATCTGCAGCGCGAGGTATTTCGAATAAATCCGGCACTGGGCGAAGCTGCCCGCGATGAACCACAGGCCGGGCTGGGCGGTGCGCGTCCACATGTTGCGCAGCTCCTGCTTTTCCTCGTCGAAGCCCCACACCGGGCCGACGCGGCCGGCGATCGCTTCGCCGAAGAGCCGCAGCAAGAGCGCGTCCAGTCCCAGGTAGCCGGTGGCGAGCACGACGAGGTCCGCGGGAATCACACGGTTTTTCGTCCTCGCCCCTTCCGCGGCGAAGCCCTCGATGTCCTGCATGGGCACCACGGGTATCTTGCCCCCGACGATCAGGTCCGAGCAGCCAACGTTGAAATAGTAGCCTCCGCCGCGCTCGAGGTACTTGAACTGCCAGCCGGTCTCGTCTTCCTCGTCGAGCCTGAACCCGGCTCGGGTGAGTCCCTCGAGCAGCGGCGCGTCCAGCTTCTTCGACTGCTCGGCCCACGCGCGGTGCGCCTTGCGCAGGAGCGCGAGCGGCACGGAGGCCGTGATCAGGTCGCAGTCCTCGAGCGGCGGCCCCTCCGAGTACAGAGCGTACACCAGCTGCGCGCTCGGCTCGATGTTGAGCACCAGCGTCGGGCTGCGCTGCACCAGCGTCACGCGCGCGCCGCTCGAGTGCAGGTCCTGCGCGATGTCGTGGCCGCTCGTGCCGGTGCCGATCACGATCGCGTCGCGCCCGGCCCACTCCGTCGCGCCGACGTACTCGTGCGAATGCATCACGCGGCCGGCGAAGCTCGCGAGGCCCGGAACGTCCGGCATGTTCGGGATGCCGCTCACGCCGGTGGCCATGACGATGTGGCGCGGACGCAGCGTGCGCGCCCCGCCTCTGCCGCGCAGCTCGGCCGTCCAGCGCCCCGCCTCGTAGGCGGCGCCGCAGAGCTCGGTGCCGGTGCGGAAATCGAGCTGCAGCTTCGCGGCGTAGTCCTCGAGCCAGTCGGCGAGCCTGTCCTTGGGGATGTAGGTCGGCCAGTCCGCCGGGAAAGGCCTGTAGGGAAAATGGTTGACCTGCTTCTGGTTGTGCAGCGTGAGCGCCTGATAGCGCTTGCGCCAGTTGTCGCCGACCCGCGCGTGGCGGTCGACGATCAGCGCGTCGACCCCGAGCGCCTTCAGGCGCGCGGCAATGGAGAGCCCGGCGTGGCCGCCGCCGACGATGAGCACGTCGGGATCGGGTTCCGCGCCCCGCGGAGCGGCGCGCTCCTCCAAGCCCTCGAGCTCGTCGAGCGCGGTGAGCAGCGTCCAGCCCTTCCAGCCCTCTCCCTCCGGCACCAGGCGCAGCACGCCGGAGCCGCGCCCGCGCGCGGTCCGGAAGCGGAAGATCGCCTCGATGACGTCCGTCCCGGCGCGGACGACGCGGCGCGGCGGGGTGCGCCCGGGATCGATCTCGAACCCGCTCGCGCCGGACTCATTCGCGCAGCGCTTCAGCGCCGCGAGAATCCTTCCGGCGCCGCTCGCGGTCTTCACCCGCCACGTGAACGCGAGCAGGTCGCGCCAGTGCGCGTCCGCGCGGAACAGCGCCTCGAGCGGAGCAGCGTCCGCCGCGCGCAACGCCCGCTCGAACTCCGCGAGCCACCGTGCCGCTGCCGCTGAGTGCTCAGGCATGTCGGTTCCGGGCCGGCGATATGACGAGAGCGACAGGGTACGCCGCTTCAGCGCATCCGGGGAGCCGCTTGCGACCCGGGAGCACGCTACCGAAGCCCGCGCTAAAGGGCCGTGTCACTGTCATTTCCGTCCCCCGGGATAGGTCTGCTGGAGATGCCAGACGGCCAACGTGCCGGCCCGATCGAACGTGGCGATCAGGTACCAAGGCGGAATGAACAGAGGGCTCGGCCGGTCGACGTACCATTCAAGCACTGTCCCACGCGCAGCCTGTGACCTCCTAAGGACGGGAGCAAGCCCTCCATAGCTGCACAGCAGGTCCGGATGCCACTGACCGAGGATCGACTCCGCTTCGGACTGGGTTGTACGGCCGGGCACGAGTCGTTCCTCCAGCTTGATGCGGGGCGGGATCGGAGCGTGCGCGCCGGAAAGCGACTGGAACCAGTGCTCCGCTTCATCCGAGCTCTCCTGAACCGGCAACTCGCGCCCGGTTGAAGAATCTGCAAAAGCCCAGTCTTTCAGCAGGCCGGCGCTGTCGAAACTGGCCCTGAGAATAGCCGCCGGGACAATCTCCCCGCGGTTCGCCATGTCGTTCCAGGCCCTGATGGGATACCTCCAGGCAAACTCCCCAGGAACGCAACTCGGCTGTCGATCCGCGGGCTTTCCTAGAACTCTTTCGACGAGCTCTGCGCTATCACCGCGAACGAGGTGCTGAGCCCGCGCCAGGCTGACCCCGCGCGCGTCCATCTCCGCGACCGGTACCGGCCCAACGTGCGCTGCACACCCGGAGATTGCGAAGCTTGCCGCCAAGGCCGGCAGGACGAATCTGCACCGCGACGCGGACATCTGGCGCTCTATGAGCGAGGCGCTGAACGGCCCCGTTCCCTCTGTTGCGTAAGAAACCCCGCGATCTCGCCCAGCATATCCTTGTGGTGCCCGATCCAGACGTGGCCCCCGGTCGGATACCCGACGAAGCGCGCGCCCGGAATGTGCTCGGCAGTGTAGCGCGCGGCGCGCCAGATTCCGAAGCGGTCGTCCTGAACCGCGATCACGAGCGTCGGCGCCCGGATGCGCTCCAGATCGTAGCGCCTGAGCGAAAGCGTAACGCGCGCGTCGTTCACGAACCCCTGCCGACGCAAGCTGACGGGCAGGGTGTGCTCGAGCAGTTGCGCGGCGCGCGCCTGCTCATCCGCGTCGGCCCTCTCCAGCACCTCGGGCGGCGTGGCGAGGATGTTCGCGACCATGATCCCGTTCGCGAGCCGGATCCACGCCCAGTACAGGAAGTCCGAGCGCAGCGCGGTGTCGAACAGGAACTCGGCGGCCGGCGGCGGAGTGAGCGAGGGCGCGCCGCCGGGACGAGGCACGTACGCGGCAGGCACGAGGAGGACGAGCGCCGGGCAGCGCTCCGGGTGGCGCAGCGCAAACTGCATCGCCGAAGGCGCTCCGGCGGAGGCGCCGATGACCGCGGCGCGCCGGATCCCGAGCGCGTCGAGCAGGCAGGCGTGCGCGTCGGCCTGCGCCTCGGGCGATGCGTCGGCGGGGAGCGGGGTGCGCAGGTAGCCAAAGCGCGACACGGCGATGACGCGGAACCCAAGCGTAGCCAGGCTTTTCGCGGCGTCCATGCCCTGGTCGATCCCGCCGCCCGCGCCGTGAACGACGAGCACCGGATCGCCCTCGCCCACGCTCGCGTACTCGATCGGGCCGCAGGGCGTGTGCGCGACGATGCTGCCGGCCGCGATGCGCTCGTACGCCGAGCCTAGGTCGCGACGGTAGCTCAGATAGACGAACGCGATCGCGCCGATCGCGAGCAGCAGAATGACGCCGAGAAAGATCTTCATCTCCGCTCCACGAAAAGCGGCATCAGCGCGAACACGACGAGCAGAGCGTAATACACCGTCCCCGAAACGGGGTCCAGCGCCGCGAAATACTCGCGCAGCGACAGCCCGCGAAGGCCAAGCACCAGCGTGAACTCCAGTGCGAGCAGCAGTGCGAGCGCGATGCCTCCCATGTAGAGACGCGCTGCCCACGCGGGCGGCACCGCGAGCCGCCACACCGTCCAGCGTGCAGCAAGGAAAGTGACCGCGAGCATGAGCGGCGCCTCGATCAGCTCGGCGGCGCGCGCGCCCAGGCGCGGCGCGACGAAGAGCACGCGCAGCGCGCCGAGCACGAAACCGGCGCCGAAGACCAGAGCGAAATACACGGCGCCGGCGCCCAGCGCTCTCATTTCGGCACCGGCGGAACGAAGACCGCGACGAGCGCGAGGATCCCGGCGAAGAGCAGGCCGAGGTCTTCGACCATCCCCAGAGCGAACGCCGCAAGCGATCCCACAGCCGCCCAGGCGATCGGGACGACGAACGCGGCGCGCGGGACAGGTGGAGCTGCGAACAGGAGCATGCCGAGCGTGAAGATCGTGGTCGGGCACGGAACGCCGAAAGTCGGCGCGCCCGGATAACGGTGGCCGACGAGCAGGCCGAGAAGCGGATACACGAGAAGCGCGTACGCGGCCAGAACGCCGCCGCCCGCGCCCCGCCAGTCCGCCGCCGGAGCAAATCGCAGCATCCCCTTCGCCGCCCCGAGCCAGAGAAAGACGGCCCCGCCCGCGAGCGCCACGGCGCCGAAGAGCCAGGCCGCGGCGTTGCCCCGGCTGAAGAAAGCGAAGTCGTAGGCGATCGCCGTCCAGCACCACAGCGCCGCAAGCAGCGCCGAGATCCAGCGCCCCGCGCTCCTCCCGCGCCGAAAAGCGAGGACGACGCAGGCCAGCGCCGCCGAGTTGAGCACGAGCTGCGCCGGCCACACGCTCTCGTTGTAGCGCACGAACACCGCGAAGAACTCCTCGGTGGTGAAAGGCAGGCTCACGTCTGGCGCCGCGCGGGGCGGTGCGCGGCGAGGCCGAGCGCCGCGACCGCGGCGAACGCCGCGCCCGCGAGGAACGTCGCCTGCGCGCCGATGCCGCTCCACAGCGCGCCCGCGATCACGCTCGCGAGCAGCAGCGCCACCCCGCTCGCGAGATTGAACACGCCGAACGCGGTCCCGAGCAGGTCTTCGGGCGCGGTGTCCGCGACGAGCTTGGAGAGCAGCCCCTGGGTGAGCCCCATGTGGATTCCCCAGAGCGCCGCTCCGGCGAGCACCGGCAGGGGCGAGCTCGCGCCCGCGAGCACGAGGTCCGCTGCGACGAGCACGGCGAGGCCGGCGACCAGGAGGCCGCGCGCGCCGATGCGGTCAGCGGCGGCGCCGGCCGGAAAGGCGATCGCGGCGTAGACGACGTTCATCGCGATCATCACCGTCGGAACGAGCGCGAGAGTCAGCCCCACGTCCTGAGCGCGCAGCACCAGGAAGGCTTCGCTGAAGCGCGCGAGCGTGAATACCGCGCCGAGCACCACGACGAACCAGTAGCGCGGCGGAAGCCTCCCTGCATCCGCCAGAGCGAGCGGCGGCCGCAAGAGTGTACTGCCAGCGGCCTTCTCCGGCTCGCGCACCGCGCCTGCGATGAGTGCGACCGCGATCACCGCGGGGAGCACGGCGGCCCACATCGCCCCCCTGAGATCGTTCGAGAGCCATACCATGAACGCCACGGCGAGCAGCGGCCCGAGGAAGGCGCCCACCGAGTCGAGCGCCTGGCGCAGTCCGTAGGCGGCGCCGCGAAGGTCCGCGGGCGTGATCTCGGCGATGAGCGCGTCGCGCGGCGCGCCGCGTATCCCCTTGCCGATGCGGTCGGCGAAGCGCGCGACGAAAACCCAGCTCATCGAGGTCGCGAGCGGGAACATCGGCTTGGTGAGCGCGGCGAGCCCGTAGCCGAGGACGAGGAGGATCTTGCGCTTACCGAGATAGTCGCTGAGCGTCCCCGAAAAGACCTTGACGATCGCGGCGGTGGCTTCAGCGACCCCTTCCACGAGGCCGACCGCCACCATCGAGGCGCCGAGCGCACCGACCATGTAGAGCGGCAGCAGGCTGTGCACCAGCTCCGAGGAGATGTCCATGAACATCGAGGCCAGGCCGAGCGCCCAGATGCCTGCCGGCATGGCGCGCAGACGGTCGGCGGCGCCCATCCTTCACCGCCCCCGCGGCAGGCTAGCCCGGCACGCGGTATACGACGTCGTGCTCGCGCGCGTGCTGCGTGACTTTCAGCCCGATCTCGTCCCCGCCGATCGCCTCCTGCACCGCCGCGTGCTCGATCTGCATCGAGTCGACGCGCTGGCGGAAGTCGCTGGTGTGCCCGAGGACGCGGATGGTCTGGCCGACGGCGAGCGCCACCTCGAGCTTCACCGCCGCCACCATGAGGTGGCCGTAGTAGTGCGTGACGACGCCGACCCGGACCTCGCCCGGCGCGGGGCCGCGGAGCGGAGGCTCGGCGGGCTTGGGCTTCGGTCTGGGCGCGGCGCGGGGAGCGGCCTTCTTCGGGGTCTTTTTCGGAACTGCGGCCTTCTTCTTCGGCGCGGCCGCCTTCTTCAGGACCTTCTTCTTCGCCGGGGATTTCTTCTTCGCCGGCGCCTTCTTCGCCTTTACCTTGGCCTTCTTCTTCGTCTTCGCCGCTGCCATGGCTCCTCCTGAAAAAAGGATGGAACGCGCCAATCCTAGCGCAGAAGCGCGCGCACCGCCTCCGCCAGGGCCTCGCCGAGCTGCAGGTGCTGGTCGGCGTCCAAGTGCACGCCGTCGATCCGGCTCGATGCGGTCACCGTCGCGGCATCGAAGAAATGGCAGCCCAGATCCGCGCACACCTTCCGGTACTCCCCGGCGAGGCCCTTCGACTTGGCCTCGCCGCCAACGAACTTCGGCGCGATCGGCCCGCGCGGATTGTCGATCGGCGGCGGGGCGACCACGAGGACCGGCGGCACCGGCATGCCGGGCTCGATCGGCGCGCCGCGAATCGCCGCGACGCAGGCGGCGATGCCCTGTCCCGAGTGCCACGCGTCATGCGGGTGCATCGACTGGAAGTCGTTCGTGCCGAGCGCAAGGATCACCAACGCAAGCGGCGAGTTGACCTCGATGCGCTGCGCGAGCCCCTGGAGGCCGTTCCGCCCCGGCTTGTACGGATCGTCCCAGACGGTGCGCCGCCCGTTGAGACAGTCCTCGATCACGCGCACCTCGCGTCCCCCGGCGTTCAGGCGGTTCTCCATCACGCCCGGCCAGCGCTGGTCGAACGCAAGGCGATTTCGCGTCAGGGGCACGATGCCCCACGAGAGCGAGTCGGAGTAGACGAGAATCTGCCGCATGCTCAGGCGAGCAGCTCGGCCACTGCGCGCTCGACGTGCAGGTGCGCCGTGTCGAGCAGCATCACCCCGATGTCGATCGCGCCGCGCAGCAGCAGCGGCAGCTCGGTCCCGCCGAGGATGAGCGCCTCGATCCCCTGCCCGGCCTTCATCCTGCGCGCGATGCCGATGTAGCGTTCCCGGGTCTCCTTGCGCACGATCCCGTTGACGAGCTCGTTGAGGTAGGTGTCGTGGATGAAGTTCTGGTCGCCCGGGTCGGGGACGGCCACCTCGATCCCCTCGCGGGCGAACACCTTCTGGTAGAAGCCGCCCTGCATGGTGAAGCGCGTTCCGAAGAGGCCGACGCGCTTCAGCTTGCGCTCGGACGCCGCGCGGCACGCGGTCTCGACGATGCTGATGAGGGGGATCGGCGAGGAGTCCTCGATCTCGTCGAACACGATGTGCGGCGTGTTCGACGACAGCAGCCCGTAAGTCGCGCCCGCGCGGGCGAGGCGGTGGATCTCCTCGAGTATGTACGCGGCGAGCCCCGGGAGGTCGCCCGAGCTCACGAGCTTCAGCGCTTTCGCGAGGTCGATGCTGTTGATGATCACCGGCGGATAGCGGTCGGGCCGGTGCTCCCGGTAGATCGACACGAACAGCCGGTAGTAGTCGATCGTCGACTCCGGGCCGATACCGCCGATGACGCCGATCAGCTTGGGCTTCACCGCTCGAAAATGAAGACCAGGTAGGCCAAGAACACCAGCAGGTGCACTGTGCCGAGGAGCACGTTCGTCCGCTGCGAGGCGAACGTGATCATGCTGAGCGCCAGGGTGAGAACGAGGAGCGTAATGTCGGTCAATCCGAGGCCCAGGACGATCTGCTGCCCGGTCGCGAACCCGACCGCGAGCACCAGCGGGATCGTCAGGCCGATGCTCGCGAGCACCGAGCCGAGCAGGACGTTCACCGAGCGCTGCAGCTGGTTGGCGAGCGCAGCGCGCACCGCGGTGAGCGACTCGGGCGACAGGATCAGCACCGAGACGAGCAGGCCGGCGAGCTCCGGCGGGGCGCGCAGCACCTGGATTGCGTGGTTGATCGGTCCCCCGATCTGCTTCGACAGGACCACGAAAGGCGCGATATAGAGGAACAGCATCAGCGCGTGGTGCGGAACAGACCGGACTTCATGGCCGCGGGAATGGCCTTCGGGCTCCGCCGGCGCATTCGGCGCGAGGAAATACTCGCGGTGCCGCGAGGTCTGCATGCCGAGGAACACGGCGTAGAGCACCACCGACATGATGCTGAGGAAGGCGGCCTGCACCGGCGAGTACACCGGTCCGGGCGTGGTGACAGTGAAGTTCGGCTGTATCAGGCCGAGCACCGCGATCGGCAGGATCACGGCGAGGAAGGAGTTTGCTCCCTGCAGGTTGTACGCCTGCTCGCGATAGCGCAGCCCGCCGACGATGAGCGACAGACCTACCATCCCGTTCAGCACGATCATCACCACCGCCATCATCGCGTCTCGGGCGAGCGTCGCGTTGCCCTTGCCGGCGTACATGATGGCGGCGATCATGATCACCTCGATCCCGGTGATCGCGAGGGTGAGCACGAGCGTGCCGTAAGGCTCGCCGAGCTTGACCGCGAGCGCCTCGGCGTGGCGGACCACCGCGAACGCGGAGAGGAACATCACGGCAAGCAGCCACAGCGACACGAAGGCGAACCAGGCGCCGTTCGAGAGGTCGGCGAGCCAGCCGGTGCCGAAAGCGAGGAACACGCCTGCGGTGGCGAGAGCCACCGCGATCGGCCACTCGGCCTTCAGGAACTTCATCGGGCCGACCCCTCTTCCACCAGATGCGCGATCGAGTTCGCATAGTAGCGCAGCAGCGGCAGCTCACTCTCGCGCGCCGCGTAGTCCCCGTCCTTCTCGTCGACGAGACGGCGCACCAGCAGCATGCGCAGGCCGGCGTCGAGCGCGTAGTCGAGGTCGCGCCGCGGCACGTAGACCCGCGCGGCCGAGCGCTCCAGGCGCTCGACGATGCGCTCGACCTCGGTTTTGAGCTCGATCGCAGCGAAGACGCGCGAGGGTTCGCGCACGAACACCGTCGCCATCAGCGGCACCGGCACCACCGGCACGATGCGCCCGACCGTGCGCATCAGGTGCTCGCCCAGTGCGGTAGTTTCGCGCTTGCGCTCCTCCCCGGACAGCCGGTGGAAGTCCACGCCACGCGCCTTGCAGTAGGCGCGCATCGACACCGGCGAGCCGAAGTTGACGCAGGCGTAGCCGAAACGGTGCCACTCGCTCCTCCACATCTGCCTGAGGTTGCGGGCGGCGAACGCGAGCGTCTTCCAGACGGCCACGACGCGCGGAACGCGCCGAGCTTCCGGGTCGAGCGCGCGCAGCAGGCTGCGGTCCTCCAGCACGCGGTCGTAGTTGATTCCCAGCGGCACGAACACCAGGTCGTGCTCGCCGTCGAGCCTGAATCCGCGCATCATGTAGTCGATGACGCCCAGGCGCGGCTCGCGCATGCGGCCGTCGCGCGTGAGGCCTCCTTCGGGAAAGAGCGCCTGAGGCACCCCGGCCTCGGTCGCCATGACGATGTAGCGCTCGAGCACGCGCCGGTAGAGCTCGTCCCTGGAGTTGCGGCGGACGAAATACGCCCCCATGGCGCGCACCAGCGCCGACAGCGGCCAGATGCGCGCCCATTCGCCCACGGCGTAGGAGAGCGCCGCATGGTCAGCGGCGAGGTAGGCGGCGAGGACGTAGTCCATGTTCGAGCGGTGGTTCATCACGAACACCACGGTGGCGTCGGCCGGGATGGCGCGCAGCCCCTCCGAGTCCAGATAGCCGAGGCGCACGCGGTAGAGGGAGCGCGCGATCCAGCGGCCGAGCAGATAGCCGATGCGGAAGTAGAAGTAGGCATTGAAGGCGGGGACGATCTCGCGCGCGTAGCGCTCGACGCGGCGCAGCGCCGCCGGTACCGACGAGTTGCTTTCCTTCGCGAAGTTCTCGGCGGCAACCTGCACGCGCGGATCGGTGAGCAGCCGGTGGATGAGCGCCTGGCGTTTGGTCCGCTGGAAGGGCCGTATGCCGATGCGCAGCCGCTCGCCCAGCTCGTCGATCACCTGGTTCGCCGGGTGCGTGACGAGGAAGCGCAGCGCCGGCGCGAGCACGTGCTCGTACAGCGCCCAGGCGGCGAATCCCGCCAGGAGGACGAGCAGCCAGCCCGGGACCGCGATGCCTTCGCTCACCTAGGCGCGGGCTTCTACGGTTCCTGCGAGTCCATGAGGATGAAGGCGACGCGGCAGGGCTTGCCGCTTCGGTTCACCCACGCGTGGTTGGTCGCCTGCTGCACCAGCACGTCGCCCGCCTTGAGGTGCACCTCGCCCTCGTCGAGCAGCATGTCGATCTCGCCCGACATGATGATCGCGTAATCGAGTGTGCGCGTGCGGTGCATCATCGGATGGCGCGGCGGCAGGCCCTTCTTCGGCGCGTCGGCGCCGACGATCTTCATCATGGTATTCATGTCGGTCGGCTGCCCGCCCTGCGTTTCCGGAGCGAAGTCGACGATGCGGAACACCGTGCCCGACTTGGGCGGCGTCAGGCCCGTCTTCGTCTTGCCGCGGTCCTCGGTCGCGGTGAAGTCCGGCAGGCTGGTGCCCGTCACCCAGACGTTGGCGGCGTAGTTCGGCGGGCGCGGCGCGGTCAGCTGCGTGCGCTCGTCGATCATCACCACCGCCTTGCCCGATGCGTCGAGCTTCGTGACCACGCGCCGGACCTCGGGGGACTGCTGTGCGGCGACCGAGCCGGCGAGCGTTGCGCCGGCGACCATGAGCAGCAGATTCGTCTTCATCCTCGTCTCCTCGAGTTGGAATTCAGGCGGGCTTCGCGCCGGCGCGCGTGCGGTCCAGCACGGTCATCGCGGACGCCACCACGCTCGCCACGTCGGCGAGGTTGGTCGGCACGATCATGGTGTTGTTGGTCTTGGCGAGGTTGCCGAGCGCGGAGATGTACTCCTCCGCGATCTTCAGGTTCGCGGCCTGCAGCCCGCCTTCCTTGCCGATCGCCTCGGCGACGACGTTCACCGCCGCCGCGGTCGCGTCCGCCACCACGCGCAGCGCCGTCGCCTCGCCCTGCGCCTTGTTGATCGCCGACTGCTTCTGTCCCTCGGAGGTGAGGATCGCCGCCTGCTTCTCGCCCTCGGCGAGATTGATCTCCTGCTGCTTCTCGCCCTCTGACTTGGCGATAAGCGCGCGCTTCTCGCGCTCGGCCGTGATCTGCGCCTGCATCGCGCGCAGGATCGCCTCGGGCGGAGTCAGGTTCTTCACCTCGTAGCGCAGCACCTTCACGCCCCAGGACCGGCCGGCCTCGTCGAGCACCGCGACGATCTGGCGGTTGATCACGTCGCGGCTCTGCAGCGACTGGTCGAGCTCCATCTTGCCGACCTCCGAGCGCAGGGTCGTCTGCGCGAGCTGCGTGATGGCGGTGACGTAATCGGAGGTCCCGTAGGACGCGAGGCGCGGATCGGTGACCTGGAAGTAGATCAGGCCGTCGACCGCGAGCTGGGTGTTGTCCTTGGTGATGCACACCTGCTCGGGGACGTCGAGCGGCACTTCCTTCAGCGAGTGACGATACGCCACCCGGTCGACGAACGGGATGATGATGTTCAGGCCCGGCTGGAGCGTCTCCTTGAACCTTCCCAGCCGCTCGACCACCCAGGCGCTCTGCTGCGGCACCACGCGCACGCCCTCGATCACGAACACGGCGCCAAGCGCGATGATGCCGAAAGGTATCCAGAAGGCATGGAGCGGCTGGTACCCGTAGATGAGGACCGTGGCGATGATGACCGCGATGATCTTGAAGAGCATGCTGCCTCCGAAAGAGCGTGACATTTCGTCCGCCGCCTGCGCGAGGTCAGGCGGGCCGGGTCTTGGAGACCTTGAGCGTATTGCCATCGACTGCGGTGACGTAGAGAATTTCGCCGGGCTCGCCCGCGGCGTCGGCGGCGACGTGCGCGTCCCACAGCGCGTCGCGGTACTTGACGCGCGCCTGGCCCGCGGTCCTGTTCACCCACGATTCGAAGACAGCCGGCTGGCCGACGTCCAGCCCCCGCATGGGGCTGGCGGCGGACCGCTTCCTGTATTGCTGCACCCAGACGACGCCGGCGACGGCGATCACCGCCGCGGCGATGGCCTGCCACAAGTGCGAACCGCCCGCGTAGCCGATGGCCGCTCCGACCAGCGCCGCGATGCCGAGGACGAGCAGATAGAAAGTGCCCGTGACCAGCTCGGTGACGATGAGAGCGATGCCCGCTATCAGCCAGGCCAAGGGTAGGTCCATCATGACCCGGAGAATACCTCAACGGCGCGCTAGGGCGCTTTCGGCTCCTTGCAGGCGGGCAGCATCAAGGCCTGCAGCACCTCGCTCGTTCCGCGGTTCTGGACGAACGCGGCCACGCCGAGGTTACGGGCATCGGCGCCGGGAAGGAGCGGCAGGGCGCGGCTCTGCTCGACCTTGAGGTCGTCGCCGAAGGCGATCGGGCCGATCCACTCGCGCACGACGAAATCGTGCTCGAGCCGCCTGCCCTTGTTCTCGCCCGCCTTCACGTCGCTCGCGAGGCGGTTCTCGTATGCGGCGAGATAGACTGCGGCGCTCTTGCGCTCGGCCGGGTCGTAGAGCATCGCGGAGAGGTCCGCCTGTATCGCCGTCGGCTGCACCGAGCGGATGGCGAGCGCGATCCTCGCGCGCGCGGCGCGGGAATTGATGCGCATCACCTCGTCGCCGAAATCGTCGCTGCTCCAGCGCCGGAAGTCCTGCCCCTGCAGCAGCACCTGCGGGGTATAGACGATCACCGGGCGCCTCAACGCGGCAAGCCTGCGCTGCCTCGCCGAGAAATCGGCCCTGGCGTACGGATCCTTCCAGCCGATGTAGTCCCAGTAGTCGACGTGCAGCGACAGCGGGACTACCTGGTCGGGCCTGAAGCCCTGAGAGAAGAGCGACGACAGCCACTGGTCGGCGGGCGGGCAGGTGTCGCAGCCCTCCGACGTATACAGCTCGACGAGCGCCGTGGTGTGCGGCCCGGTGTATGCCGAGCACGCCGGCCCGGCCGCACCGGCCGAGCCCGCCGCATCGCAGATGAGGGCGGCGGCGAAAGCCAGGATGGACGCGATCTTCATGGTGCTCAGTCGTGCGAGCGCATTCTTCCTTACATTCCCGCGGGATGCAAATCCGGTAGACTGCGGGCTTCTGGCCCCGGGAAGCCTGCCTTGAACGATATCGCCAAGTGGATGGGGATCGTCTTCCTCATCGGCATCGCTCTCATGTACCTCGAGTACCGCTTCGCGAAAAAGAAGAAGGAAGGCTACACGCCGATCGACAGGCAGCGCATCATCGGCATCTTCTGGATCACGTGCTTCTTCAGCCTGCTGGTCGGATTCATCGTCTGGTTCGCCGGCTAGGCGGATGAGCGTGCCGCTGGGGGTGCTCGACCAGTCCCCGGTCGTGAGCGGGCGGAGCCCCGCCGAGGCGATCGCCGAGACGGTGGAGCTGGCGCGCCTCGCCGAGGAGCTGGGCTACCGTCGCTACTGGCTCGCCGAGCACCACGCGATCGCGGCGCTCGCCGACCCCAGCCCCGAGATCCTGGTCGCGCGCGTGGCCTCGGCGACCTCGCGCATCCGCGTCGGCACCGGGGGCGTGCTGCTGCCCTACTACGCCCCGCTGAAGATCGCCGAGCAGTTCCGCATGCTCGAGGCGCTGTTTCCCGGACGGATCGACCTCGGCCTGGGACGCGCGCCGGGCGGGGACCCGCGCACCGCGCTCGCTCTCAAGGACGGCGAGTACCCGGGCGCCGAGCGCATGCCGCAGCAGGTGCGGGACCTCGTCGGATTCCTGGACGCGAAGCTTCCGCCCGGACACCCCTACGCGAAGATCCGCGCGCAGCCCGCCGGCGGAACCTCGCCCGAGATCTGGATCCTCGGCTCCTCGGACTACGGCGGCGCGCTCGCCGCGCAGCTCGGCCTGCGTTTCGCGTTTGCGCATTTCATCTCGGCGTTCGGCGGCGACGTCGTGTCGCGCGCCTACCGCCAGCAGTACGAGCCCTCCGAGCGCGAGCCGGCTCCCCATTCGCTCGTGTGCGCCTTCGTCATCTGCGCGAAGACGAGGGCGGAAGCCGAGCGGCTTGCGGCGAGCGTCGACCTGCGGCGCCTGCATATGGCGAAGGGGATCGATGCGCCCGTGCCGACCGCCGAGGAGGCGCTCGCGTACCGCTACACGCGGGAAGAGCGCATCTACGTCGACCAGCAGCGCGCTCGCCTCGTCCACGGCGATCCGTCCGAGGTGCGCGAGAAGCTCCTCGCGCTCCGGGAGAGATTCGAGGCCGATGAGCTGATGGCGGTCACCATCACCGGCGACCCGGAGAGCCGCCGCACGTCGTACCGGCTCGTCGCCGAGGCGTTCGCCTAGAAGACGTGAACCGCCGTCGGCCAGAAGAGGCCGATGAGGCTGAAGACGACGCCGACCGCGCCGAGCGCGTACGCGATCCACAGCAGCGCGGCGACGCCGGTGATGATCTCGGCCGAGGCGAGCACGATCGCGATCTGCACCGCGGCCGAGGCGAGCTCGTAGTGATGGTACGCGGCGGTGGCGCGGTCGCGCTTCGCCTCGCGCTCCTTCGCGCGCGCCGCTAATTCCTTCCGACCCTCGCTTGTCTCGGGCTCGGACTGGTAGCGCTCGGCGGTTTTCTTCCACGTATCGACCTGCTTCCTCACCGCCTCGGGCGCCCTGGCGCCGAACTGCGCCTCCATTTCCTCGGCGGCCGTGCGTATCGTCGTCTGCCGGATCGTCTTCGCCTGGAAGAAGCTCCACAGGTTCGACGCCTCGATGTGGTTGGCGAGCGCCGCGGTCTGCGCCGATTTCCCTAGCGTCTCGGCGAAAGCGAGCACCAGCGCGAGCAGCGCGATGAGCAAAGCGACCTTCTTGTTCGCCGGATCGACGTGACCGGCGCCGTGGCCTGCCGACATGCTTTCCCCCTGGTGATGTTCTTGTGGAGGAAATTCTAGCCGAGTCCGCCCGCGGAGAGGGAAGCGGACGCAAGCTTCGTGCAAGCCTACGACAACAAGTCGTTACAGAAACCCCGCGCCGGACATGCTTACATTCCAGCCACATTAGAACTCCAGAAGGACCGGAGATGCTCCCGTCGAACCGACAGCACGCAAGGATGCAACTGCCCAAATCCCTCCTAACCCTGCTCGCGGCGGCGACGTGCCTGGTCCTAGCCGCATGCGGTTCCCACAGCAGCTCGAGCGCTGCGGTGTCGAACGTGCGGTTCGTCAACGCAGACGCGGCTGCGTTCCTGGAGGTCAATTTCAACGGCGCGGTGCAGTTCGCCGCCCAGGGGCCCGCCAGCGCAAGCGCCTATCTGTCGTTGCCCTCGGCCAGTTATGCGGTCACCGTCTCGGGTACCTCGGGCGGGAGCACGGTCGCGTCGCCGCCGCTGACGCTGTCGCTGAACGGGTCGCTGACATATTCGCTGATCGCCTACGTGCGCGA
>Ga0187773_10000082_pt1 | contig 40993 bp, 45 predicted proteins | sample 0216_BV02_MP05_1_FD_133133 | JGI IMG/M metagenome (GOLD analysis project Ga0187773, IMG submission 133133) | Tropical peat soil microbial communities from peatlands in Department of Meta, Colombia - 0216_BV02_MP05_10_MG | ecosystem: Environmental > Terrestrial > Soil > Wetlands > Peat | place...
ACCAACAATTTCATCGCGGCCTATCCCAACAACAACGCGATCGTCATCACCGACTACGCGTCCAACGTGCGGCGCATCCAGCGCATCGTCGAGTCCATCGACCGTCCCTCGGGGTCGGACGTGGAGATCATCCGGCTGCAGAACGCCTCCGCCATCGACATCGCCCAGATGATCCAGCGCGTGGTGCCCGAAACGAACGTGTCGCCCAACGCGCCGGGCTCGCTCCCGAAGGCGGCCATCGCGGTGGACGCGCGCACCAACAGCCTCGTGGTGCGCGCGGACAACGGCCCCCTCATGCACCACATCAAGGCGCTCGCCCTGGGGCTGGACACGCCCGGCGCGGGCAGCGGCAACATCTATACGGTCTTCCTGCGCAACGCCGAGGCGACCCGCATCGCCGACACGCTCCGGGGATTGCTCGCGGGCGGCGAAGGCTCCCACGCCGCGGCTTCCCTCACCGTCCCGGCCGGCATGCAGGGCGCTCCGGGCGGCGCACCCTCCCCGGCGGCCGGGGCGGCGACGGCGACGCCCGCCTCCGTGATCCAGGCGTACCCGCCCACCAACTCGATCATCATCTCGGCACCGGAGCCGGTGTACCGCAACCTGCGCAGCGTCATCGACGCGCTCGACCAGCGGCGCGCCCAGGTATACATCGAGGCGCTCATCGTCGAGGTCACCACGGGCCTCGCCTCGGAGTTCGGCGTGCAATGGAACGCGGGCCACAACATCGGCAACGGGCAGTCGCTGTTCGCCGGCACCAACTTCAGCACCACCGCCGGCGCGAACATCCTCGGCCTCGCGGCCAATCCCCTCACCAACATCGGCCAGGGCCTCAACCTCGGCATCATCAAGGGCTCGATCACCATCCCGGGGCTGGTGGACGCGAACGGCAATCCCGTCACGATCCCCAACCTGCAGCTCCTCGCGCGCGCCCTCGAGGGCACCTCGGACGCGAACGTGCTGTCCACGCCCAACGTGCTCACCCTCGACAACGAGCAGGCGAAGATCGTCGTGGGGCAGAACGTGCCCTTCATCACCGGCACCTACACGCCGGTGGCGGGCAGCGCGGTCACCCCCTTCCAGACGATCGAGCGCAAGGACATCGGCCTCACGCTGCAGGTGACGCCGCAGGTCTCCGAGGCGGGCGCGGTGAAGCTCAAGATCTTCCAGGAGGTCTCGAGCGTGACCACGGACAAGGCGCTCGTGCAGTCGGCCGACATCATCACCAACAAGCGCTCGCTCGAATCGACGGTGCTGGTCGACGACGGCGAGATCGTGGTCCTGGGCGGCCTCATCCAGGACGACCAGGAGTCCTCGGTCGACAAGGTGCCGGTGCTCGGCAACATCCCTTTCCTGGGCTCGCTCTTCAAGTACGACTCGCGCACGCACAAGCGCACGAACCTCATGATCTTCCTGCGGCCGGTCGTGCTGAAGGACGAGAAGGCCGCCTCCGCGGTCACCGGCGACCGCTACGACTACATCCGCAACCTCCAGGGCGAGATGGGGCTGCCGGCGAGCGGACTGCTGCCGCCGCGGCCCGCGAAGCAGCTTCCCCCGCTCGACGAGGCCAGGAAGAAGCCGCTGGGAGAGTGACATGGACGAGACCCCGCGATGACAGCTCCCCTCGAGAGAACGGTGAACCCCCAGGACCTCGATCCCCAGACGGTGCGGCTGCTGCCGTACCCGTTCGCCAAGTCGAAGGGCGTGCTCGCGGCGCGGATGGTGCCCGGGGACGGCCCCGATCGAACGGCCGCGCTCGAGGTGTGGATCAAGCCCTACCCGCAGGCCTCCACGCTCGCGGAAGTGCGGCGCATGGCGGGCAAGCCCCTGAAGGAGGTGCTGCTCACGCCGGAGGAGTTCGAGCACTGCCTCGCGCTCGCCTACACGCGCGAGCCCTCGGCGGCGGAGACCATCGTCGAGGACATCGGGGAGTCGGTGGACCTCGCGAAGCTCACCGAGCAGCTGCCCGAGGTGGCGGACCTGCTCGAGGCCGAGAACGACGCGCCCATCATCCGCCTCATCAACGCGCTGCTCACGCAGGCGGTGCGCGAGGGATCCTCCGACGTTCACCTCGAGATCTTCGAGGCCCGCGCGGCCGTGCGCTTCCGCGTGGACGGCGCGCTGCGCGACGTGGTCGAGCCGCGGCGGGGGCTGCACCCGGCGATGGTCTCGCGCATCAAGGTGATGGCCTCGCTCGACATCGCGGAAAAGCGCCTGCCGCAGGACGGGCGGATCGCGCTGCGCATCGCGGGCCGGCCCATCGACGTGCGCGTCTCCACCATTCCCACGGCCAACGGCGAGCGCGTGGTGCTGCGCCTGCTCGACAAGCAGGCCGGGCGCCTCACGCTGGACGCCCTCGGCATGTCCGCGGCCACGCGCGACGCCGTCGACGAGCTGGTCCACGCGCCCCACGGCATCTTCCTGGTGACCGGCCCCACGGGCTCGGGCAAGACCACGACGCTCTACTCCGCGCTCTCCCGCCTGGACCGCAAGACGCGCAACATCCTCACCGTCGAGGACCCGATCGAGTACGAGCTCGACGGCATCGGCCAGACGCAGGTGAACCCGCGCATCGAGATGACGTTCGCCCGCGCGCTGCGCGGGATCCTGCGCCAGGACCCGGACGTGGTGATGATCGGCGAGATCCGCGACCTGGAGACGGCGCAGATCGCGGTGCAGGCGTCCCTCACGGGCCACCTCGTGCTCGCCACGCTGCACACGAACGACGCGCCCGGCGCGGTCACGCGGCTCGTCGACATGGGCATCGAGCCGTACCTGCTCGCCTCCACGCTGAACGGGGTCCTCGCGCAGCGCCTCGTGCGCCGCCTGTGCCCCGAGTGCCGCGTGCCCTACGAGCCCGACGCGGGCGAGCGCGGCCTCTTCGGGCACAGCGTCCCCGAGCGGCTCTACCGCGCCGCGGGCTGCGGGGCGTGCAACTTCACCGGCTATCGCGGCCGCACCGGCATCTACGAGCTGATGACCGTGGACGAGGACATGCGCAAGCTCGTGCACGACACCGTGGCCGAGCGCGAGCTGCGCGCCCACGGCGTGCGCGCCGGGATGATCCGGCTGCGCGAGGACGGCCTGCGCTGGGTGCGCGAGGGCGCCACCGCCCTCGACGAGGTGCTGAGAGTGACGCGGACGTAATCCGGGGTTCGCCGACATGCCCGGATTCCGCTACCAGGCGTACAACATCGAGGGCAAGCTGCACCGCGGCGTGCTCGAGGCCGACAGCGCGCGCCAGGCGCGCGCGGCCCTGCGCGAGCAGGGGCTCACGCCCTACCGCGTGGACGTCATCGCGGCGAACGACCCCGCCGGAGGCGCGCGCCTGCGGCCGGTCTCGCTGCCCGTCGCGGAAGTCACCCAGCTCACGCGGGGGCTCGCATCCCTCCTCGAGGCCGGGCTCACGGTGGAGCAGGCGTTCAATGCGCTCATCGAGCAGGCCGAGAGCGAGCGCCTGCGCCAGGTGCTCGCGGCGCTGCGCGGCGAGGTGCTCGCCGGCCACTCGGTGGCGCGGGCGCTCGCGGCGTTCCCCGGAGTGTTCCCCGAGCTGCACCGCACGCTCGTGGCCGCGGGCGAGGCCTCCGGGCAGCTGCCACGCGTCCTCGCACGCCTCGCCGACTACCTCGAGGAGCGCCAGCAGCTGCGCGCGCGGCTCTCGCTCGCGCTCATCTATCCCTCGATCGTGCTCGCCGTGGCGGTGACGGTGGTGGGCGCGCTGCTGGTCTACGTGCTGCCGCAGGTCGTGCAGGTCTTCGAGCACGCGCACCAGCGCCTTCCGATCCTCACGCGCGCGCTCATCGCGTTCTCGGGATTCCTGCGCGCGACCTGGGTGGTCTGGGCGATCGTGCTCGCGGCGGCGGCCTTCGCGCTGCGCTGGGCTTTGCGGCGGCCGGCGACCCGGGCCCGCCTGCACCGGCTCGCGTTCCGGGCGCCGGTCGCCGGACCGCTGCTGCGCCGGCTGGACGCCGCCCGGCTCGCCGCCACGCTCTCGATCCTCGTGGGCAGCCGCGTTCCGATCCTCGCGGCGCTCGAGGCGGGGGGCGGCGTGATGACCCTCGTGCCGATGCGCGAGGCGCTCGAGACCGCGGCCCGCGGCGTACGCGAGGGCATGCCGCTCGCGCGCGCGCTCGGCGCTACCGGCGCCTTCCCGCCGGTGATGGTGCACCTCATCGCGAGCGGCGAGGCGAGCGGGCGCCTGGACGAGGCGCTCGAGCGGGCGTCGCGCCAGCAGCACGCGGACATCGCCACGCGGCTCGCCGCTTTCGTGGCGCTGTTCGAGCCGGCCATGATCCTCGCCATGGGCGGGCTCGTGCTCGGCATCGTGGTGGCGATCCTGCTGCCGATTTTCCAGTTGAACCAGTTGGTCGGCAAATAGATGGATATCGGTCGAGAGAACGAGGGCATCGGGAACGGCGTTGGAGCGGACGACCACTCGCCGCTCAACGCCCTTGAGCAAAGGGCGTTCACGCTCATCGAGGTGCTCGTGGTGGTGGCGATCCTCGCGATCCTCGCGGCGATCGTGGTGCCGAAGATCATGGACCGGCCCGACGAAGCCAAGCGCGTGGCGGCGAAGGCCGACATCGGCGCGATCGTGCAGTCGCTCAAGCTCTACCGCCTGGACAACGGCTTCTATCCGACGACGGACCAGGGGCTCGCGGCGCTCGTGCACCGCCCGGCCACCCCGCCCGTGCCGACCAACTGGAAGCAGGGCGGCTACCTCGAGCGCCTCCCGAAGGACCCCTGGGGCGGCGACTACCAGTACCTCAGCCCCGGCGTGCACGGCGAGATCGACGTGTACAGCCTCGGCGCGGACCACGCGCCCGGCGGCGAGGGCAACGGGGCCGACATTGGCAACTGGGACTGAGCGCTTCGGGCGCACGGCCGGTTTCACGCTGGTCGAGGTGCTCGTGGTCGTGGCGATCACCGGCATCGTCGTCGCGCTCGCCGCGGTGAACCTCTTCCCCGGCGACGTGGAGATCGGCCGGCGCGAATCGGGGCGCGTGGCGCTCGCCCTCGAGCACGCGCGCGACGCGGCGTGGTTCGGCGGCCGCCCCACGGCCATGACCTTCGGGGACGGGCGCATGCGCGAATGGCGCCTCACGGGCAGCTCGTGGACGGCGGACCCCTCGCACGACGAGGCCCTCGACGGCTCGACCCGCGTGACCGGGCTCTACGTGGACGGCCAGTCCCTCAGGCCCGGCGACCGCCTCGTGTTCCTGCCCGACGGCCTCGGCATCCCGTTCCGCGTCGCCTTCGAGGTGCGCGGCCTGCCCTGGGCGGTCGAAGGCGACGCGGCCGGCGCCGTGACGGTGACGGGACAATGAGGCCCGCGCGCGGCTTTACGCTCATCGAGATCCTCGTCGCCGTAGCGATCCTCGCCGTGGCGCTCGCCGCCACGACGCGCGCCGCGAGCATCGCCACCGACGGCGCCCTCGAGACGCGCGAGCGGCTGCTCGCCACGTGGGCGGCGGAGAACCGCATCGCCGAGCTGCGCGCGAGCCGGGCGTTCCCCGACACCTCGACGTCGCGGCTCGACGTGCAGGAGGGCGGGCTCGCGCTCGTCGTCGAGGAGACGGTGAGCGAGACGCCGAACGCGACGATCCGGCGCGTCGACGAGGCCGTCTCCGACGCGCGCGACCCCGCTCGCGTGCTCACGACGCTCACGGGCTATGTCTCGCGCTAGCCGCGGATTCACGCTGGTCGAGCTGCTGGTGGCGCTCGCCATCTTCGCCGTCCTCTCGGGCTTCGCGTACCGGGGCCTCACGGCGCTCCTCACGAGCCGCGACGCCCTGGAGCACGACGCGCGCAAGTGGCGCGACGCCGCGCTCTTCGTGGGCCGCTTCGAGCGCGACGTCGCGGCGGCGATCGTGCGCCCGCAGCCGTCGAAGGGCGCTTCGGGCGCGCCGCTGCCGGCGGTGTCCTCGACCCTCGACACTTCCCCGATCGGCGTGGGGCTCTCGCTCACGCGCTGCGGCAGCCCCCTGCAGGACAACGCGCTCGCCGCTCCCCAGCGCATCGCCTATCGCCTGAACGGGGACCGCGTGGAGCGCCTTTCGTGGGCCGGCGTCGACGCGGCCCCGCGCGAGCAGCCCGCCGCCGTCACGGTGCTCGCGCCGGTGCGCTCGCTCGCCTTCCGCTTCATGAATCCCGTCGACGGCCAGTGGCTCACGACGTGGCCCGCGGGAACCGCGGCCGCCCCGGCCGCGGTCGAGGTCACGGTGGAGCTCGCGAGCGGCGAGCGCATCGTGCGCCTCGTGGACCTCACGAGGACGCGATGAGGCGCGCACGCCAATCGGGAGTGGCCGCGATCACCGCGGTGCTCATCGTCGCCGTGGCCGCTTCCGCGGTCGCGCTCATGCTCGCTCAGCAGTCGGCCACCCTCGACCAGGCGATGATGGTCGCCTCGCGCGCGCAGGCCGACGAGTACGCGCAGGCCGGGCTCGACTGGGCGCGCGGCGTGATCGCGGCCGACGACCCGGGCGTGGATTCGCTCGCCGACGGCTGGGCCCAGCCCATGGTGGGCCTGCCCGTGGACCGCGCCATCGTGTCGGGCGAGATCACCGACGAGCAGGGCAAGTTCAACCTGAACAACCTGGTCGTGGGCGACAAGGTGAGCCCCGACGACGTCGCGATCTTCCGGCGCCTGCTCGCCTCCCTCGGTCTGCCGCCGGAGCTCTCCGACGCCGTCGTCGACTGGATCGATTCGAACGACACGCCGACGGGCGCCGCGGGCGCGGAGGACGCCTGGTACCTCGCCCTCCCCCAGCCCTATCGCACCGCGGACCAGCCGATGGTGCAGGTCGAGGAGCTGTATCGCGTGCGGGGATTCGACCCGGCGACGGTCGCGAAGCTCAGGCCCTACGTGACCGCGCTCGTGGTCCCCGGCGTGCGCACGACGATCAACGCCAACACCGCGAGCGCCGTCGTGCTCGAGGCGGTCCTTCCCGACGTCCCTCCCGCTGCCATCGACCGGATGGTCGCGCAGCGGGTCGCCAATCCGTTCCGCAGCGGCGAGCAGCTCTCGCGCTGGGCCCTGGGCGTCGACGCGAAGGCCGATACGTCCGCGCTCGGCGTGGCGAGCTCGTTCTTCTCCGTGCAGGTGCGCGTGACCCAGGACGACATCCAGCTCGCCACCGACGCCCTGATCCAGCGCGGCGCGGCCGCCGGGCAGACATCGGGCGCGACCCTCCTGTGGCGGCGGCCCCGCTACTGAGCGCGCGACCGCCATGAGGCTGCGCGTCTTCCTGCCGTCCGCCGACCGCCCCGACGCCTCGGCGGCGTGGCCGTGGATGCTCTTCGACTCGCGCCGCGAGCTCCTGCGCGAGGAGCGCTCGCCGCCCTCCGGCATGCCGCGCGCCGACGACGTGGAGATCGTGCTGCCCGCCGCGCGCGTGCTGTTCGCGCGCCTGAGGCTGCCGCGCGTGGGCGCCGCCACGCTGCGCGAGCTCCTGCCCTATGCCGTCGAGGACCGGCTGCTCGCCGATCCCTCCCGCATCCAGGCGATCGCGGGGCCGGTCGACGCGCGCGGCGAGACGCTGGTCGCGGTGATCGACCGCGAGTGGCTGCGCGGCATGGTCGAAGCGCTCCAGGCCGCGGGCATCCAGCCCGCCAGGGCGTGGTGCGAAAGCGCCCTGGCGCCTAGCGCGGCGGGGGAGTGGCACCTCGTCCTCGGGCCCGCGCGCGGGATGCTCGTGGACGACCTGGGCGCCGGCGTCGCGTTCGACCGCGACGCCGGCGGCGCCTTCCCCCTCGCTTTGCGCATCGCCCTCGACGAGGCGAGCGCGCGCGGCGACCGCCCCCGCGCGGTCCGCGTGCACGGCGAGGGCGATGCCTCCGCGCCCGAGCTCGCGCGCTGGAGCGCCGAGGCCGGCGTGGCGCTCGAGACCGGATCGCGGTGGGAGGCGCTCGCGCGTGGCGCGCCCGCTTCTGGCGCGATCGATCTCCTCGGCCCCGAGCTCGCGGCGCGCTCCCGCCGGCTCGCCGCCCTGCGCGTCCCGCGCGCCGCCCTGGTTCTCGCCGCGGCGATCGCCGTGGTGCAGCTCGCCCTCGACGGCGCGCAGACCTGGCGTCTCGCCCGGGAGCGCTCGGCGCTCCACGCGAAGGCCGAGTCCATCTTCCGCGCGACGTTCCCCGAAGCGCGGGCGGTGGTCGATCCGCGCCTGCAGATGGAGCGCAACCTCGCCGACCTGCGCCGCACGCGCGGGCTCGCCGCGGGCGACGATTTCCTCGCGCAGCTCACGCGCGCCGCGCGCGCCGCCGACCGGCCGGCGAGCGCGATCGAATACGCGAACGGCCGCCTCGAGGTCCGCACCGGCGGCGCGCCGATCGCGGAGGCGAAGCGATGAACGAGCTCGCCGCCGCGTGGAGCCGGCGTTCCGCCGGGGAACGGCGAATGCTCGCCGCCGCCGCGGCGGCGGCCGCCGTGCTCCTGTTCGCCGCCTTCGTGTGGCTGCCGCTCGAGCGTGCCCGCGCGCGCCTCGAGCGCGAGGTGCCGGGGCTGCGCGCCGACGTGGCGGCGCTCGCGGGCGACGCGCAGGAAGTGCGGCGCCTGCGCTCGATGCCGCCGACCGCGGCGGCCGCGGCGCACCGGCCGCTGGCCGCGCTCGCCGCCGGAGCGCTCGCCGTGCCCCCGGGCGCACGCCTCACCCTGGCGGACGAGCGCCACCTGCGGCTCGCCGCCGGAGACGTGGACTTCGCGAAGCTCGTCGAATGGCTCGCCTCCACGCAGGCCTCGGAGGGCCTGCGGGTGGAGAGCGCCCGCGTGGAGGCGCTGGCGACCCGGGGGCGGGTCCGCGCCGAGATCACGCTCGCGGGATCTTGAGCGATGCGTGCGCGCGCGATCGTCGTCCTCGGTGTCGCGGCCTACGCCGTCTTCGCCGTCGCGACCGTGCCGGCGCAGCTCGTGGCGCGCCGGGCGAGCGTGCCCGGCGCGATCGAGCTCGCCGACGCGCACGGCACGCTCTGGAACGGAAGCGCGCGGGCGACGATCGGCCCGCCGGGCGCGGCGATCTCCCTCGGCGCGCTGCACTGGCGCTTCCTCGCCTCGCGCCTCCTCGCGAGCCGCCTCGCCTTCGCGATCGATGCGCAGGGCGACCACCTCGAGGCCCACGGGACGATCGAGCGCGGCCTCACCCTCACGGAGGCGCGCGACCTGCGCCTGCGCGCCGACGCGGCCGCGCTCGCCGCGCTCGCGCCGCTCGCCGCGAGCTGGCGCCCGGAGGGCGCCGTGACGCTCAGCGCCCCGGCCGTCGCGTGGGACGGGAGCGAAGCGCGCGGCCACGCCCGGCTGGAGTGGCGCGATGCGGCGCTCGCCCTGTCCGGCGTGCGCCCCCTGGGCTCCTATCGCGTCGACGCGACCGCCGACGGCGGGCCCGCGAGGATCGCGGTGGCCACGCTCGAGGGGCCGCTGCGCGTCTCGGGGACGGGGACGTTCGCGCCGCCCGCGTCCCTCGCCTTCTCGGGCGAGGCGCGCGCCGAAGGCCCCTCGTCGGCCGCGCTCGAGCCCCTGCTCGACCTGCTCGGACCGCGGCGCCCCGACGGCGCCCACGCGCTCCAATGGCGCTCGACGCCGGGCGTCGCGCGCCGGTGACGTTCGCGCCCTTCGTGCCGGCGCCGGGCCTCGGCAACCCGCACCTGCAGACGCTCTACGGAGCGCTCCTCGCGCCCGCGCCGCGCGTGACGCTCGCGCGCGAGCGCTGGGAGACGCCCGACGGCGATTTCGTCGACGTCGACGTGCTCCCGGGACCGGAATCCGCGCCGTGGGTGCAGCTCTTCCACGGCCTGGAAGGCTCGTCCGAGTCGCCCTACGCGCGCATGCTGATGGAGCACGTGCGCCGGCGCGCGTGGCGCGGGAGCGTATTGCACTTCCGCGGCTGCAGCGGCGAGCCCAATCGGCTCTCGCGCGCGTACCACTCGGGCGACTCCGACGAGGCCGACTGGGTGCTGCGCCGGCTCAAGGCACGCTCGGGCGCGGCGCCCCTCTACGCCGCGGGCGTGAGCCTCGGCGGCAACGTGCTCGCCAAGTGGCTCGGCGAGCGCGGCGAGGCGGCGCGCTCCGTGGTCGCGCGCGCGGCGGTCGTGAGCGCGCCGGTGGACCTCACGGCCGGGGGCGAGGCGCTCGGGCGCGGCTTCGCGCGCGTCTACGCCTGGCATTTCCTGCGGTCGCTGCGCCGCCGCGCGCTCGAGCGCCTCGGCCGCCATCCGGGTCTCTACGACGCGGCGGCCGTGCGGCGCGCGTGGACGCTGCGCGATTTCGACAACATCGTGACGGCGCCGCTGCACGGGTTCCGCGACACGGACGATTACTGGACGCGCGCAAGCTCCAAGCCGTGGCTCGTCTCCGTGCGGGTGCCCACGCTGCTGCTCAACGCGCGCGACGATCCGTTCCTTCCGGAAGCGGCGCTGCCCACGGCCCGAGAGGTGTCGGCCGCGGTGAAGCTCGAATACCCGCCGCGCGGCGGGCACGTGGGCTTCGTGTCGGGCCCGTTTCCCGGCAACATCGAGTGGCTTCCCCGGCGTATCCTCCATTTCCTCGAGCACGGCGAATGACCTCTCCGGTCGCACCCGAGATCTTCAAGGCCTACGACATCCGCGGGATCGTGGAACGCACGCTCACCCTCGAGGCGGTCGAGGCGATCGGGCGGGCGCTCGGCACCCTCGGGCGGCGCGTCGGCGTCCCGCGCTTCGTGATCGGGCGCGACGGGCGCCTTTCGGGGCCGAAGCTCTCGGAGGCGCTCGCGCGCGGGCTCAACGCAGCCGGGATGGACGTCGTCGACATCGGCGTGGTCGCCACCCCGATGGTGTACTTCGCCACCCACCACTTCGGCACCGGCAGCGGCGTGATGGTCACCGGCAGCCACAACCCGCCCGAGTACAACGGCCTCAAGATGATGGTGGCCGGCGAGACGCTCGCGGCGGGCGCGATCCAGGACCTGCGCCGCCTCGTGGAGAGCGGAAATTTCGCTTCCGGCCACGGGCGGCTCGAGCGCGCCGACGTCCGCGAAGCCTACCTCGCGCGCATCGCCTCCGACGTGAAGCTCGCGCGGCCTCTCACGATCGCCGTGGACTGCGGCAACGGCTCGGCGGGCGCGGTGGCCCCCGAGCTCTACCGCCGCCTCGGGTGCGAGGTGATCGAGCTCTACTGCGAGGTGGACGGGACCTTTCCCCACCACCATCCCGATCCCTCGAAGCCGGAGAACCTCGGGGACCTCGCGCGCAGCCTCGCCTCGGGCCCAGCCGAGCTGGGGCTCGCCTTCGACGGCGACGGCGACCGGCTGGGCGTGGTCACGAAGTCCGGCCGCATCGTCTACCCGGACCGCCAGCTCATGCTGTTCGCGGCCGACGTGCTCGCGCGCCATCCGGGCGCCGAGGTGATCTTCGACGTGAAGTGCACGCGCAACCTCTTCCCCTGGATCCGCGCCCACGGCGGGCGGCCGCTCCTGTGGAAGACCGGGCACTCCTTGATCAAGGCGAAGCTCGCCGAGACCGGGGCGCCGCTCGCCGGCGAGATGAGCGGCCACATCTTCTTCAAGGACCGCTGGTACGGCTTCGACGACGGCCTCTACGCGGGGGCCCGGCTGCTCGAGCTCGTCTCGCGCGGGCCGGACGCCTCCGCGCCGCTCGAAGCGCTCCCGGATTCGATCTGCACCCCGGAGATCCACCTGGAGCTCGCGAAGGAAGGCGAGAACCATCGCCTCGTCGAAACGCTCCAGCGCACGGCGCGCTTCGAGGGCGCGACCGAAGTGAACACGATCGACGGCGTGCGCGTGGAATATCCCGACGGCTTCGGCCTCGCGCGCGCCTCGAACACGACGCCGGTGCTCGTGCTGCGCTTCGAAGCCGACGACCTCGCCGCGCTCGCGCGCATCCAAGCCGATTTCCGGCGGGTCCTCCGCCAGGCGAAGCCGGACGCGCAAGTGCCGTTCTGAGGCGCGAGCCTCGGGGCTCCACGCGCGCTCAGGCCGCGGGATCGCCCCTTTTCCGGCCGCGCTTGCGGCCGGCGCTTTCCGAGGCCGCCTTCGACGCCTGGTCCATCACCTGGCGCCCCGCCTGGGCCATCATGTTCCACGCCCACAGGGCGGGATTCGGCGCCTCGGCCGACGGCGCTTCCCCGCCCTGCATCGCGGCCGCGGCCTTCTCGCCGCCCTGCAGCAGCGCGCGCTGGTACTCGAGCGACTTGATCGAGAGCTGGAGCATGCTGAGGTTCGCCTTGAGCCAGTGCTCGACCGTCTCGAGCTCGGCGATCTTCTTCTCGATCTCGCGCGCGTCGAGCACCGGGAACATGAGGCTCTGCAGCGGGAAGGCCCCCGGGTTCACCATCTTCTGCCAGAGGTCGAACAGCTCCTGCGGGGTGACGGGCTTCGTCATGGGGGAACCTCCGCTCCCGCGCCTCAGGCGTACCGGGCGATGAAGGCCTTGATGCGCGGGTAGATCAGCTCGCGGAACTTGCGGCCGCTGAAGATGCCGTAGTGCCCCACGCCCTTCGCCTCGAAATGCTGCTTGTTGCGGGCCGCGATGCCGCGCGTGAGGCCGTGGGCCGCCTCGGTCTGGCCGTTGCCCGAGATGTCGTCGAGCTCGCCCTCGATCGTGAAGAGCGCGGAGCCGCGGATCGCCTCGGGGCGCACGCGCTCGCCCGCCACGGTGAGGCGCCCTTGCGGCAGCAGGTGGCGATGGAAGACGCGGTCCACGGTCTCCAGGTAGTACTCGGCCGGCAGGTCCATCACGGCGTTGTACTCGTCGTAGAAGCGCCGGTGGGCCTCGGCGCTCTCGCCGTCGCCCTGCACGAGGTGGTGGTAGTACTGCACGTGGGATTCCATGTGGCGGTCGGGATTCATGGCGACGAATCCCGCGAACTGCAGGAACCCCGGGTAGACGCGCCGCATGAAGCCGGGGTAGCGCATCGGCACGCGCTGGATCACCCGCGCCTCGAACCACGAGAGCGGCCGGTGCTTGGCGAAGGTGTTGACCGCCGTGGGGCTGCGGCGCGTGTCGATGGGCCCGCCCATCATGGTGAGCGTGCGCGGGATCTCCTCGCCGTCGGCCGCCATGAGCGAGACGCCCGCGAGCACGGGGACCGTGGGCTGGCACACGGAGATCGCGTGCGCCCCGGGTCCCACGAAGCCGACGAACTCGCGCACGTAGGCGACGTAGTCGTCGAAGTGGAAGGGCCCCACCGAGATGGGAATCTCCTTCGCGTCCTTCCAGTCCGTGATCCACACGTCGTGGTCGGCGAGCAGCGTGCGCACGGTGTCGCGCAGCAGGGTGGCGAAGTGCCCCGACAGCGGCGCGAAGACGAGCACGCGCGGCTGCTCCGGCGCCCCTTCCTTCGCGAAGTGCAGCAGCCGGCAGAAGGGCTTGTCGATCTCGCAGCGCTCCCGCACCGCGTATTCGGCCTCTCCCGCGCGCACCGAGTCGATGCCGAACGCGGGGCGCTCGTAGCGCTGCGTGAGGCGGGTCATCAGGTCGAACGCGGCGGCGACGTTGCGGCTGCCGGGGAGGTACGAGAGCGGGCTGTCGGGATGGCCGTAGAGCTGGTTGGCGGCCTGGGCGAGGGCCCTCCAGGGCTCGAGCGCCGCGCGCTGCCAGTCGTAGAGCTGGTAGAGCATCGCCTCCAAGGTGTCTTTCGCCCCGCTCAATGTTGCGATGCGACATAGTGTAAACGGTTTCCTCCGGCGCGGGCGTTGGTGCGACGCAAGAACGGGCGTGCGGCGCCGGGCGCCCATCTGCTAATCTTCACGGACCAACCGGAAATCGACCCATGCCCCAGGAGAAGCACTCCGGCGCGTCCGAGCCCTACCCGCTGTTTCCCCCGATCGAGCCGAGCAGGACCGGCATGCTGGCGCTGGATGCGCCGCACCGCATGTACTACGAGGAGACCGGCAATCCGCGCGGCGTGCCGGTGGTGTTCCTGCACGGGGGCCCCGGCGCCGGGTCGAGCCCCGTGCACCGGCAGTTCTTCGATCCGGCCTACTACCGCATCGTGGTCTACGACCAGCGCGGCGCCGGGCGCTCGACGCCGCTCGGCTGCCTCGAGGCGAACACGACGCCGCACCTCGTCGCCGACCTCGAGCGCCTGCGCGAGCACCTGGAGATCGAGCGCTGGGTCGTCTTCGGCGGCTCGTGGGGCTCGACGCTCGCGATCGCCTACGCCGAGCACCATCCCGCCCGCTGCCTCGCCCTGCTGCTGCGCGGCATCTTCCTCTGCCGCCCGAGCGAGATCGACTGGTTCCTGTACGGCCTGCGCGCGATCTTTCCCGAGGCGTGGAGGGTGTTCGCGGGCTACATCCCCGGGGCCGAGCGCGACGACCTGCTCGCGGCCTATCACCGGCGGCTCGTCGACCCGGATCCCGCCGTGCACATGCCGGCGGCGCGCTCGTGGAGCGTGTACGAGGGCTCGTGCTCGACGCTGCTGCCCAATCCCGGGCTGGTCGCGGACTTCGCAGCCGACCGCGTGGCCCTGGGCCTCGCGCGCATCGAGGCGCACTACTTCGCGAACGGCATCTTCCTGCCGCGCAACTTCCTGCTCGACAACGCGCGGCGCCTCGCGGGCATTCCGGGCGTGATCGTGCAGGGGCGATACGACATCGTCTGTCCCGTGGTCTCCGCCGACGACCTGCACCGCGCGTGGCCCGAGGCGGAGTACGCGATCGTGCCCGACGCGGGCCACTCCGCCTTCGAGCCGGGCATCCGCTCGCGCCTGGTGGCCGCCACGGAGGCCCTCAAGTCCCGGCTCTGACGAGGCGGCGCGCGGCGCCGGATCCGCCGATGAGCGCCGATGAACGCATCCCGGATCGCCGAGTCGTCAGCCCGAGGACGCGAGGCGCGCGATGTCCTGGGTGTAGCCCTGGATCCTCCGGCGCAGGTGCGAGCGCTGCTCGGGCGTGAGCGTGGCCGAGAGCCGGGCGATCATGAGGAACGTGGCCGCGTCGCGCGCGCCGAGCTTCGCCCGGTACTCGGGACGCCGCCACGAATCGGTATCGATCAGCAGGCGCCGCAGCCCCGCGGCGATGCGCGCCGGATCGCGGGTGCGCGCGAGGGCGAGGGTTTCCGATTGGCGGTAGCGGCGGTCGGCGAGACGCTCCTCGATCGTGGGCAGCGCCTCCTCGCGCGCGGCGACGATCGCGCGCTGCGGCGGGGAAAGCCTGCCGGTCCAGTCCTCGATGCGCGCCACGTTCCGCTTCACGGCCTCGGCGCGGCGCTCCTGCGGGGTCCCCTTCGTCGACTCGCGCACGAACTTGCGGTTGTCCTCGTCGAACCGGCGCTCGAGGTGGGCGAGCTGGCGCTCGTCGAGCGAGGCGAGGAAGGCCGAAGCCTCGGGCAGCACGCGCTCCACGACGCGCACGTAGGCCGCACGGACCTCGTCCCATGCCTGCGCGACCTCCGCCTCGCTGAACGGACGCCCGGCACGCTCGGATATCGAGGCGAGGAAGCGCCCGTAGCCGGGCAGCTCCACCGCGCGGTGCCAGGCCATCGCGCGCGCCACCTCGGAGCGCACCTGCTCCTTCTGGGCGCGATCGAGGTCCACGTAGTCGTCGACCGTCCACGTGATGAGCGCAGTGGCGTTCGCGTACGCGAGCGCCACGCCCAGGTGGGCGAAGCGCCCGCACGCGGCGAGCGCGAGCGCCGCCGCGCCGAGCAGGAGGAATCGGGCGGCCCGGGCGGCCACGTCACCAGGGAATCGGCTTGCGGTCCCGGAAGAACTGGCCCGTCGGGCCGTTGGAGGGCAGAAGGCTGAGCCAGACCGCGGTCTCCGCGCCTTCCTCGACGGAGCGGGGCGCGTCCTCGCCGCCCATGTCCGTCCTCACCCAGCCGGGGCTCATGGAATTCACCAGGATGCCGGTGCCGGCGACCTCGGAGGCGAGCGTGCGCGTGAGCGCGTTGAGCGCCGCCTTGGAGACGCGGTAGGCGGGGCTGCCCTCCCCCATCTGCTGCAGCTGGCCCATCCCGCTCGAGATGTTCACGATCCGCCCGTAGCGCATCTTCTTCATGAGCGGCAGCACCTCGCGGCACATGCGCACCGCGCCGAAGAGGTTGGTCTCGAAGGTCTCGCGCCACACCGAGGTGGGCGTGTCCGCGACGCGCGAGGCGGTCGCCTCGGGGTAGACGCCGGCGTTGTTCACGAGGATCGAGGGGGCCCCGTGCTGCTTCTCCACGTACTCGACGAACCGCCTCACCGTCTTCGTGTCGTTCACGTCGAGCGGGTGGGCGTCCACGTTGGCCCCGTCGCGGCGCAGCGCCTCGAGGGCTGCGTCGCACTTGGGCTGGTCGCGGCAGCCGACCACGACGAAGGCGTCCGCCTTCATGAGCTGGCGGGCGATCTCCTGGCCGATTCCGCGGTTGCCACCGGTCACGATGGCGATTCTCTTGGCAGGCATGGCGCTCCACGGGAGGGGCGACCGCGCCGGATGGAGCGGCCGGTCCGGCGCGCGGGGCGCGGCGGACGTCCAGTATCATAACGGGAGCCGATCCCCTTTCCGCACCCATGACCAAGCTGCTGCGCGCCGTTCGCCTCGACGATTCGGACGACGAGCTCTTCCGCGCCTGCGGCGCGGCGAAGGACGGCGAGCCGGTGGTGACCGGCGGCTACGCGGTGTGCGACTTCGCGGGGAAGCGGGCCTGCGACCCCTCGTGCCACTGCGAGTCGTCCTTCCTCGCGCTCGCCTCGAAGGCGCGCTGCACGCTCGCCGAGGTGGTCGAGGCGAGCGAGGAGGAGCTCGAGGCCCAGACCGACGCGCTCGCGTGGCACCTCGTGCGCGCGTGGGGCGCGCCCTCGTGGGAGGCGGCGCGGCGCCTCGCCGAGGAGGAGCTGCGCCACACCGCGGAGGTCTGCGAGACGCTCGCGCCCGAGGCGTGGATCGCGGTCAGGCGAGAGCCCGCGGCCGGCGGCGGCGCCGTGGAGGAGCAATATTCGGTGTACGACCGGCTGATGGTCGGCGCGCACCCCCTGTGAGGAGCCGGCGATGCTGAGGATCCTGGGGCGCCTTTCCTCGATCAACGTCCAGAAGGTCGTGTGGTGCTGCGACGAGATCGGCCTCGCCTACGAACGCGTCGACGTGGGCGGGAAGTTCGGCGGCAACGACACGCCGGAGTTCCTCGCGAAGAACCCCAACGGCCTCGTGCCCGTGATCGAGGAAGACGGCTTCGTCCTGTACGAGTCGAACCCCATCGTCCGCTACCTCTCCGCGCGGCACGCGCCCGGGACGCTCTGGCCCGACGACCTGCGCAGCCGCGCCGACGCGGACCGCTGGATGGAGTGGCAGTCGACGTCTTTCACTCCCGCCCAGCGCGACGCGTTCTGGCAGCTCTTCCGCGTGCCCGAGGACCGGCGCGACGCCGCGGCGATCGAGGCCTCGCGCGCGAGGAGCGAGAAGTGCGCCTCGATCCTCGACGCCCACCTCGCGAAGCGCCGCTTCCTGACCGGCGAGCGCTTCACCGCCGCCGACGTCGTGGTGGGCTGCGCCGTGCACCGGTGGCTCAACATGCCGCTCGCGCGCGTGGCGCGCCCGAACCTCGAGCGCTACTACGGCGACCTCAGATCGCGGCCGGGTTCGCGCCGCGTGATCTCGGAGCCGATCGGCTGAGGCGCGAGGCGACCGCGGCGCGCAGCGCCGCGACGTGCGCGACGGCGGCGAGCGGCATGCCCAGCCAGCCCAGCAGCGCGAACGGAAGGCGAGCGAAAGCGGCGAGCGGCTGCGGCTCGAGCTGCGCCTGGACCGCCGCGAGCGCGAACGCGGCATCCGCCGCGACGGCCACCCCGACCAGCATCGGGAGCGACCGGCCCTCGACCCACGCCCGCACGTCGACGTCGAGCGCATAGGCCTCCAGGGCGAAGGCGAAGGCGAACGCGGCGAGCGCGATGGAGACCGGCGCATCCAGGCGCGCGAGGACCCCGTCGGCGGCGGCGAGCGCCACGATCCCACCCCACGCGGCGACGGCGACGGCGATCGTGAGCGCTGTGTTCCCGGGAATCGGTCGGCGGTCCATGGCGGTCTCCTTTAGTGTACGAACGTTCGTGCTAATCAAAGGCTGGGGCCTGTCCCCGTTTCGAGCCTGTCCCCAATTCAGGCGGCGTGCTGGCGGATGAGCCGCTCGAACGCTTCGCGGGCCCAGCGGCCCGCCTCCTCGCGGCCGACGACGAGCTCCGCCCGCCCCAGCACCAGCAGGATCCCGATGAAATCGAGCGCGAGCTGCTGCGCGTCGGTCCGCGGCGACAGCTCCCCGGTGTCGATCGCGAGCTGGACGGCCTTGCGCAACTCGCGGTCGAGCTGCTTCTGGCGCTCGACCACGGCGTCGCGCATGGGCCCCGGCCGGTGGTGGTATTCCCGCGAGGCCGCATCGATCGGGCAGCCCCCCGGAAGGCGCGCCCGGTGCGGCCAGGTGATCCAGCTCTCGAAGAGCGCCCGCAGCCGCTTCACGCCGCGCGGGGCCTTGAGGGCCGGAAGGAACACCGCCTCGGTGAACTGGCGCGCGGCCTCGTCGAGCGCGGCGAGCTGCAGCTCGAGCTTGGAGCCGAAATGCGCGAACAGCCCGCTCTTGGAGAGGCCCGTGCGCTCGGCGAGCGTGCCGATGGTGAGCGACTCGAAGCCGGAGGCGCTCGCCTGCTCGACGGCCGCGGCGAGGATCTGCGCGCGCGTGATCTCGCCCTTGGACGGCCGGGCGGCGCGGGCCGCGGCGGGGCGGGAGGATCGGACGGGGGCGGCGACGGGGCACATGACTCCAAAATAGTACGACCGTTCGTTCTTGTCAAGCCCCCCTGCGGCTCCCTTCCCCGGCGAGAATGCGATGGAAGGTGACGAGCATCCCGGCCGTGGCGCCCCAGATGTAGCGCTCGCCGTAGGGCACGGCCCAGAAACGGCGCAGGTGCCCCCGCTGGTACGCCGTCTCGTGGCGGTGGTTGCCCTCGTCGAGCAGGAAGGCGAGCGGCACCTCGAAGACGTCCTCGACCTCGCGCGGGTCCGGCCTCCAGGCGAGCGGCGGGAGCGCCCAGCCGACCACGGGCGTCACCGAGTAGCCGGTCGAGGTGCGGTACTCGGGAAGGCGGCCGAGGATCTCGACGCGCTCGGGGGCGAGGCCGATCTCCTCCGCGGCCTCCCGCAGCGCGGTGCGCTCCGGCGTGCGATCGCCCTCGTCGCAGCGCCCGCCGGGGAAGCTGATCTGTCCCGCGTGGTCGGCGAGATGCGCCGTGCGCTGCGTGAAGACGACGGTGGGACCGGACGGATGGCCCACCACGAGCAGCAGGACCGCCGCAGGTCGCAGGGGCCGGGCCCCGATCGACCTCTGCCGCTCGACGTCGTCGGCGGTGAGCAGGCTTTCGAGGGGCGGGTGCACGGCGAGGCGCGCGGCGATCGCGGCGCGGTCCGGAACCGCGTCCCCGGGGGGCGTCGTGGAAGCGTCCATGCGAAAGTATAAGGAAGTATCATGGCCGCGCCATGATCCTGTACGGCTATTTCCGCTCGTCCGCCGCCTACCGCGTGCGGATCGCGCTGAACCTGAAGGGCCTGCAGGTGGAGCATCGGGCCGTGCACCTGCGGCGCGGCGAGCAGCGCACGAGCGCCTATCTCGACGTGAATCCCCAGGGCCTGGTGCCCACGCTCGAGGTGGGCGATCGCCGCCTCGCCCAGTCGCTCGCGATCATCGAGTACCTCGAGGAGCGCCATCCGTTGCCGCCGCTGCTGCCGCTCGGCGCGGAGGACCGCGCGTGGGTGCGCGCCATCGCGCTCGCCATCGCGTGCGACATCCATCCGCTCGACAACACGCGCGTGCTCCGGTATCTCGAGCACGAGCTCGGCGTGGACGATGCGCGCCGCGACCGGTGGTATCGCCACTGGATCTCCGAGGGCTTCCGCGCGATCGAGCCGCAGCTCGCGGCGCGCGCCTCGGGCGCGTACTGCTTCGGCGAGGCACCCACGCTCGCCGACGTGTGCCTGGTGCCCCAGGTCGCCAACGCCCGGCGCGTGAACATGGACCTCGGCCCGTACCCGCGCATCTCGGCGATCAACGACGCCTGCCTCGCGCACCCCGCGTTCGACCTCGCGCGCCCCGAGAACCAGCGCGACGCCGAGTAGCATCGCGCGGCGCGGGCGCAGCGTCGCCGCCGCGCGGGAGGGCGGCCGCTATAATCGGAGCCTTGGGACACTCGGGGGATCCATGGGCAAGGGCGACAAGCGCAGCTTCAAGGGCAAGTTGTTCAAGGGCAGCTACGGCAAGACGCGCCCGCACCATCGCCGGAAGAAGGCCGCCGCGCCCGCCAGCCTGCGCCGGAAGTAGCCTCAGAAGCCCGAGCCGGGCTGCGCGAGGAACTCGAGCTCCTCCGGGGTCGAGGCGCGGGCGAGCGCCGCGTTGCGGTGCGGGAAGCGCCCGAAGCGCCGGATGACGGCGCGGTGCTTCTCGGCCCACTCGAGCGCTCCGCGCGTTTCCTCGAACGCGTCGATCGTCCCCATCAGCTCCACGCCGCGGTCCTGGTCCGCCGCGTCCTCGTGGTGGACGAATGGAAGGTAGAGGAATTGCCGCTCGACCGGCACGAGGCCCCGGTCGTCGCCGCGCTCCACGGCTTCGCGCGCGCACTCGCGGGCGTGGGCATCCTCGGCGAACGCGAGCGCCTCGCCGCGGAAGAGGTTGCGCGAGAACTGGTCGAGGACGACGACGAGCGCGAGCATCGGCCGGGGCGAAGCGCGCCACGGCTCCAGCTCGAGCGCCGCGGCCGCCCGGTGCAGCGCGCCGAAGCGCCGGCGGATCTCCTCGTCGAAGGCCGGGTCCTTGCGGAACCATTCGGCCCGCGCCTTCCCGCGCGCGCCGGGCGGCCCGAACCAGAAGTCGAGGACCGCTTCCCGGTCCTCGATGGATCCGCGGGGCGCCGTCGCCGCCGGCCGGCTCATACGACGTGGTCGGGAGCGAGCGCGCAGGGCGAGGTGCCCGTGGCGGTCTCCACCTGCAGCGTCGCGTGCCCGATGCGGAACCGATCGTGCACCTCGCGGCACACGGCGGCGAGGAAATCGTCGCCCGGGTGTCCGCCCGGCATCACGAGGTGCGCGGTGAGCGCCGTCTCGGTCGTGCTCATGCCCCAGATGTGCAGGTCGTGGACTTCCGCGACGCCGGGCAGGCCCGCGAGATGGCGCCGCACCGCCGCGGGATCCACGCCCGTGGGCACCGCATGGAGCGCGAGCTGCACGGACTCGCGCAGCAGCCCCCACGTGCCGGCGAGGATCACCACGGCGATCACGAGGCTCACCGCGGGGTCGAGCCAGAGCCACCCGGTGCGCAGCATCGCCACGCCCGCCGCGATGACGCCCACCGAGACGAGCGCGTCGGCCGCCATGTGCAGGAACGCGCCGCGCGCGTTCAGGTCGTGCTCGCGGCCGGGCAGGAACAGCAGCGCCGTCCCGGCGTTCACCACCACGCCCGCCGCGGCGACGCCGATCACCGTGGCGCTCGCGACCGGCGCGGGCTCCCGGAGCCTCAGGATCGCTTCCCACACGATGCCGCCGGTCGCGAGGAGCAGCAGCGTGGCGTTGCCGAGCGCCGCGAGGATGGTCGAGCCGCGCAGGCCGTAGGTGAAGCGCGACGAGGGCCGGCTCGCGGCGAGCGCGGCGGCTCCCCACGCGAAGAGCAGCCCCAGCACGTCGCCGAAGTTGTGCCCCGCGTCGGCGAGGAGCGCGAGGGAGTCGGCCTTCACGCCGAACGCCACCTCCGCGATCACGAAGCCGATGTTCAACGCCACGCCGATGCCGAAGGCGCGCGTGGGGTCGATCGACCCGTGGCGCCCGTACGCGCGCCCCTGGTAATGATCGTGCGAATCGGAGGACATGGCGCTAGCGGTGGGAATGCCGGTGGTGCGCGTCGGGGAAGTGCTCGTGGGAATGCGTCATCGCCTCGTGGCGATGCCGGTGGGTGTGGCGGATGCCGGGCGCGACGGGAAAATCGTGCGCGTGGAGATGGTGCGCATAGTGCTCGTGCTCGTGTTCGTGCTCGATCGCCTCGTGGAAGTGGCGGTGGACGTGGCGCTCCGTGAGGTGGACCCACACGCCGAGCGCCATGAGCACCGCCGCGGCGCCGAGGTTCCACGTGACCGGCTCGCGCAGCAGCGCAAGGGAGATGATAGCGCCCGCGAACGGGGCCGTGGAGAAGTACGCCCCGGTGCGTGCCGTGCCGAGGTCGCGCAGCGCGCGCACGTACAGGACGAGGCTCAGGCCGTAGCTCGCGATGCCGAGCGCGGCGCCCGCGGCCGCGGCCCCCGGCGGCGGGAGTCGATCACCCGCCGCCAGCGCGAGGACGACGTTCACCCCTCCCGCGGCGAGCCCCTTCGCCATCGCCACCTGCGTCGCGTCGGCGAGCGCGACCTTGCGCGTGAGGTTGTTGTCGAGCGCCCACGCGAGGCAGGCGCCGAGGACGGCGAGCGAGGGCAGCAGCGATCCGGAATCCGCGCCTCGCGGCCAGGCGAGCAGCGCGGCACCCGCGGCGATGGCGAGCATCCCGAGCGCGATGCGCCGGTCGAAATTCTCGCGGAACACGAGCCATGCGACGAGGGCCGTGAGCAGGCCCTCGGCGTTGAGGAGCAGCGACGCGGACGAAGCCGGCATGCGCGCGAGCCCCCACAGCAGCAGCAGCGGGCCTGCGACGCCGCCGAGCGCGATGGCCGCGGCGAGCCACGGGACGTCGGAGCGCGCGAGCGCGGCGCGCTCGCCGCCCCCCGCGAGACGCCAGGCTGCGAGGCCCACGCCGGAGCCGAGATAGAGGATCCCCGCGAGCATCCACGGGCTCACGGGCCCGAGCAGCAGCTTCGCGACGGGCGTCCCCGCGCCGAAGAGCAGCGCCGCGAGCAGCGCCGCCGGGATGCCCGCGCCGAGCCGCCTCAATTCACGCCCGAACCGACCCGATGGGGGCGAGACGCTCGCGTGCCCTCGTGGAACGCGGGGTCGTGCCGCCAGCCATGGAGGTCGTGGATCGCCATGGCCGCCATTCTAGGCGCGTCGCCCCGCGGCTGCGTCCGTCATGCCACCTCGGGAGGAGGGGGCCCCTTGGCGGCGATCACGGTGCGGAAGCGCTTCACCGTCGCGCCGGCGGCGGGGAACTCCTCGGTCGCGGCGTAACGGACTTCCCAGCCTGCGAACGCGGCATCGAGCTCCTCGGCCTTCCAAAGGCAATGCCCCGACGGATCGAACATGTCGAGGTAGGTCGTGCCCTCGACGAGGACGTTCACCGCCATCACGCCCCCGGGACGCACCCAACCCTGCCAGCGACGCAGGAGGCCGCGCGCCGTGCCGCAGTCGAAGAACATGAGCAGGCCGATGCAGACCACGGCGTCGAAGCGCCGCGCCGTGTCGAAGGTGCGCGCGTCGCATTCGCGCGCCTCGATCGCGAGGCCACCCGCCCGCGAGCGCGCCGCGAGGCTCTCGATGCCGGCGGGGCTCGCGTCGATCGCGAGCACCTCGCAGCCGCGCAAAGCCGCCGCCATCGCGAGGTTGCCCATGCCGCATCCGAGGTCGAGGACGCGGCCCGACAGATGCGGCAACACGACTCGCTCGAAGGGATTGAGCGCCAGGTCGCCGTTGCGGGCCTGTCGCTGGAACTGGGTGTCGAAGAACTCGACGGACCGGTTGGCGATCACTCCGCGAGCATACCGGCAAATGAAACCGGGGCGGCGCCCTCCCCGCTCCCCGGCTTTTGATCGCGGTCAGCTGCGCAGCCTCCAGCGCCGAGGATGATGATTTCCTCCGCATGGAAGGCCGACCGAGGGGAGGGCACGCACGACGTGCCTTCCCCTCCGGAAAAGGAGATCGAAATGCATGGGATCAGGTGGTACTACATCGTCGCGGCGGCTTGCCTGGCGCTGCCCGGGGCGTCGGGGGAATCCCTCGCACAGGGCATGATGGGACAGGGGATGGGCCCGGGGATGATGGGCGGTGGCATGGGCCCCGGAATGATGGGTGCCTATGGGCAGCAGCCCGGTCGCGAAGGACAGGCGCCGGGCGAGCTCGACACTCCGCAGGGCCGCGCCTACGCCTCCGCCTGCGCGCAATGCCACGCGCTGCCGGATCCGCGGCAGCACGACGCGCGGCAATGGCCGGCGGTGGTCGCGCGCATGGAGACGTACATGCGCAACGCGCACGTTGGAGTGCCGGATCCGGGAACGATCAAGGAAATCGAGTCGTTCCTGGAAAGCCACGCGCGCGGCTAGGGACGCTCGCCGGGCGTCGGCCCGATCAGAGTGCCTCGAGCACGCGCTCGAGGCGCTGGCGCACCTCGCCCGCGATGGGGGCGATCTCGGGACGCTCGGTGAGCTTGAGCACCGCCTTCGGATCCATGATGTCCACGCGCGTGGTCCCGTCGCCCTGCTCGCGCACGACGACGTTGCAGGGCAGCAGCGTGCCGATCTCGGGCTCGGCCTCGAGGGCGCGGTGGGCGAACTGCGGATTGCAGGCGCCGAGGATCACGTAGGGGCGCATGTCCTGCCCGAGCTTCTTCTTGAGCGTGGCGGCCACGTCGATCGTGGTGAGCACGCCGAAGCCTTCCCTGGCGAGGGCGTCGGTCGCCTTGCGGATCGTCTCGTCGTAGCTCGACCTCACGGTCTTGCCGAATGCGTAGGTGCCGGGCATGGATCGATTCCTTCGTGCGTGAGAACGACAGTGTGAGCCATTTCGCGGCGTTCGCGGGGCGCCGCGCTCGCGGCCCGGGCAGGCGCGCGGCGGGACCTAGCCCGCGTCGAGCTCCCGCCGCACCAGGTCCGCCGCCTTCTCGCCGATCATGAGGGTCGGCACGTTCGTGTTGCTCGCGACGAGCATCGGCATCACCGACGCATCGACGACCCGCAGCCCGCCCAACCCGCGCACGCGAAGCTGCGCGTCCACGACGGCGTTGCGCCCCTCGCCCATCCGGCACGTGCCGGAGAAGTGCCAGCACGTCTGGCCCGTCGCGCGCGCGTAATCGAGCAGCTCCTCGTCGGTGGCGACCTCGCCCCCCGGACGCGTCTCGCGCACGACGAGGCGCCGGAGCGCGGGCTGCTCGGCGATCCGGCGCACTGCCTTCAGCAGCAGGACGATCACTTCCCGGTCCACGGGATGGCTCAGGTAGCTCGCGCGGATCCGGGGCTGCACGCGCGCGTCGGGCGACTGCGCGTGCAGGCTCCCGCGGGATTCCGGATAGAGGAAGTAGCCGCCGATGTGGAAGCCCGAATAGGGATCGACCCCGGTCTCGAGGCTCGTCGAATAGCGGCTCGCGCCCGAGATGAGCGCGCTCTGCAGGCGCACGTCCGGATACGCGAGGCCCGGGCGGGTGCGCACGAACGCGAGCGCGGTGAGCGAGGTGGTGGCGAAGAGACCCTCGCGGAACGCGAGGTAGCGCACGAGCGACCTCACGAGGAAAGCGCGGCTGCGCAGCAGGTCGTTCACCGTGACGGGCTCGCGGCACTCGAAGGTGATCCGCGGCATCAGGTGGTCCTGCAGGTTCTCGCCTACGCCCGGAAGGTGCTGCACGACCGGGATTCCGAGCTCCTGGAGCCTCTGCGCGTCGCCCACGCCGGAGAGCTCCAGCAGCTGCGGCGAGCGCAGCGCTCCGGCGCAGAGCAGGACCTCGCGCCGGGCCTTCGCCTCGCGGACCTCGTCGCCGACCCGGTAGCGGACCCCCGTCGCCCGGAGGCCCTCGAAGGCGATCCTCTCGGCCACCGCGTTCGTGACGACGTGAAGGTTGGACCGGCCGCGCGCGGGATGCAGATAGGCGGTCGCGGCGCTGCAGCGCATCCCGCCGCGCACGTTGAGCTGCAGCGGCGCCGAGCCCTCGGCGAGCCGCCCGTTGTAGTCGGGCGTCCTCGGGTACCCGGCCTGGGCGCAGGCTTCGAGGAACGCGTCGGTCACGGGGTCTCCTTTCACCTCCGTGACTCCCACGGGGCCGCCCACGCCCCGATAGTCGGGATCGCCGAACCGGCAATCCTCGAGCTTCCTGAAATAGGGCAGGACGTCGGCGTAGCCCCACCCGGGGCAGCCGCGTTCGCGCCACTCGTCGTACTTCGCCGGGTGGCCGCGGACGTACACCATGGCGTTCACCGAGCTCGATCCGCCCAGCACCCGCCCCGTGGGCCAGTAGAGGGAGTTGCCCTTGAGCTCCGGCTCCGGCTCGGTGCTCGCCGGCCAGAGGAGGTCCGGGTTGCCCAGGACCTTGCCGACGCCCAGGGGCACCCGGATCCACAGCTTCCGGTCCGATCCGCCCGCTTCGAGGAGCAGGACGCGCCGCCGGCCGTCCTCGCTCAGCCGGTTGGCGAGCACGCATCCGGCCGAGCCCGCCCCCACGATGACGACGTCGTATTCGGGTGTGGTTCCCATGCGATGCGCCGCGCCTGCCGCGCACGGGCGAGGCCGCGTCAGCGCGCCGGCTTCCAGCGCCGCAGCGTGAGCGCGTTCGAGACCACGCTCACGCTGCTGAAGGCCATCGCCGCGCCCGCGATCACGGGGCTCAGGAACCCGAATGCGGCGAGCGGCACACCCACGACGTTGTAGATGAACGCCCAGAAGAGGTTCTGCCGGATCTTCGCGTAGGTGCGGCGCGACATGTCGAGGGCGTCGGCGACCAGCATCGGGTCGCCGCGCATGAGGGTGATGCCGGCGGTGTGCATCGCGACGTCCGTTCCCGTGCCCATCGCGATTCCCACGTCCGCGGCCGCGAGCGCCGGGGCGTCGTTGATGCCGTCGCCCACCATCGCGACCACCTCGCCGCCGTCGCGCAGGCTCGCGACCAGCGCCGCCTTGTCCTCGGGCAGCACCTGCGCGCGCACGTCCTCGATGCCGAGCTCGAGCGCGGCGGCGCGCGCCGCGCCCGCGTTATCGCCGGTGACGAGCACCGGCCGCACGCCGAGCGCCTTCAATCGCGCGACGAGCGCGGGCGCGTCTTTCTTGACGGTATCGCCGAACGCGACGAGGCCGAGCACGCGCGGCGCGGGCTCGAGGTCGAGCAGCCACGAGACCGTGTTGCCCGCGGATTCCAGGCGCGCCGCCTCCGGCGAGAGGGCTTCCAGGCCCGCGGCCCGGAGCTCCGCCGCCCAGCGCCCGCTCGCGATGGCGAGGCGCCGTCCCTCCGCCTTCGCCTCGACGCCGCGCCCGGCGACGGCGCGCGACTCGTTCGACGCGGGCACGTCGATGCGCTCGGCGGCCGCCGCCTCGAGCACCGCCTTCGCGAGCGAATGCTCGCTCGCGCGCTGCACGGCGGCGGCGAGGCGCAGGACCTCCGTCCGATCGATCCCGCCGCTACCGAGGACCTCGGTGACGCGCGGCCTGCCTTCGGTGAGCGTGCCGGTCTTGTCGAGGGCGACGATCCCCACGCGATGCGCGATCTCGAGCGCTTCGGCGTCCTTGATGAGGATCCCGTGCCGCGCGGCGGTCCCCGTGCCCACCATGATGGCGGTGGGGGTGGCGAGCCCGAGCGCGCAGGGACAGGCGATCACGAGCACCGACACCGCGAAGAGCGTGGCGCGCTCCCAGTCGTGTGCCGCGAATCCCCAGCCCGCGAAGGTGACAAGCGCGAGCGCCACGATCACCGGGACGAACACCTCGCTCACGCGGTCCACGAGCCGCTGGATCGGCGCCTTCGCCGCCTGCGCCGACTCGACGTTGCGGATGATGCGCGCGAGGACCGTTTCCGCGCCGACCGCCGTGACGCGCGCGACGAACCGGCCCTCGCCGTTCACGGCGCCGCCGGTGACGCGGCTTCCCGCCGATTTCGCCACCGGGAGGCTCTCGCCCGTGACGAGCGATTCGTCCACGTGCGTGTCTCCCTCGACGATCTCGCCGTCGACGGGAACGCGCTCGCCGGGAAGCACGGCGACGAGGTCGCCCACGCGCACGAACTCGACGCGCACCTCGCGCTCCGCGCCATCCTTCAGCACGCGCGCGAGCTCCGGCCGCAACGCCGAAAGGGCGCGGATCGCTTCGGTCGTGCGGCGCTTCGCGCGGCCCTCGAGCCACTTGCCGAGGCGCACGAGCGTGAGCACCACGGCCGAGGCCTCGAAGTACAGATGCGCGCCGGCGCCCGCGGCGAGCCAGAGGTAGACGCTCAGGAAGTACGCCGCGCTCGTCCCGAGGGCGACGAGCAGGTCCATGTTGCCGGCCTTCGCGAGCACCGCCTTCCACGCCGAGCGGTAGAAGCGCGCGCCGACCAGGAATTGAACGGGCGTCGCGAGCGCGAACTGGATCCACGCGGGAAGCATCGCGTGCACGCCGAAGAGCGCGGCGACCATCGGCACCGCGAGCGGCACGGTGAGCACCACCGCAAGCACGACCTCCGCGAGGTCGCGGTCGAAGCGCGGCGGCGCCTCCTCCGCACCCGCCTCGCGCAGCCTCGCCTCGTAGCCCGCCTTGCGGATCGCGGCGAGCGCCGCTTCCGTCACCGCGGGATCGGCCTGGATCGTGGCCGTCTCGGTGGCGAGGTTCACGCTCGCTTCCTCGACCCCGGGCACCTTGCGCAGCGCCTTCTCCACGCGCGCCACGCACGAGGCGCACGTCATCCCCTCGACCTTGAGGTCGATGACGGCCGGGGCGACGGCGTGGCGAGGAAGGACCGCGACCTGGTCCATGGCCGACAGCCTCAGGCGGCAGCCACCGGCGTGTAGCCCGCCTCCCGGATCGCCTCCACGAATTCCGTCGCCGGATGCGTGCTGGTGATGCGCACGCGCCTGGCGGTGAGGTCCACCTCGCACCGGCTCGCGCCATCCACGTCCTTCACCGCGCGGGTGATGGTGGAGACGCAATGGTTGCAGGTCATGTCGTTCACGGTAAGCTGGATCATCGCTCGCTCCTGTTCGGGTCTCATGGGCTCATTCTGAGCCCTCCCGGAGGAAAAGGTCGCCCAACGCGCGACACCCGCGCTTGACGGCGGTCAATGGTCGTCGCCGCGGGGCTCCTAGAGTGGGACATCTCGCATCCGGTTTGCGTGCGGCGCACGCCGCGAGGAGGAGTTGAAGATGGGGACCGGGAACGCGTACGTCAAGCCCGGAAGGGCCTGGGCGGCATGCATCGCGGCGGCGGCCTTCGCTCTGCTCGCGGCTGGTGGAGCCCAGGCGCAGGTCCCGGGCCAGAAGACGGTGGACGGCGTGGTATTCGACGTCGGCATCGCTTCGGCGGCGCAGATCAGCGCGCTGCCGCCGGGCAGCCTGGGCGCAGAGGCGCCCGGGCCGTCCGAGAAAGGGAAGGACCACCTCGTCGTCGCGCTCTCCGAGGCGGCGAGCGGCCAGCGCATCGTGAACGCCCGCGTCACCGTGAACGTCGCGCGCATGGGCATGGACGGGGTGCGACGCACCCTCGAGCGCATGGACGTCGCCGGCGCGACGAGCTGGGGAGGCTACTTCGACCTTCACACGCCCGGCTCCTACCGGATCCACCTCGTGGCGATTCTGCCGGGCCGCGCCCCCGTCGTCGCGGACTTCGAATACCGGAACGAGTAGCGAACCGAACCGCGGCCGGCGCGATCCAACGCATTCGAGGTGACGGCCACGCGGTACGGGCCCGGCGCAGGCGCCGGCCCGTGGGATGGCGTGTCGATTCCCGAGCGTACGCGAGCTTAAGACCCCCTTAAGCCGCGGCGCCCACGATGCCAGCGTGGCAATCCAGATCAACCCACGATGGAGGCATCGACATGAAGACCATTCTGGCAGCATCGGCCGGCGTCCTCGCGCTGGCCCTCGCGCTCCCCGCCGGCGCCACGGCGCTCCCGGAAGCGCAGACCGAGAACGGCATCACTTACGTGAGCGGCGGCATCGGGCACGACGAGGCCACGGCCATGAGGGCCGCGGAGAAGAACTACCCGCTGAGCCTGGTGTTTTCCGCGGGCAAGGACAACGAGTTCCTCGCCGACCTCAAGGTGCAGATCAAGAACAAGGAAGGCAAGGTCGTCCTGAGCGAGGCGTCCCAGGGGCCGATCATGCTCGTGAAGCTTCCGGCGGGACGCTACACCCTCGAGGTCACGCGCCACGACGGCAAGACCGAGCATCGGACGGTGGAAGTGACGGCCATGGGGCACCGGCAGGTCGCGTTCCACTGGCCGACCGCCTGACCTGAGGAGGGACGTCGGCGCGCGGGCGGGATCGCCTCGCGCCGGCGCCCGCGTTCAGGCGATGCAGTGCCAGCCGGCGAGCACGGCCTCGCGCAGGCCGGGCACGCGCGCGATGCCGGCGACGCCGAGCGCAATGATCAGGATGCCCGCCACCCGGCGGACCCACGGGGCGCGGCGCAGCGCCACGAGGCGCTGGGCGGCCAGCCCCGCTGCGAGCAGGTTGGGCAGCGTTCCGAGTCCGAACGCGCCCATCACCAGGGCGCCCTGCGCCGGCCCGCCGCTCGCCGCGGCGAGCACGAGCATGCTGTAGACGAGCCCGCAGGGGATCCAGCCCCAGGCGAGCCCCGCGCCGAGCGCCTTGGCGGTCGAGTCCACGGGAAGCATGCGGCGCGCGAACGGCTCGATGCGGCGCCAGAGCGGCCGGCCCGCCGCCTCGACGCGCAGCATGATGCGTCCCCAGCCGGCCACGTACAGGCCCAGCAGGAGCATCGCGACGTTGGCAAGGAGGAACAGCGCCACCTGCGCGTCCAGCCAGGCCCCGCCCGCGTACGCGAGGCTGCCCACGAAGCCGGCGACGGCCCCCGCGGCGGCGTAGGCCGCGATGCGCCCGCCGTTGTAGGCGAGCTGGCGCGCGAGCGCGGGGCCGCGCGCCTCGAGCGCGAGCGTGCCCACGATGCCGCCGCACATGCCGACGCAATGCACTCCGCCCAGCAGGCCCGCGGCGAGCGCGGCCGCGACGAGCGCCGGCATCTCACATCACCCGCGAGTACTGGGCCCGCTGCTCCGCGGCGCGGAGGTACTTGTCGAAGACCATGCACACGCAGCGCACGAGCAGCCGCCCGCGGGGCGTGACGTGGATCCAGTCCTCGTCGAGCTCCACGAGCCCGTCGTCCTCGAGCTTCCGGAGGTCCTCGAGCTCCCGGGCGAAGTAGTGGTCGAAGTCGATGAGGTAGGCGATCTCGACCGACTCCTTGGCGAGCTGGAAGTGGCAGGCGAGCGCCTGGATCACCGCGCGGCGCACGAGGTCGTCGGCCGTGAGCTGCACTCCGCGCAGGATGGGCAGGCGGCCCTGTTCCAGCGCGCCGTAGTACTCGTCGAGGGTCTTCACGTTCTGGGCGTAGGTGGGCCCGATCTTGCTGATCGCCGAGGTGCCGAAGGCCGCGAGGTCGCAATCGCCGCCGGCGGAGTAGCCCTGGAAGTCGCGCGTGAGGTGGCCCTTGCGCTGCGCGACGGCGAGGTCGTCGCCGGGCTTGGCGAAGTGGTCCATGCCGATGTAGACGTAGCCCGCCTCGCCCAGGCGGCGGATCGCGTTCACCATGAGCTCGAGCTTCACCTCGGGGGCGGGCAGGTCCTCTTCGTGGATGCGCCGCTGCGGCGTGAAGGCCTTCGGCAGGTGGGCGTAGGAATACAACGCCACGCGGTCGGGATCGCATTCGATCACGCGCTCGAGCGTCTCGGCGAAGCCTTCCACGGTCTGCTTCGGCAGGCCGTAGATGAGGTCGAGGTTCACGGAGCGGAAGCCGCTCGCGCGCGCCGCGTCGATCACCTCGCGCGTCTGCGCGAGGCTCTGCACCCGGTTCACCGCCCGCTGGACCTCGGGATTGAAGTCCTGCACGCCCACGCTGATGCGGTTGAAGCCGAGCGCCCCGAGGTACACGATGCGCTGCGCGTCCACCTTGCGCGGATCCACCTCGATCGCGTACTCGCCGGCCGGATCGAGCTCGAAGCTGCCGCGGATCGCCTGCACCAGGCGCGCGGACTCGCTGTCGCCGAGGAACGTCGGCGTCCCCCCGCCCCAGTGCATCTTCACGACGCGGCGGTCGTCGCCCAGCGCCTCCGCGACGAGCTTGATCTCGCGCTGCAGGAAGTCCACGTAACGCACCGCGCGGGAATGGTCGCGGGTGGCGATCTTGTTGCACGCGCAGTAGAAGCACAGCGTGTCGCAGAAGGGGACGTGGACGTATAATCCCAAGGGGCGCGTGAAACCCCCGATCCTCCGATGGCCCAGCCAGTGGCGGTGGGCCTCGGCGTCGAAGGCCTCGACGAAGCGGTCGGCGGTCGGGTAGGACGTATAGCGCGGCCCTGCGCCCCCGTACTTGCGCAGCAGGTCCGTGTCGATCACCAGCGCGTCGTCCTGAACCGGCGGCGGCGGCTGAAGTACAGTGGCAGTGGCAGAATTCATGCGACCCACTATGACCGTACGGGTTTCCCCCCGCTTGATTTCAGTCAAAGAAACACCGGCCCATGGCTAGCGAGGACCATCCCCCCGCCTCCGATCCGGAGTTTCCATCGTCGCGCCTGGTGGTTGTGCTGGGCCCGTTCATCGGGCTGGCGGCCTTCACGGCCCTCGTTGCCATCGTCGCGGCCCTGCTCGGCTGGTACCGCTACGAGATGCTGCTCGCGGCGGCCGCCACCACCTGCGCGGCCGCCTTCCCCGCGCTCTTCCTCGTCTACCGCCAGCTCGCCGAGCGCAAGGCCGCGCAGCTCGCGCTGAGGGGCGCCCAGGCCCGCGTGGGCGGCATCGTGGAGGCGGCCATGGACGCCGTGATCTCCGTGGACGAGGAGCAGCGGGTGGTGCTCTTCAACGCCGCCGCCGAGCGCGTCTTCCGCTGGCCCCGGGCGGCGATCCTGGGCCAGCGCCTCGACGTCCTGCTTCCCGAGCGCTTCCGCACGGCCCACCGCGGCCACATCGAGCGCTTCGGCCGCACCTCGGCCACCTCGCGCAGCATGGGCAACCAGTCGCTGCTCCACGGCCTGCGGGCCGACGGCGAGGAGTTCCCCGTCGAGGCGTCGATCTCGCAGCACGACGAGGGCGGCCGCAAGCTCTTCACCGTGATCCTCCGGGACGTGACCGAGAGGGTGCATGGCGAGCGGATGCTCGCCCGAAGCGAGGCGCGCCTGCGCGGCATCCTCGACTCGGCCATGGACGCCATCATCACGGTCGACGAGCGCCAGCACATCGTGCTCTTCAACCGCGCAGCCGAGGACGTCTTCGGCTGCCCGCGCGACGAGGCGATCGGCGCCCCGCTCGCGTGGTTCATCCCCGAGCGCTTCCGCGAGGACCATGCGCAGCTGATGCGGCGCTTCGGCGACACCGGCGCCTTGTCGCGGCGCATGGGCGCGCAGCGCATCGTGATGGGCCTGCGCCGCAACGGCGAGGAGTTCCCGATCGACGCTTCCATCTCCCACATCACCGAGGAGGGAAGCCACTATTACACGGTGATCCTGCGCGACGTGACCGAGCGCACGAAGGCCGAGGAGGCCCTGCGCGACTCGCGCGAGGAGATCCGCAGCCTCGCGCTCACGGCGAGCGCCGCGCGCGAGCAGGAGAAGAGCCGCATCGCCCGGGAGCTGCACGACGAGCTGGGCCAGGCGCTCACGGCGCTCAAGATCGACGTGGGGTGGCTGCGCGGCCACCTGGGCGCCGTGCCGGACGTGGTGACCTCCAAGCTCGGCTCCATGCAGGTCCTGCTCGACGGCACGGTGGCGGCCACGCGGCGCATCTCTTCCGACCTGCGGCCGCTCATGCTCGACGACCTAGGGCTCGCGGCGGCGTGCGAATGGCTCGCCGACAGCTTCCGCCAGCGTACCGGCACCCCTTGCGAGCTGGTGCTCGGCGCCGGGGATCTCGACCTGCCCGACCCGTACTCGACCGCCGTATTCCGCGTCCTGCAGGAATCCCTCACCAACGTGGCCAAGCACTCGGGAGCCACGCGGGTCGAGGCGACGCTCGAGCGCACGGGCGACACGGTGACCCTCACAGTGCGCGACAATGGATGCGGGTTCGCGCCGGCGGTTCCCCGCAAGGACGGCTCTTACGGGCTGCTGGGGCTGCGGGAGCGCGCCCATCTCCTGGGCGGAAGCGTGCGCGTGGAGAGCGCGCCCGGCCAGGGGACCTTCGTCGAGATGCGCCTGCCCATCGGGGAGAGGAACGCGCAGCCATGATCCGCATCGTCGTCGCCGACGACCACACCATCGTCCGGGAAGGCCTCAAGCAGCTGCTCGCGGCCGCGGGCGATCTCGAGGTCGTCGGCGAGGCCCAGGACGGCCACGAGGTGATGAAGCGCGTGCGCGAGCTCGATTTCGACCTGCTGCTCCTCGACATGTCGATGCCGGGCAAGAGCGGCATCGAGCTCATCAGGCAGGTGAAGGCCGAGAAGCCGAAGCTGCGCGTCCTGGTGCTCAGCATGCACGAGGAGCACCAGTACGCGGTGCGCGCGATCCGCGCCGGGGCCGCGGGCTACCTCACCAAGGAGAGCGCCTCGCGCCAGCTCGTGGACGCGATCCGCAAGGTGGCCTCGGGGGGCGCCTTCATCAGCTCCGCGGTGGCCGAGCAGCTCGCCCTGGGTGCCATGCCCGACGCCCATGGCGAGCCGCACGAGGCGCTATCCGATCGCGAGTTCCAGGTGTTCCGCATGGTCGCCGAGGGAAAGTCCATCTCGGACATCGCGGAGCGGCTGAATCTCTCGGTGAAGACCGTGAGCACGCACAAGGCCAACATCCTGCACAAGATGAACATGGCCACTTCGGGCGACCTCATCCGCTACGCCATCGCCCGCCGCCTCGTGGAAAGCGAGGAGGGCCTCTAGCGGCAGAACGGCCGGAACCCCGGGAGGTAAAAAAGAGGGGTTGATTTCGGTCAACCCGGCGCCGCGTCGGGGCGCTACCGTCTGTCGATGAGACGCGTCGAGGTCCTTTCGCTCTGCGAGCTCGCCGCGGGGTCGAGCGCTGTGGTGCGGGCCCTGGGCGGCGGCGCCGACTTCACGCGCCGCGTGAGCGCCATGGGGCTCGCCGCCGGGGCTCCCGTCGACGTGCTCCAGAACACGGGGCGCGGGCCGCTGCTCGTGCGGGTCCGCGATACGCGCATCGCCCTCGGGCGCGGCGAGGCGGCCAAGGTGCTCGTGGAGCCCTGCCCGTGAGCGCGCAGCGCGCCCCCCAGCGCCCGAAGATCGTGGCGGCCCTCGCCGGCCAGCCCAACGTCGGCAAGTCGACCGTCTTCAACCTCCTCACGGGCCTGTCGCAGCACGTCGGCAACTGGGCGGGCAAGACCGTGGAGCGCCGCGAAGGCACGCTCGCACGCGACGACGCGGAGCTGCGCATCATCGACCTGCCCGGCACCTACGGGCTGAGCGCCGCCTCGGAAGAGGAGCGCATCGCCCGCGACTTCGTCATCCGCGATCGTCCCGACGTCGTGGTGATGGTCGCGAACGCGGCGGCCCTGGAGCGCAACCTGTACCTCCTCGCCGAGCTCCTCACGCTGCGCGTGCCGGTGGTGCTCGGGCTGAACATGATGGACGTGGCGCGCGGAGAAGGCATCGAGATCGACCCGTCCGTGCTCGCCGCGGCGCTGCGGCTGCCCGTGGTGCCGCTCGTCGCGAGCCGCAACGAAGGCGTGGATGCGCTCGTCTCGGCGGCGATCGCCCTTGCACGGGATCCCGGAACGTTCCGCCCGGCGCGCCCGGAGATCGGCGCGCCCCATCGCGAAGTGCTCGCGCAGGTGCGCGCGGCGCTCGAAGCGCACGTGCCGCGCCCCTACGACGCGGGCTGGGTCGCGCTCAAGCTCCTCGAGGGCGACGGCGAGGTGACGGCGCTCGCGCGGGGCTGGCTTCCCGAGGCCGCGTGGCGCCCGGTCGCGGCCCTCCTCGCGCAGCACGAGGACGCGGTGCTCGACATCGCCGGCGGCCGCTACGAGTGGATCGGCCGGATGGTGCGCGCGGCGGTGACGCGCCCCCGCCTCGGGCAGATCAGCCTCACCGACCGGCTCGACCGGATCGCGGTGCATCCGCTCTGGGGGCTCGCCGTGCTGTTCTCGGTGTTCGCCCTCACCTTCTGGCTCACGTTCACGCTCGCCGCGCCGGTGCAGGCGTGGCTCGACACCGGGGTGATCGCGCCCGTTCAGCGCTGGATCCACGGGGCGCTCGCCGGCGCGCCCGCGTGGCTCACGGGCCTGCTCGCCGAGGGCATCGTGGGAGGCGCGGGCCGCGTCGTCACCTTCGTGCCGGTCCTCGCGGTGTTCTTCGCGGTCCTCGCGCTGCTCGAGGACACGGGCTACCTCGCGCGCGCCGCCTACGTGATGGACCGGTTCATGCACGCGCTCGGCCTGCACGGCAAGAGCTTCCTGCCGCTCTTCCTCGGCTTCGGGTGCAACGTCCCGGCGGTGCTGGGCGCGCGCGTGATCGAGTCGCCGGGGGGGCGGCTGCTCACGATCCTCCTCGCGCCGCTGGTGCCGTGCAGCGCGCGCCTCACCGTGCTCGCCTTCCTCACGCCGGTGTTCTTCGGGCGCGAGGCGTTCGCCTTCGCGACGGGGCTCGTGGCGCTCAACCTGATCGCGCTCGCGCTCGTGGGGGTGCTGCTCAACCGGACGCTCTTCCGCGGCCAGCACGCGGCCTTCATCATGGAGCTGCCGCTCTACCACGCGCCGAGCGCCCGCAGCATCGGGCTGTTCGTCTGGCAGCACACGGGCGCGTTCGTGCGCCGGGCGGGGACGCTGATCCTCCTCGTGGCGGTCGTGATCTGGGCGGCGGCGGCCTTCCCCGGCCCGACGATCGACGCGAGCTACCTCGCGCGGTTCGGGCAATGGCTCGAGCCGCTCGGCGGCCTCATGGGCCTCGACTGGCGCCTCATCGCGGCCCTCCTCGCGAGCTTCGTCGCCAAGGAGAACGCCATCGCCGCGCTCGGTGTCCTCTACGGCGGCGACGCCTCGGGCGGCGGCCTCGCCGCGACGCTCGCCGCGCACGTGCCGCCCGCCGCGGGCTTCGCCTTCCTCGCCGTGACCATGCTCTTCATCCCGTGCGTCGCGACGGTCGCGGCGATGCGCCAGGAAACGCGCAGCTGGCGCTGGACGGCCTTCAGCGCGGTATTGCTCCTCGTGCTCGCGCTCGCCGGCGGAGCGGCCGTGTACCAGGGCGCGCGCTGGATCGGCCTGGGGACATCCCTTGCTTAGGCGCCTGCTCGACCTCGTCGGGAGCCGCGGCACCGCGCGGGCCGCGGACCTGGCCCCCGAGCTCGGCGTGAGCGCGGCGCTCGTGGAATCGATGCTCGGGGAGCTCGCGCGGCAGGGCTACCTGCGGCCGCTCTCCAGGGACGAGGACGCCTGCACGGGCTGCGCCGCGAACGCGGGCTGCATTTCCTGCAGCCGCACACGGGTGTGGGCGCTCGTGGAGCTCAAACGCAGCACCTAGCGCGAGCCGCGGCCCGCCCGGCGATCCGGGCCGCCGGCAACCCCCGCGTTCAGGGCCGGTAGCCGTCGGTGAGCGTTCCCAGGAACTCGACGATCAGGTCGACCTCTTCCGGCGTGAGCGCGGGCATCTCCCCGAGCTTGCGGTCGTAGGGAACCTCGGTCGTGTTGACGTTGCCGCGGTATGGCGGCGGCAGGTCGTCGAACTTGTCCACGCTCCCGGAGGCGTTGCGCGGATACCATTGCTCCGGGTTCGTATCACGGCGCACGTAGAACGTGACCGCGTCCTTCAGCGTCTTGAAGCGTCCGTTGTGGAAGTAGGGCGCGGTGACCGCGACGTTGCGCAGGGTCGGCACCTTGAACGCGCCGCACAGGTCCTTGCGCTGCGCGAGGTCGGTGCGGAAGGGGCCGCACAGGCCCAGGTCGAAGTAGGCCGGATCGGCGTTCGCCGCGATCGCCGGATTGCGCGGCACGCCGAGGTTGTCGTAGGTGAAGTCGGTGAAGAGCGGCGGCGAGCCGTCGGCGCCGCGAGCGCTGGGATGGCAGGCGGCGCAGTTGCCCTTCTTCGGATCGTTGAAGAGCGCGAGGCCCTGCAGCTCGCGCGCGGTGAGCGTCGCCTGCCCGGCGAGGTAGAGGTCGTACTTGCTGTCGAACGGATGGAAGCGCGGGTCCTCGGTCTCGAACCGCGCGAGCGCGAAGCGCATGCGCTCGAATGCGTCGTCCGGGTTGTCGAGGACGGCCGCGCCGAAGACGCTGCGGAACTCCTCGGCGTAGGGCGCCGAGCGCAGCCTGGCGACGACCGCTTCGGGCGCGGCGTTCGCCATCTCGTGCGGCGCGAGGAACGGGCGCTCGGCCTGGTCGGCGAGCGTGTTGGCGCGGCCGTCGCGATTGAATCCTCCGGTCGGCGTTCCGTCCTTCGCGAAGAAGAACGCCGGGGTGCGGTCGAGATAGCGCAGCGAAGGGGCCTTGCGAAATCCCGGCGTCGCGAGCGCCGGGCCTCCCGCGGGAACGACCACGTCGGGATCGGAGGAGCCGAACGCGTGCGCCGGGTCGTGGCACGTGGCGCACGACATCCGGCCCGAGGCGGCGAGGCTCGCGTCGTCGAAGATCTTCTCTCCGAGCGCAGCCGCAGGGCTCAACGAGGATGCCGGCTGCGGACTCGCGCCGCCGCAGCCGACCGCTGCCATAAGGACGAGCGTGGAAGCGGACAAGGCTGCCCAGCGCGCGATAGTAAAACTGGACCCACAAAATTTAAGGGCTTGATTCAACTTGGAATGATCCTATCTGGATAGTAATACGAGTAATTCGTATTTCGATATGTTGCCCTCCCCGGGCCTTCCGCGCAAGGGCCCTGCCGGGGCGAGCCCGATCGCGGATCGTGGCCGCTTCCCTTCCAGCCGCGGGCGCCAACGAGGCCCCAGGCGCGGCTCACGCAGGTCTGGCGCGCGAGGCCGCGGCTGAGTAACCTCTCAAGATGAGCCGAGCCGTCGAGTCCGGACGATGCGTGGGATGCTGTCCACCCCGCTGAGCCGGGGGATCGCCGCGATCCTCGCGGTCAAGCTGCTGGCGCTGTACGCGATCTGGCTCGCGTTCTTCTCCAGCCCCTCGCCCCACGGCGCCGGCGACGTCGCGCGCGCCCTGCTCACCCAACCCCGGGCCCCGGCCGCCCAGGAGAGCGATCGATGATCTCCGAGCACCTCGTCCAGCTTTCGCGCCTGCAGTTCGCCGCGACGGCGATGTACCACTTCCTTTTCGTGCCGCTCACCCTCGGGATGGTGTGGATCCTGGTGATCATGGAGAGCGCCTACGTCATGACCGGCAAGTCGGTCTACAAGGACATGACGAAGTTCTGGGGCAAGCTCTTCGGCATCAACTTCGCGATGGGGGTGACGACCGGCATCACGCTCGAGTTCCAGTTCGGCACCAACTGGGCGTACTACTCGCACTATGTGGGCGACATCTTCGGCGCCCCGCTCGCCATCGAGGGGCTGATGGCCTTCTTCCTCGAGTCGACCTTCATCGGGCTCTTCTTCTTCGGCTGGGATCGGCTTTCGAAGGTGCAGCACCTGTTCGTCACGATTCTCCTCGCGGTGGGGAGCAACCTCTCGGCGCTCTGGATCCTGGTGGCGAACGGCTGGATGCAGGACCCCGTCGGCGCGACCTTCAACGAGCAGACGATGCGCATGGAGCTCGCGAACTTCTGGCAGGTGCTGTTCAACCCGACCGCGCAGGCGAAGTTCGTCCACACCGTGAGCGCCGGCTACGTGACCGGCTCGATCTTCGTGCTGGCGATCTCCTCGTGGTACCTGCTCAAGGGCCGGCACGTCGAGTTCGCGAAGCGCTCCTTCCGCATCGCCGCCGCCTTCGGGCTCGCCTCCGCGGCCTCCGTCATCGTGCTGGGCGACGAGTCCGGCTACACCGTCACCGACGCGCAGCAGACCAAGCTCGCGGCGATCGAGGCCGCGTGGGATACCGAGCCCGCGCCCGCGGCCCTCACGCTCTTCGCGATCCCCGACCAGAAGGACATGCGCAACGAGTACGCGGTGCGCATCCCGTACGCGCTCGGCCTGATCGCGACGCGCACGGCCACGAAGCAGATCCCGGGCATCAAGGAGATCCGCGCGAAGAACCGCGAGCGCGTGGTCTCGGGGATCGAGGCGGTGAGCGCCCTCGGGGAGCTGCGCAAGGACCCGGGCAACGCGGCCGCGCGCGAGCGCTTCGAGAGCCACAAGGCCGACCTCGGCTTCGGGCTGCTGCTTCGCAAATACACCGCCGATGTGCGCCAGGCCACGCCCGAAATGATCGACCGGACCGCCGCCGACACGATCCCGCGCGTGGCGCCCCTCTTCTGGGGCTTCCGGATCATGGTCGCGCTCGCCTTCGCGATGCTGGCCCTCTTCGCGATCGCGTTCTACTACACGCTGCGGGGGCGCTGCGGCGAGCAGCGCTGGCTGCTCGAGTGGGCCTTCTGGTTCCTGCCGGTGCCCTGGATCGCCGCCGAGATGGGCTGGTTCGTCGCCGAGTACGGGCGCCAGCCGTGGACCATCTACGGCGTGCTGCCCACGAGCCTGTCCGCCTCGACTCTCTCGGTCGCGAGCCTCTACGGCTCGCTCGCCGGCTTCATCGGCCTGTACACGGCGCTCGCCGTGGTCGAGGTGTACCTGATGCTCAAGTTCGCGCGCCAGGGCCCCGCGCATTCCGAGACCACCGCGGGAGCGTGACGCCATGCTCGACTACGAAACGCTGAGGTTCATCTGGTGGCTCCTCGTGGGAGTGCTCCTCATCGGCTTCGCCGTGATGGACGGCCACGACATGGGCGTGGGCATGCTGCTGCCCTTCGCCGGGCGCGACGACATTGAGCGGCGCGTGATCATCAACACGGTCGGGCCGCACTGGGACGGCAACCAGGTGTGGTTCATCACGGCCGGCGGGGCCGTGTTCGCCGCCTGGCCCCTCGTCTACGCCGCGGCCTTCTCCGGGTTCTACTGGGCCATGCTCGCGGTGCTGTGGACGCTCTTCCTGCGGCCCGTGTCGTTCGACTTCCGCAGCAAGATCGACCGCCCGGGATGGCGCCGCACCTGGGACTGGGGCCTGTTCCTCGGCAGCGCCGTGCCGACGCTCATCTTCGGCGTGGCGTTCGGGAACCTCCTGCAGGGCGTGCCGTTCCACTTCGACGAGAACCTGGTGGCGTACTACACGGGCTCCTTCTGGCAGCTGCTCAATCCCTTCGCGCTGCTCGCCGGCGTGGTGAGCGTGGCGATGGTCGGGTTCCACGGCGCGAATTAC
>Ga0187773_10000083_pt1 | contig 40759 bp, 41 predicted proteins | sample 0216_BV02_MP05_1_FD_133133 | JGI IMG/M metagenome (GOLD analysis project Ga0187773, IMG submission 133133) | Tropical peat soil microbial communities from peatlands in Department of Meta, Colombia - 0216_BV02_MP05_10_MG | ecosystem: Environmental > Terrestrial > Soil > Wetlands > Peat | place...
CGACCGAGGCGTGCGCGTACCAGGTGCCCTCGGTGCCGTGCCGTTTGAAGACCTGGGTGAGCCGGTCGGTGTACTCGGCGAGATTCTCCAGCGGCACCGCGCAGTCCTCGATAAAGGACACGGGCTTCCCGTCGCCCTTCATCGACATCATGATGTTGAGCCCCGCCTTCCTCACCTCCCACACGTCGCGCTGCAGGCCCGGGTCTGCGATCTCGACAACGCCCTGCGGATGGCCGAGGTCGGACATGAGCTCGACCAGTGCTTTCAGCTTGCGCAGCGGCTCGCCTCTCTCCTCCCCGGCGAACTCGACGAGCAGGATCGCGTCCGGGTCGCCCTTGATGAACTGATTCACCGTGGCGCGGAACGCAGCGTTGCCCCGTGCGAGCCCGATCATCGTGCGATCGACCAGCTCGACGGCCGTCGGCGCGAGCTTCACGATGTGCTGCGGCGCCTCCATGGCGTGGTGAAAGGTCGCGAAATGGCAGACGCCGAGCGTCCTCGCCTTCGGCAGGGGCGAGAGCTTCAGATGAATGCGCCTCGACCAGGCGAGCGTTCCCTCGGAGCCGACCAGCAACTGCGCGAAGTTCCATTCGCCGCGCGGAGCGACGAGGTCGAGGTTGTATCCCTGCACCCGACGCAGCACCTTGGGCCAGCGTGTCTCGATCTCGCCTGCCTCGCGCTGCGCGATCGACCGGACCTTCTTCGCGAGATCCAGGTAGCCCACGGGTCCCGCCAGCCGCGCCGGATCCTCCGGCACCGCGCCGAAGTGGAATTGCCCGCCGCCGGAAAGAAGCGCGTCGATCCCAAGCACGTTGTGCACCATGTTTCCGTAGCGAATCGAGCGCGAGCCGCACGAGTTGTTCCCCGCCATTCCGCCTAGCGTCGCCTGCGCGCTCGTGGAAACGTCCACGGGGAACCACAGTCCTTGCGGGCGCAGCGCCGCATTCAGCCCATCGAGCACGACTCCGGGCTGCACCTCCGCGGTCGCGCGTAGCGGGTCGATCGAGACGATGCGGTTGAGGTATTTCGAGCCGTCGATTACAAGCGCAGCGCCCACCGTCTGCCCGCATTGCGAGCTGCCTGCGCCGCGCGGCAGGATCGGAATGCCCTCCTCGGCCGAGATCTGCAGCGCGATCTGCGCATCGCGCTCGGTTTTCGGGACGACCACTCCGATCGGGTCGATCTGGTAGATCGACGCGTCGGTCGAATAGCGGCCGCGGCTTGCGGCGTCGAACAGGACCTCGCCCTCGATCTCACGCTTGAGCCGCCGCGCGAGCGCGCCGTCGCCCGCGCGTGGATGGAACGAGATCGCAGCGACGCTTGCCGGTGCGCGATCCATCAGGGAAGAAGCTTCACGCCGGTGTCGCGGGCTGCTTCTCGGCTTCGAGCATCGCCTCGAGCAGGAGCTCGGGCAGCTGTGCGCCCTCGACCGCCAGGCGGCTGTTGAAGACGAAGAAAGGCACGCCTTGCACGCCCATGCCCCGCGCCTTTTCCTCCTCCTCCGCAACGAAGCGGCGCAGGTCCTCGTCGGCAATGCAGGCCTCGGCTTCCTTGCGGTCGAGGCCCGCCCCGACCGCCGTGCCGACCAGCGTCTGCGTGTCGGTGAGATCGAGTCCCTCGACGAAGAAAGACTTCATCAGCGCTTCCTTCACCGCGCCCTGAACGCCGCGGCGGCGCGCCCATTCAATGAGGGCGTGGGCGGAGCGCGTGTTGGGCTGCCGCTCGATCCTGTCGAAGGCGAAGGGGATGCCCAGCTGCGCGCCGGCCTGCGCCAGGCGATCGTGGGCGACGTAGCCGCGCGCGCCGAACTTCCTCGCGATGTAGTCCGCGCGCGTGATGCCCCCGGCCGGAATGTCGGGATTCAGCTCGAAGGGGTGGTACGCAAGCTGCGGCTCGGGAGCCTCCGGATCGCGCCGGCGGTAGAGCTCGAGCGCCGCTTCGAGCCTGCGTTTGCCGATGTAGCACCACGGGCAGACAACGTCCGAGATGATGTCGATGGCAAGCGTCATGGGGGTTTCCTTCGGGAGGACCGGCGAACCGCCATGATACCGCAGCCTCGAGCGAGATCATGGAGCCGCCGGGCTTTTCCGATACACTAACCGCCCGAGCACGAGTCAGGCGAGATCTTCATGGCTTACAGGAGCGGACGGCATTTCCTGCAGATTCCCGGGCCGACCAACGTACCCGACCGGGTGCTGCGCGCGATGGACAACGCGACCATCGACCACCGCGGCCCCGAGTTCGGCAGGCTGGGCCTGGAAATCTTCGAGGGCCTCAAGGAGGTGTTCCAGACCCGGCAGCCCGTGGTGATCTTCCCGGCCTCGGGAACGGGTGCCTGGGAGGCGGCGCTGGTGAACACGCTCTCGCCCGGCGATCGCGTGCTCATGTTCGAGACCGGTCATTTCGCGTCGCTGTGGCAACGGATGGCCGCCCGGCTGGGCGTGTCCGTGGATCTCGTCCCCACCGACTGGCGCCGGGGCGTCGATCCGGCGGCGGTCGAAGCGAAGCTGAGGGAAGACCGGCAGCACGACATCAAGGCCGTATGCGTGGTGCACAACGAAACCTCCACCGGCGTCACCAGCCGCATCGCGGCGATCCGCCGCGCGATCGACGCCGCCGGCCACCCAGCCCTCTACATGGTCGACACGATCTCCTCGCTCGCCTCGATCGACTACCGGCACGACGAGTGGGGCGTGGACGTGACCGTCGCCGGCTCACAGAAGGGCCTGATGCTGCCGCCGGGGCTTTCTTTCAACGCGCTGAGCGAGAAAGCGCGCAAGGCTTCGCAGTCGGCGAACCTGCCCCGCTCCTATTGGAACTGGGAGGAGATGCTCTCCAACAATGCGGGCGGATTTTTCCCCTACACGCCCGCGACCAACCTCCTCTACGGGCTGCGCGAGGCTCTCAGGATGCTCGCCGAGGAAGGGCTCGCGAACGTCTTCGCGCGCCACGCGCGCCACGCCGAGGCCACGCGCCGCGCCGTGCGCGCCTGGGGCATGGAGATCCTGTGCGCGGTCCCCGAGGAATACTCGAACACGCTGACCGCGGTGATGATGCCGGCCGGGCACGACGCCGATGTCTTGAGGAAGGTCATCCTCGAGGCCTACGACATGTCGCTCGGCACGGGGCTGGGGAAGCTCGCGCGCAAGGTCTTCCGCATCGGGCACCTCGGCGACTTCAACGACCTTGCGCTCTCGGGCACGCTCGCCGGGATCGAGATGGGTTTCGCGCTGGCGGGAGTGCCGCACAAGAAAGGCGGCGTGCTCGCCGCGCTCGAATACCTGACGGAGGCCGCGCGCGCCGCACCGCGAAAGGCCGCCTGATTGCTTTGGGGATCCGCAGGACCTCTGGACAAGACCACGGGGCATTTCATCGAGGAGGAGTCATGAAATTCGCAAGATCAAGCACACTCGCACTCGCAACGCTTGCAGTGACGGCTGCGCCCGTCCATGCATGGGAACCGACCAAGCCGGTCGAGATCGTCGTCGCCGCGGGGGCGGGGGGAGCCTCTGACCAGATGGCGCGCATGATGCAGGCGGCGATCCAGAAGAACAAGCTGATGAAGCAGCCGATGGTGGTGTCGCTGAAAGGCGGTGCCTCGGGCGCCGAGGCCCTCATGTACATGAAGTCCGGCGCGGGCGACCCCAACCGGGTTCTCATCGCGTATTCGCTCATCTACATGCTCCCGATCTCGGCCAAGATCCCGTTCAACTGGCGCGAGCTGACGCCTGTGGCCGTGATCGCCCTTGACCAATTCGTGCTGTGGGACAACACCACGCTGCCCTACAAGAGCGTCAAGGACTTCATCGCCGCCGCGAAGAGCGCGAATCCGCCCTTCAAGATGGGTGGCACGGGCTCGCGCCGCGAGGACCAGGTCCTGACGGTTTTCATGGAGAAGAAGACCGGCGCGAAGTTCGCCTACCTGCCGTACAAGTCTGGCGGCGAGGCGGCGACCCAACTCGTGGGCAACCATACCCAGGCCAACGTCAACAATCCCTCCGAGAATCTCGAAGTGTGGCGCGCCGGACAGGTGCGCGCGCTGTGCGTTTTCGACAAGGAGCGCATCCAGTACAAGGCCAAGGTCGCCGGCTCGCAATCCTGGAACGACATCCCGACCTGCAAGGAAGAGGGCCTTGACGTGCAGTACCTGATGTTGCGTGCGATGTTCCTTCCGGGGAAGGCAACCCCAGAGCAGAAGCAGTTCTACGTCGACCTCTTCAGGAAGGTGTCGCAGACCGCCGACTACAAGGACTACATGGAGAAGCAGGCGCTCAAGCCGGTCTTCCTGACCGGCGATGCGATGCTCAAGTTCCTCGAGGAGGACGATGTGCTCAACAAGAACCTGATGATCGAAGCGGGATTCGCCAACTGAATGGCCGGATCCGACAGCGCGGGCGCCTCCCGGCAGTCGCCCGCGCCAGCGGAGGAAGAGCGCGCGGTCGCGAGCGTGCGCGGCGTCGAGGTCGTGGTATCGCTCCTCCTCGCCGCCTTCGCAGCCCTGATGGCGCACGACAACTGGAAGAGCGGTGCCGGCTGGGCGAGCGACGGCCCCAAGGCAGGCTACTTTCCCTTCTACCTCTCGCTCCTCCTCGGCGCGGCCAGCGTCTACGGCCTCGTCAAGGCGATCCTCCATCGCGCGGGTGCAGGCTCGCCCTTCGTCAACCGCGACCAGCTGCGGCGCGTCATGCAGGTGCTGGTCCCGACCTTCCTCTTCTGCCTTTTCACGCAATGGCTCGGCCTGTACGTGGCGAGCTTCCTGCTCATCGCCGGCTTCATGCGCTGGGTCGGCGAGATCGCGTGGTGGAAGTCGGTCCTGACGAGCCTGCTGTTCGCTGTTGCGATGTTCGTGACCTTCGACATTGCGTTCGACGTGATCATGCCCAAGGGCCCTCTCGAGGCCCTGCTCGGGTTCTAGCACGTGGAGGCGCTCGGCCTGCTGCTGCACGGTTTCGAGGTGCTGCTCACCTTCAAGACGCTGTCCCTGATGATAGTGGGCCTGGTGCTCGGCATCTTCGTCGGCGTGCTGCCGGGCCTCGGCGGCCCGAACGGCGTGGCGATCCTGCTGCCGCTTACGTTCACCATGGATCCGACCTCGGCGATCGTGATGCTCTCGTGCATCTACTGGGGGGCCCTCTTCGGCGGGGCGATCACCTCGATCCTATTCAACATCCCGGGCGAAGCCTGGTCGGTGGCGACGACATTCGACGGCTATCCGATGGCGCAGCAAGGCAAGGCGGCCGAGGCGCTCACCGCGGCATTCACGTCCTCGTTCATCGGGTCGCTGGTCGCGGTCCTGCTCATCACCTTCCTCGCGCCCGGCATCGCCTCGTTCGCGCTGCGCTTCGGGCCGCCCGAGTTCTTCGCCGTCTACTTCCTGACCTTCTGCTCCTTCGTCGGCCTGGGCCGCGAAGAGAAGCACAAGACCATCATCTCGATGTCGCTCGGCCTTCTGCTGACCGGCATCGGCATGGACACGGTATCCGGGCAGCTGCGCATGACCTTCGGTTCCGACAACCTCTTGCGCGGCATCAACTTCCTGGTCGCGGTCATCGGACTGTTCGGCATCAGCGAGATCCTGCTGACGATGGAAGAGCGGCTCGCGCTGCGCGGGCATGCGGCCGCGATCAGCCCGCGCGTCGTGCTGCGCGTCTGGAAGGATTTGCCGCGCTACTGGGTGACATTGCTGCGCTCCTCGGCGATCGGTTGCTGGCTCGGGATCACGCCCGGCGGCGCCATCGCCGCCTCGTTCATGGGATACAACCTGGCGAAGCGATTCTCAAAACACAAGGAGAGCTTCGGCAAGGGTCGCATCGAAGGCGTCTTCGCTCCGGAAACCGCGGCGCACGCTTCCGGTACGTCCGCTCTCCTGCCGATGCTTGCGCTCGGCATCCCAGGGTCCGGAACCGCGGCGATTCTTCTCGGCGGCCTGATGGTGTGGGGACTCAACCCAGGCCCGCTGCTCTTCGTCGAGCACAAGGACTTCGTCTGGGGCCTGATCGCGTCCATGTATCTCGGCAACATCGTCGGCCTGGTGATGGTCCTTTCCACCGTCCCGGTTTTCGCCGCCGTGCTGCGCGTGCCCTTCGCGGCGATCGCGCCGATGATCGTGGTGTCCTGTGCCGTCGGTGCTTTCGCGATCCAGAATGCCATGTTCGACATCTGGCTGATGCTCCTCTTCGGGGTCGTCGGCTATGTGTTCAAGAAGATCGGCATCCCGCTCGCGCCGCTCACGCTTGCTCTGGTGCTCGGGAACCGCGCCGAGGATTCGTTCCGCCTCTCGATGATCGGCTCGGGCGGGGACCTTCGCGTCTTCTGGTCAAACGGCCTGGTCGGCTCGATTAGCACGCTCGCGCTCGTGTTGCTCTTCTGGCCAGCGATCTCGGGAGGCTTCGGACGCCTGCGCGAAATGCTTGTGGGAGCCAAGTCGTGAGCGCGAGGACGTCCGCATGACGCAATCGCAGACGCCCCGTCGGGGCGGAGCAGCGGAAGGCGATCTTCTCTACGAGGTGCTCGACGGTATCGGCCGCGTGACCTTCAACCGACCCCAGGCGAGAAACGCGCTCACCTTCGGGATGTACGAGCGCCTGAAGGAGATCTGCGAGGCGGCGAATGCCGATGCTTCGCTCAAGGCCCTGGTGCTGACGGGTCAGGGCGACAAGGCGTTCGCCTCCGGCACCGACATCAACCAGTTTCGCGACTTCAAGACGCCGCAGGATGCGCTCGACTACGAAGCGCGAATCGACCGGATCCTCACCGCGCTCGAGCAATGCCGCGTCCCGACGATCGCCGCCATCGCCGGCGCGTGCACCGGCGGCGGCGCGGCGATCGCGGCCTGCTGCGACCTGCGGATCGCGACACGGGACGCGAGGTTCGGGTTTCCCATCGCACGGACGCTCGGCAACTGCCTGTCGATGGCCAGTCTCAGCAGGCTCGCGGCGCTGATCGGCCCGGCGCGCGCAAAGGACCTCATCTTCACCGCGCGATTGCTGGACGCAGGGGAGGCCTTCGGGTTCGGCCTGCTGAACGAGGTCGTCGAAGACCTGCCGTCGCTTCAGCGCCGCGGGGATGAGCTCGCGCGGCTGATCGCCGGCCATGCGCCGCTCACGCTGCGCGCGACCAAGGAAGCGCTGCGCCGCCTCCAGCAGCGCCTGTCCCGCGAGGAAGGCGAGGACCTCATTCTCATGTGCTACATGAGCCGGGATTTCCGGGAGGGCTTGGACGCATTCCTGACGAAGCGCCCGCCGAAGTGGAGCGGGGAGTGACCTAGATCACTTTCTTCTGCCGCAGCGCATCGATCGCCGCCTTGTCGTAGCCCAGCTCGGCGAGGATTTCGTCGGTGTGCTCGCCGAGCTCGGGCGGCGCGCTGGCGACCGTCGCCGGCGTGCGCGAAAGTCCCACCGCCTGGTTGACGATGCGGAATTCGCCGAGCTTGCGGCTCTTCACCGTCGCCGCCGCCCCAATGTGCCTTACCTGCGGATCGGCGAATACCTGGTCGATGCCGTAAATCGGACCGCACGGCACCTCTGCGGCGCTCAGGATCTCTATCCATTCGGCGGTCGTGCGCCCTCCGAGCGACTTGTTGATCTCGTCGTTCAGCGCGGCGCGGTTCTTCGAGCGGTTCGCCTCGCCCTTGAAATCCTCGCGCTCGAGCAGGTCCTTGCGGTCGATGCCCTCGCACACGCGCCGCCACATCGCCTCGCCGGTCGCGGCGATGTTCATGTAGCCGTCGCGGGTCTTGTACGCGGAAGTGGGCATGCTGGTCGGATGGTCGTTGCCCGCTTGCCCGGGTACTTCGCCTTTCATCAGGAAGCGCGCGGCCTGGAAATCGAGCAGGGCGATCTGCGACATGAGGAGCGAGCTCTGCACCCACTGGCCCCGCCCCGATACCTCGCGCTCGAGCAGCGCCGTGAGGACGCCGAGGGCGGCGAACAGTCCCGCCGAAATGTCCGCGATCGCAGTGCCCGCGCGCACCGGCCCCTGGCCGGGCAGCCCGGTGATCGACATGAAGCCGCCCATCCCTTGAGCGATCTGGTCGAAGCCGGGCCGGTCGCGGTAGGGACCGCTCTGTCCGAATCCGGAGATGCTGGCGAGGATGACCCGGGGATTGAGCTTCGCGAGCGAGTCGTAGTCGATCCCGAGCCTGTCCTTGACGTCGGGGCGGAAGTTCTCGACCACGACGTCGGCGTTCCTCGCGAGCTTCATGAAGATCGCGAGCCCCTCCGGCGCCTTCAGGTTCAGCGTCATCGAGCGCTTGTTGCGATGCAGGTTCTGGAAGTCCGGGCCGTCCCTCGGGCCGCCCATGGGCGCCTCCATCCCGGGCGGCGATTCGATCTTGATCACGTCGGCGCCGAAATCCGCCAGCTGCCTCACGCAGCTCGGCCCGGCGCGCACACGCGAAAGATCGAGAACGCGAAAGCGCGAAAGCGCGGTGGAAGCGGGCAGGTGGGGCATGTCGGAAGGCGGGGGCGCGGTTCGAATTGGCCGCTATGATAACCTTTCGAGCCGGAGGCGAAATGTCCGTTCGCGAGCACGAATTGGGGGAGATCCGCGATGCGGTGGCGAAACTGTGCGCCGGTTTTCCCATGGATTACTGGCGCGCAACCGACCGCGAGCGGCGCTACCCGACCGAGTTCGTGCGCGCCCTCACCAAGGCCGGCTGGCTGTCGTGCCTCATCCCGGAAGAATACGGAGGCGCGGGCCTCGGCCTCACGGCCGCCGCGGCCGTGCTCGAGGAGATACAGCGAAGCGGCGCCAACGGCGCCGCTTGCCACGCGCAGATGTACACCATGGGAACGGTGCTGCGTCACTGCAGCGAGGCGCAGAAGAGAAGATACCTACCGAAAATCGCCGGCGGCGAGCTGAGACTCCAGGCCTTCGGCATCACCGAGCCCTCCGCCGGCACCGACACAAGCTCGATCCGCACCGCCGCCGTGAGAAAGGGCGATCGCTACGTTATCAACGGGCAGAAGGTCTGGACATCGCGCGCCGAGCACTCGGACCTGATGCTGCTGCTCGCGCGCACCACCCCGCGCGAGCAGGTGCAGAAGAAGACCGAAGGCATGTCGGTCTTCATCGTCGACATGAAAGCCTCGCTCGGCCGCGGCCTCACGATCCGCCCGATCCGCACCATGATCAACCACGCCACGACCGAGGTCTTCTTGGACAACCTGGAGGTTCCCGCCGAGAACCTCGTCGGCGAGGAAGGCAAGGGCTTCCGCTACGTCCTCGACGGCATGAACGCCGAGCGCATCCTCATCGGCGCCGAGTGCGTCGGCGATGCGCGCTGGTTCATCGGAAAGGCGACCGCCTACGCCAGCGAGCGCAAGGTGTTCGGGCGGCCGATCGGGCAGAACCAGGGCGTGCAGTTCCCCATTGCCCGCGCCCACATGGCGACCGAGGCGGCGGCGCTCATGGTCGAGCGCGCGGCGCAGCTCTACGAGAGGAAGGAACCCTGCGGGCCCGAATCGAACATGGCGAAGCAGCTCGCGGCCGAGGCCTCTTGGCAGGCGGGCGATATGTGCCTGCAGACCCACGGCGGCTACGGCTTTGCGGAGGAGTACGACGTCGAGCGCAAGTTCCGCGAGACGCGCCTATACCAGATCGCCCCGATCTCGACCAACCTCGTGCTCTGCTATCTCGCCGAGCACGTGCTGCACTTGCCGCGATCCTATTGAGCCGCACTGCGGCTTTTCGATCGGAACCTGCGAGCGCGCGTTACTCCCCCATCGGCTTGCGGATCTCGCTGGTGACCCGCAGCTCGTTGTTCACGGTCTTCACGCCCGGTACCGCGGCCGTCACGCGATTGACGTGGTTCCACTCCTCGCGGTTCTCGACAAGACCCCTGAGGCGCACCGCGCCGCCGTCGGCGTCGACGGCGAAGTTCAGGTTGCGCGTGCCGGGATCCGCGCGGAGGGCGGCGCGCACGCTCGCCTGCAGCGTGAGGTTGTCCAGCGTCGCGCGCGAATCGTCGGTCTCGCCGAACCCCGGCTCCCGCACGAGCTTCATGATCTCCTCGGCGCACTGCTCGACGCTCATCCGCTCGGTATTGCATGAGATGTCGTAGAGCTCGGGATTCTGCCAGTCGACGCCGAAGTGGCGTTTAGCGATCGCGCCCTGCGCCTCGTCGCTGGTACGGATCTCGGAAGTCACGGCGTCGCGATCGTCGGTATCGAGCCGCTCCATCATGCGCTGCACCCGCAGCTCCAGCGGCGCGCAGATCCTCACGCAGATCGCATGCTTCACGGGCCGCAGCAGGTGCGCCGCGCCCCAGCCGCGAAGCACCGCGCCCTTGCCCGCGACCCTCAGCATCTCGTCCGCGGTGAAAATCGAAAGGCTGATCTTGTCCGCGGTCAGGCGCTCGAGCAGGCTGGCCTTGCCGCCGAGGAGCCGGATCACGTGACTCTTCCTCACCCGCATCCGGTCCGACAGGTGATCGATCAGCTCGTGATAGACCACCGGCACCTTGAGTTCCGACTCGAGGATTTTTGCCACATCCATCCCGAGGGAGCCCATTTCCCTCGTCATCGCCACGACAGCCATGCTTCCCCCCGTGAATGCTTGCGCCGCCTGACAGTGTAGGCCCGCGGCTTGCCGAAAACAATTGAGACACGTCGGGCCGGCGAGCCTTGCGCTGCCGGGGTACGGATCCGATAGGAAACAGCCCGCTCGACGGAAGATTCGCGCGACCTCCCGGACCTTCCTAGTGCGCGCCCCCCATCATCTGATTGGGCAGCCAAGTGGCGATCTCCGGGAATGCGCAGAGGATCGCGATCGCCAGGAACATGCAGATGACATAGGGAATCGTCCCCCACATCACGCGCGTCACCGGAACGTCGGGCGCGATCGCATTGACGATGTAGATGTTCAGCCCGACCGGCGGATGGATCAGGCCGACCTCCATGTTGATCGTCATGATCACGCCGAACCACACCGGGTCGAAGCCCGCGGCGGTGATGATCGGCAGGAGAATCGGGCTCGTCATCAGGATGATCGCCGCGGGCGGGATGAAGAACCCGCACACGAGCAGGAACAGGTTGATGAGCAGCATCAGCACCCATTTGTTCACGTGCATGTCGGCGATCGCCTGCGCGAGCGTCTGGGTGAGATAGAGCGAGGTGAGCATATAGCCGAAGATCACGGCGGCGGCGATGATCATCAGGATCATCACCGACTCGCGCATCGTGTCGCGCAGAATGGTCCACCACTCCTTGGGCTTCCACATCCGGTAAATCGCCACGGCGAGCAGCACGCACAGCGCCGCGCCTACGCCCGCCGCCTCGGAGGGCGTTGCGACTCCGCCGTAGAGCGCGTACATCACGCCGGCTATGATCGCGAGGAAAGGCGCGATCTTCGGGATCGATTGGAACTTTTCCTTCCAGCTGTAGCGGAATTCGGCCGCATGCGACCGGAATCCCCGTTTCCAGATGATGAACAGGGTCCAGAGCATGAAAAAACCGGTCAGCATGATGCCGGGCATCACGCCCGCGAGGAACAGCCGCCCGATCGAAGTCTCGGTTGCGATCCCGTAGAGAATGAAGGTGATGGAAGGCGGGATGAGAATTCCAAGCGTGCCGCCGGCGCAGATGGAGCCGGTCGCGACATCGTCGGGATAGCCGCGCTTGCGCATTTCCGGGATGCCCATCTTGCCGATCGCGGCGCAGCACGCGGGCGACGATCCGGTGAGCGCCGCGAAGATCGCGCACGCGCCGAGGTTGGAGATGACGAGGCCTCCGGGGAGGCGGTAGAGCCACCGGTCGAGCGCTTCGTACAGATCCTTGCCGGCGGGCGAGGTGCCGATCGCGGCGCCCATCATCACGAACATGGGGATCGACACGAGCGTGAAATCGTTCAGCCCGGCGAAGAAGTTCTCGGCCACCACGTGGAGCGCGTCGAATCCCTGGAAGATTGCGATGAACACGATCGACAGCGCGCCCAGGCCGAAGGCGACCGGCGCCCCGGAGACCAGCACCGCGAGCGTCACCGCGAGCACGAGGAGCCCCTGCGTCGTCGGGCTCACTTGCGCAGCTCCGGGTTGAGGCCGAAGGGAGGTTCTCGCCCGGTGACGAGATTGTAGATGTCAGCGACGTACTGGAGCGTCAGGATCCCCAGGCCGATCGGCATCGATGAATAGGGGATCCACAGCCGCACGCGCCACATCGTATTGGAGAGCCACCGCTCATTCCAGGCCTGCAGCCAGTACTGCGACGTGAGCACGAACATCACAAGGCAGAACGCGATCGCCATCAACGCCGAGGCGAGCGCGAGCCACCAGCGCTGGCGATGGCCGAGGTAGTGCGGCAGCACGTCGACGTTCACGTGCCCGCGCGTCATGAGCACGTAGGGACTGCCGACGAAGGTCGCAGCGACCAGGCTGTAGGTGACGAAGTCGGTCTGCCAGATGGTATTTTCGTTCAGCACGTAGCGCACGAACACCATCTCGCAGACGACGACGACGCCGACCGCGATCAGCCCTGCGGCGACGTAGCCGCACAGCCGCGAAGCCGAATTCACTGCGCGGATGAAGCGTTCCATGGATTCCGCCCCTTCCGGCGAAAGAAACGGCGGGCGCGCTTCTTGGACGAAGCGCCGCCCGCCGGCAGCGGCCCGGGGCTACTTGACTGCCATCGCCTCGTCGATCAGCTTCTTGCCGTTCGGTACGTCCTTGGAGAATTCGGCGTAGGAGCTCTTCTTCGCCACGTCGATCCACTTGTCGAACTCGGCCTTGGAAAGGCTCTTTATCTGGACACCGTGGTCCTTGTACGCCTTGATCGTGGCGGCGTCGACCGACTCGGCCTTGTCCTCGTAGTACTTCTGCGCTTTCTTCCCGGCCTCGAGCAGCACCTTTTGCTGCTTCTTGTCGAGCTTCTCGAAGCTCTTCTTCGACATCAGCAGCGGCTCATACATGAACCAGAGCGCGTTTTCTCCCGGCACCGTGAGGCATTTCGCCTGCTCGTAGAGCCGGAAGGAGAGGAAGCTCCCCATGCTGGTGTCGGTCGCCTCGGCGACACCGGTCTGGAACGCGTTGTAGATCTCGTTCGAAGGCACCGAGACGATCGAGGCGCCGGCGCTCTGCCACATCTGCGCGAAGGTCGGCCCCGCGGCGCGGAACTTCAGACCCTTCACGTCGTCCGGCGTCGCGATGCATCCGCGCTTGGAGGCCATGCCGCCGCCGAACCAGGCGTCCGACAGGACGATGACGCCGTGCTTCTCGATCGTGGCGCGGATCTCCTTCATGAACTTCGAATTGTTGATGCGCTTGGCCCGGTCGTAGTTGCGGATCAGGCCGGGCATCAGGGTCGCGCTGAAATCGCGCACCTGCCCGCTCGCGTAGTCGAGGGGAAACAGCGTGATGTCGAGCTGCCCGTTGACCATCGCGTTCCATTGCTGCTCGGGCTTGAAGAGCGACGCGCCCGGGTAGACCTGGATGTTCAGGCCGACGTTCGCCGCCTTGGCCTCCTTTGCGATCATCTGCACCATGTCGTCGCGCACGTCGCCCTTGCCGCCGGGAAACTGGTGCGATGCGCGCAGAACCACGTCCGCCGCGAATGCGCCCGTGGCCCAGACCGCCGCCAGAACAGCCAGCGAGCCCAACCGCCCAAATTTCTTCATTGGATTACCTCCTCCAGAATGGTTTCATTCGATGCCCCCAGCTCTTGGCCGGCCGTATGGGTCATCCTCCAAATCTCCCGGCCGCTATTCTATGCCATGCGGCCCGGTGCGTGCGCGCGAATACCCATCGATCTATGGCAAACTGGCCCTCGGGATAACCCGGGCGTCTGCCAAGTACGGGCGGAAGGTGGTGAGGCAGGCATCAAGATCGACCTCTGACAGCGTCGTCCCCGGCACGAGGAAGGCCCCGCTCGCGCGGGGCTTCTTATTTCGCCTCGCCCTCCAGGAGCAGCCGGATGAGCGCGGCGAGCTCCTTCTCCTTGCTCGCGAAGGAGTGGTCCGTGCCGAACACCATGGTCTGGCTGGAGCCCCGCACGCGCTTGATCGCCGCCGCGCGCTTTTCGACGCCCGCGAGGACGGGATCCAGATCCTTCTCCGCGTAGACGTCGTACACCGGAAACTTCACCCGCCTCATCGACGCGAATTCACCGCTCGAAATCGACAGCGAGATCCAGCCCGCCAGGGGCACCTGCGGATGCGCGGCGATGTAGTGGTTGGCCATGCGCGACCCCATGCTATGGGAGAGCAGGACCACTTTGCCGTACTTTTTCCTGCGCAGAAAGGTGAGCGCCGCTGCGAAGCGCGCATCGGCTTCCCAGAACAGCACCGGGTATCTCGCCGCCGGCGCATCCGCGGCGAGAATCGGCATCTGGATGGACAGAGTCGTGTAGCCCATCTCCGGGAGGCGCGCGCGCAGCGCTCCGATAACGCCGTAGTCCGGATGCACACCCAGGCCGTGCGCCAGGATCACCGCGGCCTTCGGGTTCTTCGCTTCGGTATAGATGCCGAGAAACTTCTGCGTGCGCGGGGCCTCGAGCCACACCGGCTCCCCGACGACGAGCGAGGGAACGATTTCATCTGACCAGCGCTTTTCCCTCGCGTAGTCGGAGGGCTGCTGCTGGGCGAGAGCAAGGAGCGGCGCGCACAAGGCGGCCGCGCAGGCGGCTTTCCATGAAAAAAATCGCATGCGGCAGTCCAGGAAAATCGCGCACATTGTAGCGTTCCCGGCGGCCGGTGCGGAGCTTTCGGATAAAATAGCGCGTCCTCAGAACCGCATTCCGACATGAATCCACGCATCCAGGTTGCGCGCGCGGACGACATCGCCACCGTCTCGCTGGACAACCGTGACAAGTTGAACGCTCTCACAGTCTCGATGTGGAAGGAGCTCGCTCGAGCGATGAGCGCGCTTTCCGCCGACGACTCGCTGCGTTGCGTGGTCGTGCGCGGCGCAGGCGGCGAAGCCTTCGCCGCAGGCGCCGATATCGCGGAATTCGCGCTAGTGCGCAACACCGTCGAGCAAGCGAAGACTTACCACCGGGAATACGTATTCGGCGCGCTGCGCGCCGTATCGGAGTGCCGCCATCCCACCGTCGCGATGATCCAGGGCCCCTGCGTGGGCGGTGGCCTGGAGATCGCCTGCCAGTGCGATCTGCGCATCTCGGGGAAGTCCGGAAGGTTCGGCGTGCCCATCAACCGGCTCGGGTTTTCGATCGCCTGGGACGAGCTCGCCTCCCTCCTGCCGCTCGCCGGAAGGGCCGTGGTCCTCGAAATTCTCCTCGAGGGCCGAATTCTGGAAGCCGAAGAGGCCTACGCGAAGGGACTGCTCACGCGCGTGGTGCCCGACGACGGACTCGAGGAGGAAGCCTACGCGACGGCGCGCCGCATCGCGGCCGGCGCGCCGCTCGTCGCGCGCTGGCACAAGCAATACGTGCGGCGGCTGATGCCTCCCGCCGCGCCCCTTTCCGAATCGGAGATCGAGGAGAATTTCGCCTACCTGAACACCGAGGATTACCGCATCGGCTACCAAGCCTTCCTCGCAAGGTCGAAGCCGAAATTCGTCGGGCGATAAATGCCGGGACCGCTCTCGCATATCCGCGTCCTCGATCTCTCGCGCGTCCTCGCCGGGCCGTGGGCGGGACAGAACCTCGCCGACCTCGGGGCCGAGGTGATCAAGATCGAGCGCCCCGGCGCGGGCGATGACTCGCGCGCCTTCGGCCCGCCGTGGATCAAGGACCGCGAAGGCCGCGACACGAAGGACTCGGCCTATTACACCTCCGCCAACCGGGGCAAGAAATCGGTCACGGTGAACATCGCCAGGCCCGAGGGCCAGAGGATCGTGGGCGAGTTCGCCAAGCTCTCGGACGTGCTCATCGAGAACTACAAGTATGGGGACCTGCCGCGCTATGGCCTCGGATACGACGACCTGAAGAAAATCAACCCGCGACTCATCTATTGCTCGGTGACCGGGTTCGGCCAGACCGGCCCTTACCGCGAGCGCCCCGGCTACGACTTCATGATCCAGGGCATGGGCGGGATGATGAGCGTCACGGGCGAGCCCGACGAGGCGCCCGGCGGCGGGCCACAGCGCGCGGGCGTCCCCGTCGCCGACATCATCACCGGCATGTACGCCTCGATCGCGATCTGCGCGGCGCTCGCGCATCGCGCCGAGACGGGTGCGGGCCAGCACCTCGATCTCGCTCTGCTCGACTCGCAGATTGCGCTGCTTGCCTACCAGAACACCAACTACTTCGCGACCGGCAAGCCGCCGAAACGCATCGGCAACCTGCACCCGAACATCGTCCCTTATCAGCCGTTCCGCACGAAGGACGGGAGCGTCATCCTCGCCTGCGGCAACGACAATCTCTACCGGAAGTTCTGCGAGGCGGCCGAAGCGCCTCAGCTCGCCGACGATGCGCGCTTCGCCTCGAACGGGAAGCGCGTGGAAAACCGGACGGAGCTGACGCGGCTGCTGCAGGCGCTATTCGCAAAAAAGACCACGCGCGAGTGGGTCGAGCTGCTGGAAGCCGCAGGCGTCGCGAACGGCCCGATCAACGACGTCGCGCAGGTATTCGAGGAGGCGCAGGTGAAGGCGCGCGGCGTGAGAATCGAGCTTGAGCACGCGGTCGCGGGAAAGCTCCCGCTCGTGGCGAGCCCGATGCGATTTTCCGCGACGCCGCTCGAGTACAGGCTCGCGCCGCCGGTGCTGGGGGAGCACACCGACGAGGTCCTGCGCAGCGTGCTGAAGCTCGGCGACGCCGAGATCGCGCGGCTGCGCGCCGAAGGAGTAATCTGAGCGCGCTTCGATAAGGCTCCTCTTCCACGGGAGGAGACGGGAACGGATGGAGGAGCCATGGCCGCACCGGGCAATCGGCGTTCCGCAATCGTCACTGCCTGCATCATGGTCGCAGGCTCGCTTGCATGGATCATCGGGATCTCGGCTTCCGGCCTCGAGGGCACGCGGGGCTTTTTCGGCTTGGGGCCGCTCATCGCCGATGCGAACCTGATCCTCGAGGTCGCCCTGGTCGCGGGCTTGAGCTACGGCTTTGTGCTCGCCCGGCGCGGCAACATCGACGCGCACCAGATCAACCAGACGACCTGGGTCGCGCTCAACATAGGGCTCATAGCGCTCCTCATGGCGGGCTCGATGCAGGACGTGAAGATCGCAAAGGCCGCGGACCTCGCCAATTGGCGCGTGGGTATCACCTGGCTGCACGCCGCGGTCGGAACCGCCACCGCCTTCTCGGGCTTGTGGATCGTGCTGCAGATGAACGACGTGCTGCCGCGAAGGCTGCAGCTCAGAGCCTGGAAAAGCCTCATGCGCGCGGCGCTGGCCGGTTATTGGCTCACGGCGATATTCGGCGGGGCAACCTACTATTTCTGGTACATCGCGTAGGGCCGAACGGGCGCGTGCGTCGCCGAGGCCGCGTCGGGCGCCCCCGGAGAGCCCTCGCCGGATTCGACTCATGAGGGTCCTGCAAGCTCTGGCGGCGCTGCCGCCGGCGCTGGCGATCGCGCAAACGCCGGCTCCCGCAGGGCAGCGTCATCTCGAAACCGAGCTGCGGCTCGGTTTCGAGCGCATCGAGCTGCCCGGCAATGAGCCGATAGGGCTCCTCGGCGCGGGCTATCTGTTCGAGGCGCGGCCGGGCCTCCTGGTCGGGCCCGCGATATACGGGGCGATCAGCGGCGAGCGAGGAGGCTTCTTCACCTTCGGGGCCGAAGGCACGTGGCGGCGGCCTGTCGCCCGTCCGCTCGACGCGCAGCTGGGCCTGTATGTCGGCGGCGGCGGCGGCGGGGCGGCCCCGGTCGGCGGCGGCCTGATGTGGCGTCCGCACGCCGACCTGCTCTGGAACTTCGGCGGCTACCGCGCCGGGGTGTCGATCTCGCAGGTGCGTTTCTCGAACGGCGACATTGGCAGCCGGCAGCTGGGGCTGGTGCTCAGCATGGACGCCCGTTTCAACTACCTGCCGCTGGATGGCAGCGCGCCCTCGTCCCGCGTCGCGGAGCGCTCGGGCCTGGGTTTCGACCGCCTGCTCGCCGTCGGCGGCGCGTACCGGCCGCGCGAGGGCACGCGGGACAACAGCGGGCAGCCGCTGCAATCGACGATCGGCTACGTCGGAATGCGCGCCGAACAGTTCGTCGCACCGCCGTTCTACTGGGGCCTGGAAGCGAACGGGGCCGTCAGCGGCGGGGTCTCGGGGTATGCGGAGTTCCTCGCCGAAGCCGGCGCCGAGACCCCGGTCGGCGACCGGCTTCGACTCGGAGGCCGCGCCGCGCTCGGCATGGGCGGCGGCGGCGCCGTGCCGGTGGGCGGCGGCCTGCTCCTCAAAGCCGGCGTGTACGGCACGACGCGCTTGTCGCGCGCTGCCGGCGTGACCGTCGAGGGAGGCTGGGCGCGCGCGCCACAGGGCGAGTTCAGCGCCCCCTTTGCCGCCGTGATGCTGAATTGGAACCTCGATCCGGCGGAGGCCTCGGCCGGGGCCGCAGGGCCAACTCGCGAAGAGGGCGTGATCGGCATCGAAACCTACCGCGATGCCGCGCGCCTCGCCGGGCCTCCGCACAGCCTGCAAAGCGTCGCGTTCAAGTTCAACCGCTTCGTCGGCGAGACGGTGTATCTGACCGGCCAGGTGCACAGCGCCTGGAGCGGCGAGGCCGGCGGTTTCTCGCTCGGCCTGGTCGGAGCGGGATACCAATGGCGTCCCGCCGGGCCGTGGCTGGCCAGCGCCGAATTGCTCGTCGGCGCAGCCGGGGGCGGCGGCGTCGACGCCGGCAGCGGGGCGATCGTGCAGCCGATGCTCTACGCGGGCTACCGGCGCAAGCCCGCAATCTCGGCGCGCGTCGGCGTCGGCCGGGTCAAGTCGACGCAGGGTTCGCTCGACAGCACGGTCCTCGGCCTCGACTTGGCGTTCGCCTTCGGCGTGGGCCGCCGGAACTGACCGGCCACGCCCGACGCGGCATGACGAGCGTGCCTGCGGCGCGGCTCACAGAAAGCCGACCAGCATCCGCGTCGCAATGATGTAGAAAAGCACGGCGAAGGTGCGCCGCAGCCACACGGTCGGCAGCCGGTGCGCGGTGGCCGCGCCGAGCGGCGCCATGAGCACGCTCGCCACGACGATCCCGGCAAGCGCCGGCAAATACACGAATCCGACGGTGTAAGGCGGCAGGCCCGCCTCGCGCAGCCCCGTGGCGACGAAGCCTATCGTTCCCGAGAGCGCGATCGGAAATCCGATCATCGCGGCGGTGCCGATCGCCTGGAGCATCGGCACGTTGCACCAGAGCATGAAGGGCACGGTCATGAACGCGCCGCCCACCGCCGCGAAGGCCGAGGCCGAGCTGATGACGAAGCCGGCGGCGAACATTCCCGCGAGGCCCGGCGGCTGCCGCGAGGCCTTCGGCTTCCGGTCGAGCAGCATGGTGGTGGCGGCGATATAGATCACCGCCGTGAAGAGCGCGGCGAACACCGCCGTCGGGATGAAGCTTGCCACCGCGGAACCGACCAGGCCTCCGGCGAGAATGCCGGGGGTGATCTTCCAGGCGATGTCCCAGCGGATCACGCCACGCACCGCGTGCGCGCGCACGCTCGACACCGAGGTGAAGAGGATCGTCGCCATCGCGGTGCCGACGGCAAGATGCAGGATGTGGGCGCGGGGCAGGTGCTGCGCCTCGAAGAGCAGGACCAGCAGCGGCACCATGATCGCTCCGCCGCCAATGCCGAGCATGCCGGCGAAGAAGCCGGCGAACGCGCCGATGGCGAGATAGCCGAGCCACCCTTCCACTAGAATTTCACGCCCGCTTCGACAGCCACTCGCGCACCTGCACCTGCTGCGCCGCGCTCATGTGCAGCCCGCACTTGGTTCGTCGCCACACCGCATCGTCGGCCTCGCGCACCCATTCGTGCTCGACCAGATACTGCAGCTCGCACTCGTACAGTCCGCCGCCGAAATTCTCCCCGAGCATGCTTTCCTCGTGCGCCCCGCCGATGATCTCCTCGGCGAGCGTGCCGTGCCGGCGCAGCAGGCGCGCAAGCCACTGCTTGGGCAGGCGCGGGAAACGCCGGCGGTAATCGAGCAGCAGCCCGCGGAAGCTTCGCGCGCCGAGGTCGCCGCCCGGCAGGGGCTCCTTGTGCGTCCAGGGGCGCGCTTCGGGAAAGCGCCTCGAGAGCTTCTCCATCACGCGCTCCGCGAGCCTGCGGTACGTGGTGATCTTGCCGCCGAACACCGACACCAGCGGGGGGCCGTCCGGCCGCTCTCCGGTATCGAGCAGCAAGTGGTAGTCGCGGGTCACCTCGGAAGGGTTCTCGCTCCCGTCGTCGTAGAGCGGGCGCACGCCCGAATAGCTCCAGACCACCATTCCGGGCGTGATCGGGCTTTCCGTGTAGCGGCTCGCCGCCTCGCACAGGTAGGCGATCTCCTCGCGCGAAATGCGCGAGCGGAAATCGTCGCGCGTGACCGAGACATCGGTCGTGCCGACCAGCGTGTAGTCGCGCTCGTAGGGAATGAGGAAGATCACGCGGCGGTCCGGGTTCTGCAGGATGAACGCATGCCGTTCGCCGTGAATGTGCGGCACGACGATATGACTGCCCTTCACCAGGCGCACGCTCGCGGGGATGTTGATGTGGAACATGTCGTGCAGCACCTGGTTCACCCAGGGCCCGGCCGCGTTGACGATTGCGCGCGCGAGCACATCGCGCCGGCCCACGCGCTCGCCCTCGAGGGTCGCGACCCACAGGTCTGCCAGCCGGTGCGCGGAGACGAGCCGCGTTCGGGGGAGCATGGTCGCCCCGTGGTCCTGCGCCGAGCGCGCATTCAGAACGACCAGCCGCGCGTCGTCTACCCAGCAGTCGTGGTAGAGAAATCCGCGCTCGAAACCGGGCTTGAGGCCTGCCCCGTAGCCCTCCGCGGTGAGCCGCACGCTCTTCGATTTCGGCAGGGAGCTGCCGCCGCCGAGCAGGCCGTGCCCGAGGTGGTCGTAGAGAAACAGTCCGGCGCGGATCATCCAGGTGGGGCGAAGATGCGATTCGTGCGGCAGCACGAATTCCATCGGCCAGACGATGTGGGGCGCGATCCTGAGAAGCGTCTCGCGTTCGGCGAGGGCTTCGGCGACCAGCCGGAATTCGAAGTGCTCCAGATAGCGCAGGCCCCCATGGATGAGCTTGGTGGACGCCGAAGAAGTCGCGGAGGCAAGATCGTGCTGCTCGACCAGAAGCACCTTCAGGCCGCGGCCGGCGGCGTCGCGCGCAACGCCCGCGCCGTTGATGCCGCCGCCGATGACCAGCAGATCGTAGCGCTCTTCAGAATCCACGATGAGGGGAAGTCAGCCGGCGCGGTAAGGACACGCCGGATTATAAGGGGAACGGCTCCGGGATCGCCCGGCCGTGGCGGGCGCGCCGGATCGACGCCGGGCAGTCATGGCCTCAGCCGGTGTCCGCCCTTTCCGCGCCCGGCCGGCGAACGCTCGCGGCGAGCTTGCCGCAATATATGAGCCCATGCAGCGCACCGTCCTCATCCCCCTCATCGTCGCCTGCGCCCTGTTCATGGAGAACATGGACTCCACGGTGATCGCGACCTCGCTTCCCGCGATCGCCGTCGACATCGGCGAGAGTCCGCTCGCGCTGAAGCTCGCGCTCACGTCCTACCTCGTCGGGCTGGCCGTGTTCATTCCGATAAGCGGCTGGGTCGCCGACCGCTTTGGCTCGCGTACGGTTTTCGCGAGCGCGATCGTCGTGTTCGTGGCGGGCTCGCTCCTGTGCGCCGTCTCGGGGACGCTCGCCGCCTTTGTCGCGGCGCGCTTCGTGCAGGGAGCCGGAGGGGCGATGATGGTGCCGGTCGGACGCCTGGTGCTGCTGCGCGCGGTGCCGAAGAGCGAGCTCGTCGCCGCGCTCAATTATCTGACGATTCCGGCGCTGCTCGGGCCGGTCACGGGTCCGGCGCTCGGCGGCGCAATCACGCTCTACTTCCACTGGCGCTGGATCTTCTTCATCAATGTGCCGATCGGAGTGCTCGGGCTCTATCTCGTGCTGCGCCACATCCCGGACGTGAAGGAAGCCGAGCTGCCCGCGCTCGACCTCTCGGGATTCATCCTCTCGGGCGTCGGGCTCTCGGCGTTGATGCTGGGGCTGTCCGCCCTCGGGGGCCACCTCATGCCCGGCGCGGTGACCGCCGCGTGCATCATCGCGGGCGCGCTCACGCTCGCGGGCTACGCGTGGCACGCGCGGCGCACGCCGCACCCGGTGATCGACTTGTCGCTCCTCAGGCTGCCGACGTTCCACAACGGCGTCATCGCCGGGAGCCTGTTCCGCGTCGGCGTAGGCGCCACGCCCTTTTTGCTGCCGCTGCTGCTGCAGCTCGGCTTCGGCATGGACCCGCTGCAGTCGGGCCTGCTCACCTGCGCGACCGCGATCGGCGCGATGTTCATGAAGACGCTCACCGCGATCATTCTCAGGCGCTTTGGTTTCCGCAGGGTGCTCACCGCCAACGCCCTCGTCGCATCGGCCGCGGTCGGAACCTTCGCGTTCTTCACCGCGCAGACGCCGCATCTCGTGATTTTCCTGGTGCTGCTCGCCTCGGGCGTTCTGCGCTCCCTGCAGTTCACCTCGCTGCAGGCGATCTCCTTTGCCGAGGTGACGCGCGAAACCATGAGCCAGGCCTCCGGCATCGCGAGCATGGCGCAGCGGCTCGCGCAGAGCCTGGGCGTCGCGGTCGGCGCCTACGCGCTGCAGGTCTCGAGCCTCGCGCAAGGGCACCCGGACCTGGTGGCGGCAGACTTCCCGCCGGCCTTCGTGGCCATCGCGATCCTTTCCGCCGCGTCGCTCTTCTTCCACGCCGCGCTGCCTCCGGAGGCCGGCGCGGAGGTGTCGGGGCACGTCAGAAGGCGATGATGAGCGCCCTGCGAGCGGGCGCTAGGCGGCCCTGAACGTCGCCGCGACCACGACGCCCTCACCCGAGGCGAGGTTGCGCGCCCGGATCTCGCCTCCGTGGAATTCCGCGATGAGCCGGGCGATGTAGAGGCCCAATCCCAGATGCGGCTCGCCGCCCGTCCGCTCGCCGCGCACCGACACCAGCGATTCGAACAGTTTTCCGCGCATCTCCTCGGGCAGCGGCGGCCCCTCGTTCTCCACGCTCAGCTCGACGCTGCCGGGAGCGGTTCCCAGGGAAATCCGGATCGGCTTTCCTCCCGGGGAAGATTCGGCGGAGAAATCCACCGCGTTCGCGACGAGCTTGTCCAGGAGCTGTGCCGACAGATCGGCCGAACCGTGCGCGAACGCTTTTTCCTGCGGCAGCCTCAGCTCGAACTCCTGCTGCGGGTAAGCGATGCGGTAGCCGTCCACGCAGCCCGCCACCACCGCGGCGAGATCGAAGCGCTCGCGCTCCGATGCGTTCAGCCCCTGCTCCAGGCGAGTCGCCTCGCTCATGCGGGTCAGAATCGTTCCCAGGCGCCTGAGGCCCTCCTCGGCGCGCCCGATGTAGATGCGCGCTTCCTCTGCGTCTGGTGAGAGTTTCAGGTTCTCCAGCGACGAGCGCACCACCGCGATCGGCGTGCGCAGCTCGTGCGAAAGGCGCCCCGCCATGCTCTCGAGGTACGCATTGTACTGTCCCAGCTTGTCGAGCATCGCCGAGAAACTGCGCGACAGATCGCCGATCTCGTCGCCCGCATTCTGCGCGGTCACCAGGTGCGCGAGGCGCCCCCGCGCGTCGATCGCCGTCTCGGCTTCGTCGCGCAGCCGCCGTATGCGCGTGGAGAGTCGCGTCGCGAACCCGAGCAGCACCGCGGCGGCGACGGCGAACGCCGCGAGCGTCATCAGCAGCAGGCGCTCGAGCGCGTGGCTGCGCACCGAAAGGATCGGGTTGGTCGTTTCCTCGGCCACGACGGCGCCAGCCACCTCGTCGCCGTTCCAGATGGGATGTGCGGCGGAGATCACGACCGCCTTGCCGTCGGAGGTGCTTCGCAGGCGGAGGCCCGGCCGCCCCTGCAGCGCGCCCGATATCTCCCGGCCGGTGGCCAGAACGTCGTCGGCGATCGCCTCGTCGAAATCCTCCGAAGGCCGCGGGATCAGCCAGCCGAGGATGCGCTGACCGAAGCTCGGTGCGTTTTGCGCGTCCTCCTCGCGCCGCAGGCTGCCCGCGAGCGCGAGCACGCGCAGGTCGCGCGTCACCACCCAGATGCGCGAGGTGGTCCGCTCGACCGCCTTCAGGATCTCGGCGATCTCCTCGACCTCGCGCCGCTCCGCGGATTCCTCGCGGTCGATGATCGGCGGCCCGGCGTTCTCCTCGGGCTTGGGCTCCTCCTCGCCCCGCTCCGCCGCGAGGCGCCGCAGCTCCTCCTCCGCCTCCCGCCGGAAGTCGTTGTCCCGCGGCGGGCGCGCGCGCATCAGACGCGGGCGGTCGTGCAGCGCGGTGGCGACCGCGCGCGCGGTCGCGAGAAGCGACTGCTCCTCGCCTTCCAGAAGGAAGCGCTCCATTTCGCGCACGTACTGGTAGCCCGCGAGGGGAAGCGCGAGCAGCACCAGGCCCGCCAGGGCGAGCTTGGCGCGGAGGTTGAGGGTCGGGAGCTTCACGCCTTCCAGCGATAGCCCATGCCGTAGACCGTTTCGATCTGGTCGAAGGCCGGGTCCACGGCCGCGAACTTCCTGCGGATGCGCTTGATGTGCGAGGTGACCGTGCCTTCGTCCACCACCAGATTCGCGTCGCGCATGAGGCTTCCGCGGTCCTTTACGTGGCCGGGGAATTTCGCGAGCGTGTGCACCATCCAGAACTCGGTGAGGGTGAGCTCGACGGGCTTGTCCCTCCACGCCGCGGTAAAGCGCCTTGCGTCGAGCGCGAGCGCGCCGCGCTCGAGAACCTCCTCCGCCGCTTTCGGCTCGCGCAGCGCGTCGACGCGGCGAAAGAGCGCCGAGATGCGCGCGAGCAGGTGCGGCAGGCTCACGTCCTTGGTGAGATAGTCGTCCGCGCCCAGACGCAGGCCCGATACGGCGTCGAAATCCGAATCGCGCGCGGTGAGAAAGAGGATCGGCAGGCTCGGCGACATCGCGCGCAGTTCCCGGCAGAGCGCGTAGCCGCCCTCCGGCTCGTCACCCAGGCCGATATCGATCACCGCGAGATCGGGCAGGCGCGCGCGAAACGCGCGCATCGCCTCGCCGCGCGCGCCGAAGGGGTTCACCTCGTAGCCGTGCTTCGCGAGCGCGTCCGCGTAGTTGGCCCGGATGGTGGGGTCGTCTTCTACGATGGCGATGCGGCGGGGCATGGTGTTGATTGCCGGTCATCCTGAGCTCCGCGAGGGATCTCTTCCGGCACCGCGCGTAGAGATCCCTCGGCCTCTGGCCTCGGGATGACAATGCGCGGACTATAAGCGCATCCGCCGCAAAAACAAAGCGGCCGTGACCCGCAAGGCCCCGGCCGCCGCGAGAGATCTCCGCGCGCTAGTAGAGCAGATCGCCCTTCGAGCCGATGATCGAGAGCTCCACGTACACCGAGCCGTTGTGCTTGGTCGGCGAGAAATCCACGATGTAGCCGCCCAGGTCGTACTCGTGCAGCATCTCCAGGCCGCGTATCACGCCCTGCGGGGACGAGTCCTTGCTCCTGCGGATCGCTTCCACGAGCAGCTTCCCGGCGATGTAGCCCTCGAGATTGAAATGCGAGGGCACGCCCTGCACCTTGCTGAACCGCTCGAAATTGTCGCGGAATTCCCTGATGAGGGGCATGGTCCGGTTGGCCGGGTTCGGAAGCACCTGCGCGATCGCCACCCCGCGCGCGAGCTGCTCGCCCGCGACCTTCGTGGTCAGCTTGAAGTCCGTGTAGGACATGCCGTAGAGCGCGGAGGAGAGGCCGGCGGATTTCGCTTCCTTGACGAACGCGGCGGCCGCGAACGGCGGCCCGACCAGGATGATCACGTCGGGCAGCGACTTCTGGTATCCCTTGACGATCGGGGCCCAGTCGATCTTGGGCCCGATCGTATATTTCTCCAGCGCCGCGAGCTTGAGCTGCCGCTTGCCGAGGGTCTCGTTCAGGTAGGCGATCACCTGGTCGCCGTTCGGGTTGTTGGTCGCGAGAACGCCGATCTTCCTCTGTCCCACGGAAGTGGTCAGGTCGACGATCTTCTCCAGCTGGTCGAAGTCGCCCGCGCGGAAGTGAAAGAGATTCCTGCGCAAGGGCAAGCGGAAGGACTCCACGCCGGGAATCACGCCCAATATGGGAAAGTTGACCTTTTCGAGCACGCCGTCCTTCAGCACCTTGTCGAAGTTCGCCGAGCCCACGGGCGGCAGCAAGGCGGAGACTTTTCCGTTCAGGGAGGCGATCAGCTGAACCGTCTCGTCCGGCTTGAAGTGGTCGTCGACCGCGAGGATGCGCAGTTTCTTGCCGAACACGCCGCCTTTGGCGTTCACCGATTCGAAGTAGACCTGCGCGCCTTCGCCCATTTCCGTGGCGTCCTTGGTCACCGGGCCGGTGTAGCCCGCGACGTGACCGATCACGATCTCCTGCTTGGCGCCTGCCTTCTTCGGCTGAGCACCGGCGTGCGAGGCGAATGCTCCGAGAACGAGTGCCAGGAATAGCGATTCAGCGAATGCCGACAACTTCACGTTTCACCTCCCTTGATTTGGCGGAAACCCGAAAACCGACGCTGGTTCGACGGACACCCCCGTTGGCGGGCCGTCGGTTTCGAGCGGACAAACTATCTCTTACGCCCCGGAACTTCGAGGCCTGCGACTACGGAGCAAGAAGAATGCCTTACCCTGCTTTCTCCAGTAGGGGTTCATCCTAGCAGGAGATACCCCTACGGAGTAGGAAAGATTGCCTGGGCAAGCCCCTGGGTAGACGGGGAAACAGTCGGGGCAGCCTCCATATTCCCGCCACAATTCTTCGGCAGTCTTGCATTTTCCCCACCCGGCGATGCCCTTTTCCCGGCCTTCAATAGCGAGCAGGGCCCGCAAGAGGGCTCTTACCGGGAAAAGGAATTCAAATGGACGCAGTCAGCAGCAAACCCAGGCGGCCGGTCATCGTCGAATTTCTGGCCACGCTCTTCGTCACCTTCCTCATCGGCGTCGCCACCAGCATCGTGCTGTGCGCCTGCGTGATCCTCATGGCGGGGGAGGCCCGCGGGGCGGAGTTCATGTCGCTGAATGCTTCGGTGGCGGCGTGCGGCAATCCGGGGGAGGAAATCCGCGCCAAGGTGGATGAGCTGGTGACGGCGCATCGGCTCGCCACCCAGTACGCGAGCCCCGTTGCCGTCGACCGCATGCCCGCCACGGCCGTGGAACCCGGCTCCGGGAGTTCAGCGCTCTCGGCTTGGCTGCCTCAAGGCGGGAGCTGCGAAGCCGTCTTCGGCGGCGTGCCGCAGGCCGACGCCGCGCCGGGCGCATCCGACGGCCGCTTCAAGCTGCTGGCCGGGACGCTTTCGCTGCTCTTCGCCGGGCTGCTCTTCATGCAGGCGCGCTCAAACCGGGAGACCGGCCTCGAGCTCTGGCGCCGGCGGAGGAGCTGAGGCGTGCCGGCTGCAGACGCCGCGTGCACGGATTGAACAGCTTCCGTCGCGGATCCCGAGACCGGTGCCTTTCCGTGTTTCGCCTGTCATCCGGCAATCGACGGTAGACGTTGTCCTTGCATTGGAGCTCCGCGAGGGGCATATTTTTTGTTGTTGCCTGGCTGCAGGATCATGAAAATCGAAAACACACGCCGCTTGAGCGACCGGGTTCCCTTGGGCGTCGAGTCGGCCTTGCCTGAGATGTCCGGCCCGGAGTTGCGGGCGCCCGCGCGCAGGCGCCGGGGCGGCTGGCGCAAGTTCGCTCTTGCGGCCGCGGCGCTGCTCGTCTTCCTGGGCGTGTGGCTGGTGGTAAAGGCGTAAGCGTTCAGCGGCCGGCTGCCGTGCCCTCGACGCGTCCGATGACGGCGGCCACACGCTGCGTCGTCCTCGCCGACGCGCTCGGAAACAGCTGAATTCCCTCTCCGCGGCGGGGCCATTGCGGGCGTCGCATCAGGCCGTGCCTTCCACGACTCGCATGTCGCGCTTCGCCCCGTCGCCCAGGAGCTTCAGCGCCTCCTGGTAGGCCGCGCCGTCGTGCGCGGCGAGCGCCTTCTGCACGCTGTCGAACTCGATCACGACCGTCCGCTGGTTGATTCCGTCCTCGTACACCTTCGCCGGGTTGCCCCGAACCAGATAGCGGCCGCCCGCCGCCTGCAGCGCAGGCCCCGCGAGCTTCGCGTAGGCCGCGAGCGCGTCGGGGTTCTTGATCGAGTGGTAGCAGACAATCCAATAGGCCTTGGCCATGGCTGGCTCCTCCGGAAGGGGTTTTCGCGAATGAGCGCAATCATAACCGAGGACGCGCCGTGTTCTGCTACCCTAGCGACCCCACCATGAATCAGAGCGAATTCCACGAGCGCCTCTCCGCGCTCTCGCCTGCGAAGCTCAAAGGCATCCGCCGCGGAATAGAGAAGGAAAGCCTGCGCGTCACGCCCGAGGGCGCGCTCGCCAGGACGCCGCACCCGGCCGCGCTCGGCTCGGCGCTCAAGCACCCGCACATCACCACCGATTTCAGCGAGGCCCAGCTCGAGCTCATTACCGGCGCGCACACCGGCGTCGAGGCCTGCCTCGAGGAGCTGTGGCGCATCCACCAGTTCGTCTACCGCCACATCGGCGAGGAGATCATGTGGTGCGCGAGCATGCCCTGCGGGCTGCCCACCGAGAACGCCATTCCCATCGGGCGCTACGGAACCTCGAACGTTGGCCGCGCGAAGACGGTGTACCGCATCGGCCTCGCTCACCGCTACGGCCGGCGCATGCAGACCATCTCGGGGCTGCACTACAACTGGTCGCTGCCCGAGGCCGCCTGGCCGCTGCCGGGCCTTCGCGACCGTAACGACGCCTACTTCGCGCTCATACGCAACTTCAGGCGCCACGCGTGGCTGCTCCTCTACCTCTTCGGCGCATCGCCCTCGGTGTGCGCGAGCTTCGTCCAGGGACGGCCGCACGCGCTGCAGAAGCTGGGCGAGGGCACCTTCTACCTGCCGGGCGCGACCTCGCTGCGCATGGGGCGCCTCGGATACCTCTCCGACGCGCAGGACAAGCTCCTCGTCAGCTACAACAACCTCGAGAGCTACACCGCCTCGCTCTACGAGGCGCTCACGAAAGCCTATCCGCCGTACGAGGCGATCGGTATCCACAGCGGCTACACGACGGGCGACCCCGTCGACGGCTACCGCCAGCTCTCCACCAGCCTCCTGCAGATCGAGAACGAGTTCTACAGCACCATCCGGCCCAAGCGCGTGATCCGCCTCGCGGAGCGGCCCTTGCACGCGCTGCGCGAGCGCGGCGTCGAGTACGTCGAGGTTCGCGCGATGGACCTCGATCCCTTTTCGCCGATCGGCATCGTGCCGGAGACGGTGTGCTTTCTCGACCTGTTCCTGCTGCACTGCCTGCTCGCCGACAGCCCGCCCGACACGCCGCAGGAGATCCAGGTGATCGGCCAGAACAAGCAGCGCGTCGCCTCGAGCGGCCGCGAGCCGGGGCTGCGCCTGGACCGGCACGGGGAGATGGTGAGCCTCGCGGGATGGGGCGAGGAGATTCTGGCCGAGTGCGCGCCGATCGCCGAAGCGCTCGACTCGGCGATCGGCGGGAGCGTCTACCGCGCCGCGCTCGCGGCGGCCGTCGCGGCGCTCAAGGATCCCGGGTCGGTGCCTTCGGCGCGCATGCTCGCCGAGATGGCCGAGCGCTACCGTAACTCATACGTCGAATTCGTGATGACGCGCTCGCTCGAGCACAAGCGCACGCTGCAGAGCGATCCGCTGCCCGCGGAGAGCGAGGCGCGCTTCGAGAGGCTGGCGCGGGAATCGATCGCGAAGCAGCGGGAGATCGAGGCGGCCGACTCGGTTCCCTTCGAGACCTACCGGCAGCGCTACCTCTCGCCCGATTCGCTGAAGGCGTAGCGGCCGCCCCCGGGTGCTAGATCTGCTGCGAGCGGCGCTTCAGGATCGCGAGCAGGTTGAGGCAGATGAGGTGCGCGAGGCGCCTTTTCTCGGCGAGCACGCGCTTGCGGGGAAGCTGGCGGCAAAGCATGCGCGCCGCCGCGAGCTCGGGTGCGGACTTGCTCCTGGCCGGGGCGCCGCGCGGACGGAGGGGTTTCCCCGAAAACAGGCTTCCCGACTCTCCTGACGCCGCTGCGGTCATCGGCGGCGCGTTCCGCTCGCCCTGAGCCTTGAGGCTCTTCACATGTTCCGCCGCAGGCAGACTTCCATGAAGCCGACCAGCTCGTGGGAGAACTCGATGTAGCCATCGTCGACGGCCTTCAGCGCGATGCTCTCGAACGGCTCCTGCTCGTCGATCGCCCGCGCGGTCTTGCTGTTCGCGGGCAGCATCTGCCGAAATTCGGCGATGAGCTCAAGTGGGCTGGAAATCCTCTGCGCCATATCGGCCTCCCCTCAAGGAAAAGTCACGCCATGCGGGAAGCGCCTGCAAGGCCCGTACCAGAAGGAACACCGCTGTTGGACTTTTTGAGTGTGAAGTAGTTCGCACCCGCACCCCTGTCCGGGCGCGGTGCAGCGCAGCAGGGACGACAGCTATTCGACGAGATGTCGGGACTGCATCAACGCGGGACGGTCATTGACCGAGCCCCTGCCCGGGCAGGCGCACGGGCGGGTCGCCCCGCCGGCGTCAGGCTCACTCCGGCTGGATGCCAACGTCCTCGACGATCTTCCTGAACCTCGGGATGTCGCGCTTCACCAGCTCCAGCAGCTCCGCGCCGGTGCCGCCCGCGGGCTCGAGGCCCGCCTTGTCGAGCCGCGCGGCGGCATCGGGCGAAAGCACCGCCTGCCGCATGGCCTGGTGCAGGCGCTCGACGACCGTGGCGGGCGTCTTCGCGGGAACGGCGAAAGCGAAGTAAGTCGGCACGAGCGTGTCCTCCTCTCCGCCCGCCTCGGCGAGCGTGGGGACGTCGGGAAGCAGCGGCGAGCGCTTCTTCGCGTCGAGCGCGAGCGCGCGCAGGCGCCCGTCGCGGATGAAGCCGAGCACCGCGGCCGGCGAGGTGATGGTGAGGCTCGCCTCTCCCGCGACGACCCCCTGCACCGCGGGCCCCGCTCCCTTGTACGGCACGTGGGTGAGGCTCATCGCCATGCGCGCCTTGAGCGCCTCGATGTTCAGCTGCGCCATGCTGGCGATGCCGTAGCTCGCGTAGTTGAGCGCGCCCGGCTTCGCGTTGGCGAGGGCCTTGAACTCCGAGAGCGTCTTTGCCGGAAGCCGCGGATCGATCACGATCACGTACGGGGCGGTGGTGACGATGCCGACGTACTCGAAGTCGCGCAGCGGATCGTAGGGAATCTTCCGGTAGAGGCTCGGGTTGATGCCGAGCGCGCCGCGGTCGGTCTCGAGCATCGTGTAGCCGTCGGGCGCCGACTTCGCCACCGCGTCGCAGCCGACCAGGCCGTTCGCCCCGGGCCGGTTCTCCACCACCACCGACTGGCCGAGCAGCTCGCCCATCTTCTGGCCGACGACGCGCGCGGTGAGATCGGCGCCGCCGCCCGGCGGGAACGATACGATGAGGCGGATCGGCCGCGCGGGAAAGGCGTCCTGGGCGAGCGCGGCGCCCCAGAAAAGAGCCGCCGCGAGCGCGGCGAGGGATCTCCCTGCGATATGTCGCATCTTCATTCCTCCAGTCCAGTTATCCATGTCGGTCACGGCTTCCTCGCATGCGCCCGGTCGAAGAGCTTCTCGAGCTTCGGGTGCGCGCCGCGCAATCCGTCCACCACCGCCTTCGCCCAGTCGAAATACTCGCGCCGCCGCGAGAGCGGCCAGCCGGCAGGCGGATTGGAGACCACGTCGCGCAGGTTGCAGATCTTGTCGGCGAGCTTGACGAGCTTCGCTGCCCTGGACAGGTGCGGCGCGTGCTCGATCTGCAGGTGCTTGCGGACCGCCTTGTCCAGGCTCTTGTCGTCGGTCACCTCGCCCACGATGCCGGCGATCTTCCTGCCGAACTCGCGCTCGAGCTCGCGCTTGGTCGTCTGCGTGTCCTCGAGCGTATCGTGCAGGATCGCCGCGATCAGCACGTCGGCGTCGCGCACCCCGGCCTCGACCGAGAGCACCTGGGCGAGCGCGATCGGATGATTGATGTAAGGGCTCGCCTCGACGTCCTTCCTGCGCTGGTTGCGGTGCTTGGTCGCCGCGAAGGAGAGCGCGGAGATGAGCCTTGCGCTCGGCGCGCCCGCTTTCACGTCCCGAGCGCCCAGTAACCTACCCCCATCCCCATGATGCTGCGAAAGAGCGGCTCGTAGACGAGGAACTCGGGCTTCGCCGAGCCGATCGCCCCGAGCAGCACGATCCATTGCCGCAGCTCGCCTTCGCCGTTCTCGATCAGCTCGCGCGAGGAAAATTCCGCGAGCCTTTGTCCTTCGCCCGCGCGCATCCATTCGACGATCTTCCGGTCGAACTCGACCGCGATGTCGCCGACGTAGCGGCTGCCGACGTGGTGCGCCCAGGGGTGCGAGGGCGAGAAGTGGGAAAGCCCCCCCGAGGCGCAGAGCACGATGCGCTTCCCCGGGAGATCGCGCTCAATCACGCGCGCGAGCGCCTGCCCGAAGGCGTAGCAGCGTTTGGCCGAGGGCGCCGGCGGATGCACCGCGTTCACGAACACCGGCACCACCGGCACGCCCGCCTCCTTCATCAGGTAGAGCACGGGCTCGGTGTGCGCGTGCGAGAGCAATTTCCCGGTCTTGAATTCGTCCGACCAGCAGACGTCGAAGCCTTCCTCCACGCAGCCGGCGACGATCGCCTTCGCGATCTGCGGGTGATTGCGGATGGTCGCGCTGTGCTTCCTGTCCCAGTCGTCGGCGAGGTAGTCCCCGCCCGTGTAGACGAGGAGCTGCGGCATGTTGTCGGCGGTGAAGTTCTCCGCCTGGTCGTCGCCGATCAAGAGCACCGCGTCGGCCCGGGCTTGCTTCAGCCGCTCGCGGATCTTCGCGTGCGCCTCGCGGATCGGCGCGTAGCGCCTGCGGTTGTCCTCGAGCGTCTCGGCCTGCGCCTCGCGGGTGTCCGCGGCGAGGCGCCCGGCGTTCTTCTTCGCCACGTTCCCCTTGGAGCGCTCGCGGCGCTTGTCCCAGGTCTCCGGCTCCTGGAAGGTGTAGGCGTGCGAGGTGGCGAAGGCGGAGACGATGGGCATGGGCCGCAATGATAACCGAGCTCTAGGGCGCGGCCGCGGCGAACGCGCGCGGCGTCAGGATGCGAAAGGGGAGAGGCCTGCGCGCGAGGTGAAGCAACGCCTTGTCCCGGGTAAGGAGGAAGCCCGCGCCCGCGGCGCGCGCGGCTTCGAGAAATTTCTGGTCGTCCCGATCGCGGCAGGCGGGCAGCAGCGCGCGCTCGGCGTCGGGAAGCGCGGACCCGATCGTCTTCGCCACGCGCCGGCATTCGGCCAGGCAGGCCGCGATATCCACCGCGCGCGTGCCCAGATCGTAGCCGAGCGCACGCTCGAGCTCCGCCTCGCAGGCGGCATCGATATAGACCTCGGCGCGGTGCGCGGCGACCGCGGCCCGGATCGGGGCGATCGCCGGGTCGTCGAACACGAGCCAGTCCAGCCAGACGTTGGTGTCGAGGACGAGGCGCACGCTCCGCTCACGGCGCCGGCAGCGGTGCGCCGCAATCCCGGCAATAGCGCGCCGAGGCGGCGTGGTCCCCGCTTCCGCAGGCCGCGCAGCGCCGCGGCTCCTGTTCCTCCGGCTCCTGCAAGCGCCGCCGGGTGATCTCCGCGGTGACGATCCCGGTCGGCACCGCGAGCACGCCCCAGCCGAGCAGCATGACGAAGCTCGCGATCGCGCGGCCGAGACCGGTCTTCGGAACGATGTCGCCGAAGCCCACCGTGCTCATCGTCGAGATCGCCCAATGGACGCCGACCGGGATGCTCGTAAAACCATTTCCCGGCCCCTCGACCACGTACATCACCGTCCCGAGCACGAGCACGATGACTGCCACCGTGCCGATGAACACCAGGATCCTGCGCCGGCTCGCCGCGAGCGCCGCGCCGAGCGCGCGGTACTCGCGCATGTAGGCGGTGAGCTTGAGGATCCGGAAAACGCGCAGTACGCGCAGCAGCCGCACGTCCATCAGCGCCCGCAGCGCCGGGAAGAAGAACGCGAGGTAGGTCGGCAGGATCGCGACCAGGTCGACGATGCCGAAGAAGCTGCGCGCATAGCGCGCCGGCCTCTCGACGCAGGCGAGCCGCGCCAGGTATTCGGCGGTAAAGAGCAGGGTGAAGGCCCACTCGAGCGCGTGGAAGAGGCGCGGGTAGCGCCCGCCGATGCTCTGCACGCTGTCGAGCATCACCACCGCGACGCTCGCGAAGATCGCGCAGATCAGCGCGACGTCGAACGCCTTGCCGGCACGCGTGCTCGACTCGAAGATCACCACGAAGAACGTGCGCCGCCAGCCGCGCCGCGGCCGGCCGAAGTGCGCTACTTCGGGGGAGTCGCCGGGCTCCGGGGCCGGGGAGGGATGCGTGCTCATGGGAGCCCCAGCTTAGCCGCGTTCGGGAGCGGCGTTCAAGCGCGGGCTATTTCTTTCTCTCTTCGAGGCGCGCCTTCAGATCGGCGAAGGGCTGGAGGTGGCCGCCCTCCCGGGGCGAATCCTAGCCCGGAAGCCCCGGCCCCACACTCATTTCCAGACTTCGCGTGCGACTTCGACCACGCGCTCCAGTTTCCGCCACTGCTCGTCGATCGAGAGCGCGTTGCCGTGGTGTGTGCTGGCGAAGCCGCACTGCGGGGACAGGCACAGGCTCTCGAGCGGCGCGAACTTCGCCGCCGCGGCGATGCGGCGCTTCAGCTCTTCTTTCGACTCCAGCGCCCCCGTCTTGGTGGTGACGAGGCCGAGCACGACTTTCTTCCCCTTCGGCAGCAGCCGCAGCGGCTCGAAGCTCCCCGCGCGCTTCGAGTCGTACTCCATGAAGTACGCATCGACGTCGGTCGAGAACATCGCTTCGATCACGCGGTCCTGGTAGCCGCCCGCGGCGAACCAGGTGCTCCTGAAATTGCCGCGGCAGGTGTGCATGGTGACCGTCATTCCTTTCGGCCGCCCTTTCAGCGCGGCGTTGATCGCCCCGGCATAGGCGAGGGGAAGTCCGGCCGGGTCGTCGCCGTGTGCGCGGTAGTTCTCCAGCACCTTCTCGTCGCACAGATACGAGAAGGAGACGTCGTCGAGCTGCAGATAGCTGCAGCCGGCTTTCGCGATGTGGCCGATCGCCGTGCGCCAGGCTTCCGCTGCGTCCGCGAAGAACTCGGCGAGATCCGGGTAAGCCTCGCGCGAGATCGCGTCCCGCCCGCCGCGGAAGTGCAGGGTCGAGGGCGCGGGAATGCAGAGCTTCGCGGTCTGCTTCGCGACCGATTTCAGGAACGCGAAATGGTCGGTCATGATCGGCTTCGCGCATCGGATCTTCCCCGCGACCGTCGCCATCGGCGGAACGTCCTCGGCCTGGAACTGGATTCCGACCGCGGGCTTCAGGACCACGCCCTCCAGCTGCTTCACGAAATCCAGATGCCAGAAATCGCGCCGGTACTCGCCGTCGGTCACCGCCTGCAGGCCGATCGCCTCCTGCTTCGCCACCGCCTCGCGGATGCACCGGTCCTCGACCGCCTTCAGCTCAGCGGCCGGGAGCTGCCCGGCCTTCGCTTTCGCGCGCGCTTGCACGAGCTCGGGCGGGCGCAAGAGGCTCCCGACCTGGTCGGCGCGGAAGGGCGGGGCAGCGATCATCAGCGCTTGCCCTTCAGCTCTCCGCTCGCGAGGAGCCGCTCGAGATCCTCCGCCCCGCCGACCAGCACGCCCTTCACGAACACCATGGGGAACGTCGTCCAGCCGGTCCAGAGCTTGAGCGGCAGGCGCCGGCGGTACTGGCTCAAATAGCTCCCGTACTCGAGGTATTTGTAGGCAAGGCCCGCGGCGTCGAGGAGCTTTCGCGCCCGCTTCGGAAACGGGTTCTGCCTCATCCCGACCACCACGATCTCGTTCGCGGCGATCGCGGCTTCCACCTCGGCGACGATCTCCGCGCCCTTGCTGGAGATCTTGTCTCTCACCGCCGGATGGATCCGGGCTTCGGGTAGGACGTTCCGCGCCATCGGCTATTTCTTCCCCTCGAGCCGCGCCTTCAGCTCGGCGAAGGGGCGGTAGGTGGTCGCCGCCTGCTCACCCGGCCCCCGCGTCCTCCCCGCCTCGTCGAGCACGCGCGCGTGCTCGTTCTCGTGGCAGTAGAGGCAGAGGAGCTCCCAGTTGCCGCCGTCCGTGGGGTTGTTCTCGTGATCGCCGTCCTTGTGGTGCACCGTCAGCTCGCGCAGGCGCGCGCCCGCGAACTCGCGCCCGCAGCGCGCGCACACCGGAGGAAAGAGCTTGAGCGCCCGCTCGCGGTAGCCCGCCTCGCGCTCGTCGCGCTGTTTTCGCGCCTCGGCGACGAGGCGGTCGAGTCGCGCCGGATCCGGGGGCTTCGCCATCGCTCCTCAGTATAGGGCTCCGTTCCCGGAAATGCGCTACCCTCGCGCCCGATGGATACTCCGGCTCGAACGCCGCGCCGCTCGATCTCCCGCGAGGAGATGGCGAAGCTGCCGATCCTCCGCTACGCGGGGCGCGTGTGCGTGGTGGCGACGCCCGAGGATCTGACGGAAGCGCAGCACGACTTCCGGCAGGAGAGCGCCGTCGGCCTCGACACCGAGACCCGGCCCGCGTTCAGGAAAGGCGAGAAGCACCTCCCCTGCCTCGTGCAGGTCGCGACCGCGCGCGCCGTGTACCTGTTTCAGCTGCGCCGCGCGGAGACTCATCCCATCCTCGCCGCCCTGCTTTCCGATCCCCGCGTCGCCAAGGCCGGCGTCGGGCTCGCGCACGACCTGCGCGCGCTGAAGGAAGTCTTCCCCTTCGAGGAAAAGAACGTGGTCGACCTCGGCCGCGCCGCCCGCGCGAGCGGCTCCGAGCAGACCGGCGTCCGCAACCTCGCGGGCCTCTACCTGGGCTTTCGCATCCCCAAAGGCGCGCAGACCTCCAACTGGTCCGTCCCGCACCTCAGCCCGAAGCAAATCGCGTACGCCGCCGCGGATGCGTGGGCGTGCAGGGAGTTGTATCTGCGATTTGACGGCTTGGGACTGCCGCTACCCTCGAGGCAGCTCAATTCCATGTAATCGACGGTAAAGTGTGACCGCAGACCTTCCACCGCGCCCCGCTCGTCAGCTCATAGAGAAGTGCTTAGCAGCTATTCCTTCGAATACTTGACCAGCCTCCGCGGCCCCACTTCCCCTCTGTATACGTTCCCCTGCGCGTCCACGGCCACGCCTTCCGCGCTGCTCGTGCCTTTCATTTCCAGCGGATCGGGGATGCGGTAGAGCACTTTCCCGCTCTTCAGCTCGCCGACGCGGATGCCGCGTTTCCAGCCGGGGTTGGGGGCGACGCCGTTCGATTCGGAGTCGCTGACGTAGACGAGGCCGCCGCGCACGGCGACGGTGCTCGGGCGGCCGTACTGCTTCCACTCGGCGAGGTATTTCCCCTCGAGGTCGAGCACCTGGACGCGGTGGTTGCCGCGGTCGGCGACGAAGAGCCGGCCCTTGTCGTCGATGGCGATGTCGTGCGGGGTCCTGAACTCCCCGGGACCGGAGCCGAGCCGGCCGAACGAGCGGAGGTATTTGCCTTCCCGGCTGAAGACCGAGATGCGCGCCACGGTGCCGGGCGCCGCGCTCGGCTGCTGGCCCGAGTGGCCCTCGGAGACGTAGACGTCGCCGTTCGGAGCGAAAGCGATCGAGCACGGTTCGGTGAGCGCCGCGGGCGGGTTCCCCGCGACGCCGGGGTTGCCGAGGATCATGAGCATCTTCCCCTCCAAGGAGAACTTCACCACCGTGTGGCCGGCCGGCTTCGCCGGGTGCTTCGCTCTCTCCCGCGGGTTCATGGCGCGCTCGTCCACCACCCAGACGTTGCCCTCGCGGTCCTGGGCGATCTTGTGCGGGAAGACGAACATCCCCGCGCCGAAGCTCTTCACGATCTTGCCTTCCGGATCGAGCTTGTGCACCGGCGAGCGGTCCGAGCCCGCGCAGGAGTCGTAGAGGTAGGGCGACTCGCCCGGCGGCACCTCGGGGTTCGCGCCGCAGCGGTCGGCGACCCACAGGGATACGCCGTCGTTGTCCACCGCCACCGCGGAGAGCGCCCCCCAGGCGTGCCCCTCGGGCAGCTTCCCCCAGGGGATGATCGCGCGGTAGGGATTGGGCAGGTCGTTGGTCGGCGTCGCGTCGAGGTTGGACGAGACGCCCGAGCAGCCGAGGAGCGCGGCCGTTGCGGCGAGCAGCAGCTTCTTCATCAGGGCCCTCAGGCCGCCTTCCTCAGCGGCTGAATCCCGGCGAGTTGCTCGCTGAGTGCTTCGCGCGCGCGCACGAGATCGTAATGCGCCTGCAAATTGAGCCAGAACTCGGCTTCCATGCCGAAGAACACCCCGAACCGGGCCGCGGTGTCCGCGCTGATCGCGCGCTTGCCGGCAACGATCTCTCCGATGCGCCGCTGCGGCACGCCGATTTCCTTCGCCAGGCGATACTGCGTGATACCGAGCGGCTTGAGGAATTCCTCGAGCAGGATCTCGCCGGGTGTCGCGAGGTGGATTTTGCGTTTGGCCATGTAAGGGTTCCTCAGTGGTAGTCGACAATCTCAACGTCCCATGCGGCGCCGTCGCGCCACACGAAGCAGCGACTCCTTGAAATACTTCACCAAGCTCCTCGGCCTCAAGCCGGGAAAGGTGGAAAAGAACCTGAAGGCGATGGCAAAGCGCCTCGGGCTGGGGAGGGAACCGGCTTGGAAGACCGGCTAAAGATCCGAGTCGCGTTCCGACTGACGCTCCGATCTACGCCGCCTTCTTCCCCACCAATCCGAATAGCGCCGGAATCTGCTTTTCCTTTCTGCGCTCGCCCGAAGGTGTCGCTTCTCTGCGGTGCTCTTCCGCAGGCGCCGCTTCCCTGCGGCGCTCTTCCGCCATCTGCCGGCGCGCGTATTCGAGCTGCTGCTCGTGCAGGGATTGCTGAGCTTTTTCCGACGGCAGGGCGGCTGCGGGCTGGCGTTGCGGACGGCGGCCCTGGTCGCGGCGCTGGCCGTTGCCGCCCTGGCGCTGGCCTTGCGGGCGTCCGTGCTCGGGCCGGCGCTGTCCGCCGTGCTGCTTTTCCTGGCGGCGCGGCTGTCCCTGCGGCCTCTGCCCCCTTCGCTGCTGCGGCTCCGGCTGCGCCGTGTGGTATCCCGATCCCGGCTCGAATCCGGGTACGGTCTGCTGTTCGATCTTCTTTCCGATCAGCCGCTCGATGTCCTTGAGCAGCCCACGATCCTCGCCCGAGACGAGCGACACCGCCTGCCCCGATTCCCCCGCGCGGCCGGTGCGGCCGATGCGGTGGACGTAATCCTCCGGGACGTGCGGCAGGTCGTAGTTCACCACGTGCGGCAGCGACTCGATGTCGATCCCGCGCGCGGCGATGTCGGTGGCGACGAGCACCTGCAATTCGTTGTCCTTGAAGCGCTGCAGGGCCTTCATCCGCTGCGGCTGGCTCTTGTTGCCGTGGATCGCGGCGGTCTCGATGCCGTCGCGCTCGAGCTGCTCGGCGAGCCGGTTCGCCCCGTGCTTGGTGCGGCAGAAAACGAGCACCTGCTGCCAGTTGCCCGACTTCACCAGGTGCGCGAGGAGCTGGCGTTTCCTGTCCTTATCCACCGGGTGCGCGACCTGGGAGATGAGCTCGATCGGCCGGTTGCGCGGGGCGACCTCGACCGTGGCCGCGTCCTTCATGAAGCCCGAGGCGAGCTTGCGAACCTCGTCCGGGAAGGTCGCGGAGAAGAGGAGGTTCTGGCGCTTCGCGGGCAGGAGCGCGAGCACCCGCCGGATGTCGTGGATGAATCCCATGTCGAGCATGCGGTCGGCCTCGTCCAGCACGAGGATCTCCACCTGGCGCAGGTCGATGGTCCTCTGCTCGACGTGATCCAAGAGGCGCCCCGGGGTGGCGACGACGATGTCCGCGCCGCGGCGCAGCGCCTGGATCTGCGGGTTGATGTTCACTCCGCCGTAGACCACCGCCGCGTGAAGCCTGAGGTGCCGTCCGTACGTGCGCACGCTCTCCTCGACCTGCGCGGCGAGCTCGCGGGTGGGGACGAGCACCAGTGCGCGCACCGGATGGCGGGCGGGCGAATGGCTCGCATTGGATTTCGCCGAGAGCAGCTGCAGCATCGGCAGCGTGAAGCCGGCGGTCTTGCCGGTGCCGGTCTGCGCGGCGGCGAGCAGGTCGCGGCCGGCGAGGACGACGGGGATGGCTTGGGACTGGATGGGGGTGGGTTGGGTGTAGCCCTGCTCGGCCACTGCGCGGAGCAGCTCGGGCGCGAGCCCGAGATTCTGGAATGACGTTTCGATGAAGCTTCTCCTAATGTTTTTGTCAGGAGGAGGATGTGAAGAGGTGTCGCCCCTTCGTTTATGCCGCTCCTGAAATCGGCCCGGGAAGGCTTACGCCTTCGCACCGGTTCAGGCGGATGTGCTGCTGTTGAAGAATTCGGGGAACCTGGGAAGAACCGCGAAGAGGCTTGCGACGCTAACCGGATAACGCGACACAGAAACCTTGCCGCGCACTATACAGGGAATCGGGGCGGAACGCGAGCACCCCCGACTATAATCGACGCGGCTTCGGGCAGGATCGCTTAGAGGAGAACGCAATGACCCTGGGATTCGCACTCGGCTTCGCCGCCGCCGCGCTGACCCTCACCGCCTTCGTGATGAAGAGCATGCTGCCGCTGCGGGCGGCCGCGCTCGCGAGCAACGTCCTCTTCATCGCCTACGGCGCGGTCGAATCCCTGCTGCCGATCGCCCTCCTTCACG